>JGI24158J21664_10005616_pt1 | contig 16417 bp, 8 predicted proteins | sample Ectturendosymbi3_FD_21664 | JGI IMG/M metagenome (IMG submission 21664)
GCTTACACCACTACAACTGCCTTCTGTTCATCATAATCCCTCCTGTGACGGATGTGCACGTGATGCTGAAGAAAATCGAATGCGAAAGAATTTGGTCGACAAAAACGTTGCCAAGGAAAGACTGAGCGTCATCCACGCCTTTTGATAAAGTAAAAAAATAAAAAATGCAAGCCGCCCTTGATCGTAAGCCGCCTGAAATGATGAAAAAATGTATAAGTCACGGCTTACAATCGAATAAATACGGTGCTCAACTGAACATGCAGTTAGCTGCGAGAAGAGAGTTTATGATTTAACACTGCAGTGCATTCTTACTAAGAAATACCATTTCCACAGGCGAGAGAGTGACTTGGCAAGAAACAACATTCACCCGAACAATAAGCAGAAACCAGACAGTACAAACAAAAACACCAGAAAAATAACATGTCAATATATGGCCAACCAGTCTGGGTGTGAAAGGTGCTCCGAAGCTTATGTCGTAATTTTCACCTACATTTTCAGGTGCTCTGGTTAATGCCACTGTTTTAACGTTCCTGCTTAAGCTTTGCTGAAAAAAAAAACGTTTCAGTCACGACGTTTTAGCTAACATTGCCAGATTCTTGCGTTTTTTCTCTTTAGTAACTTTGCCATTTTTGCCTCCTGATGGCATTACAGATTACGGCATCGCGCAAGCTAAACACTGCAATCTCGCTTTCTGTTCTTTCGTTCTACAAATCGACTGATCAAAAACTTTTTCTATCGGAACACGCAACAGCATGTGGTGTAAATGGCTTGACTAACGTCATATGTTTATAGGGTTGCCAGATGGCCGGAATTTCGCCGGCCTGGCCGATATTTTACTTCTAATTTAGCAGAGGCCGGTAAGAAGCCGGTATTTTGAAAATCTGTGCCTGAAGCCGATATTTTGAAAATAAATGCATTGGGGTAACTCCAAAAAGAACTAACGCAGAACTTCTCAAGTTATAATGATTCTAGTAGTAAAACTTGCCAGGACAGTTCTTTAAGCGAAGTTCATTGAAGTCCAAAATGGGGGTAAATTATTATTAGTTGTAACTTAACAATACTCATAGTCTCTTTTTTTCTCTGTTCCTTTATTTATTCACACTTCCCATACTCCTTCGTCATAAACGTGATCTGTATGTGCATTTTTTGCGCAATTAACTGTGAAACCAACGCAGGTGGAGTTGTCTAAACTACCGTCGGCTATTGCAGAAGAATGCAGGAAAATCGTAGAAATGGAAGGGAAGAGGGTGACATTGTAGCGACTATTGAATCTTATATTCCATTGCGTAAAAATAGAAATTGTGAAACTGCATTCTTAGTAAATCTTACCAATTTTCGTTGATTCAGTGTTTTCTTAAATTTCTTTTCGTACAAAGCAGTTTTCATCGTTAATGTGATTAATATACAAAGATTAATCTCTCGGATAAAGTTTTTACCTCAATCACTGTTACTATCACCAGTGGCAAAGATATGGATAGGCTGTGTTTGAATGCGCAGTGTTCACTAATAACTGCAACTTGGCCTACGCCTTATTTCTATTATTTTTTCGATCATAAGATTTTTGTCAGTGTTGATGAAAAGGCCGGTATTTTTGCAAAACACATCTGGAAACCCTATATGTTTATGGTGTAACGCAAGAATAGTAGCCGTCGGAAGAAAAGTGCGTTTCCACCATACGTTACCCTTTATGACGAAACAAAGGTCACAGTTCGGTTGCGATTACCTCGAGACGACAAAAGAAGTTACGGAATCATTGGTACTAAACAACCACAGCAGAAATAGCTTTACTGCTTAAGCACGCAAAGTATCGTTTTTGCGTCATTTGTGCAGTAGACGTGATGCATGAGAAGATAAACCCATGCCAAAAGAACGATTATTAGGAAAAGTTACAAGCAAAATTCAAATATATTTGCATTGAACAAAACCGAAAATATTTATATTTAGTAGTGATTACTAACACTGGCAGAAAGTGAAAATTTAAGAGAAATCATTAATGATACTCAACGCAACATCGCAATATAGAGTTGTATTCTTTTATCTCTTCTGAATCACGACAATTATTTAAACGAGTATTTTACTTAAATAAATGTCACCACGGAGGCCCCCTTGGAACGGAGGGCCCGGGGCAATTGCCCCGGTTGTCCCCCCTTCAATCCGGCCCTGTCTGTTACACTCGGCGATAAACTTCCCCGTGTCACACTTAATCTTCAAAGTAATCAACCGTTGGGAACAACCTACCGCACTGACTCTATATTCTTCTCACTAAAACATAACTCGTACATTTGCTCGTACATCAGCCGCGCCCCGTGTCAAGCAAAATTTCTGACCTCTGCGAAATTTCTGACCTGTTGTAGTTTCTCAGTTATGTTGATTCTCAGAATAAAGAAATAAAGTTTGGTAATTACTTTTTTGATGTGTGTTGCGTGAATTAAAACTTTTTGGTTAGATGTCAGGCACCACAACAAGCTGTGGTGCGGGAATAACTTTAACCACTGAAAATTTTTGGTCTTAGTCCTAGACTTCAATTATTTTTCTTTTTCTCACCCTAATCCAAACCCTAACCCGACACACTTACCTAAACACGAATCCCTGAGCCATAATCATCAATTTTCTCAGCGTATTTGATATGTAGAATATTGGTCTGTGCATGCGCACATGGCGTGAAGTCAGAAATTTCGCAAATCAGAAATTTCGCTTGACATCTGCCAAACATCATCATTTTATAGCAGGGGGCGGGCGGGGAACCTATTTACTGTCATGGTTCCGCTTGAATTGTGGATTGTCGCTGGCGAGCCGCAAAATCAATTAAGTTTACCCAAAAATTCTGACTTTATCTAAATGAAGAGTGACTTCTCTTGACAGTATCCGCTTGTCATGGAGCCTTGTTGTGACACGATGTTGTACACTAACTTGGGTTGAGAAAATTTTGATGCAGGCCATATCAAACGTTCACGCGGGCCGCAGGTTTCCCACTCATTTAAAATTTAAAGGAACCGCATGAAAAATTCGTGTCACAGCCGTTTGTGTAAGTTCTACTCCTCGGAAACACACTTGGTGGTTCGCAATAGCACATACACAAGCGAATGCAACTGCGCGACGGATGTTCGCTTGGGCATGCAAGATGCATGCCGTTTCATGGTAATCCATTATCACTCAGAGAACCATCATCTGGGCAATGTCGATTATGCAATGACGCGTGAAGTGGTTGTGATTACGGGTAACTGTGTAAACACTAAGCAACGCGAACTGTTCCTTGGAAGAAAAAGTTCTTCCAGTTCCTATGATGCTGGCTCTTCAAGCTGAAGCTAGCTAATTTTGTAGCAACTAGCAATCAATGGAAATTGTGGTGCACAGCAAGAATTATCTGTTTCAATAAAAGTTTCCAAAGAAAATTTACCGTTTCAACAGGAGTTCCCAACTTAGGAGCGTGATGTGAAAATGATTCAGCTACACTCCCAGTGTTCTTCGGAATCTGACTCCACCCAAAAACCTCCGACTCCGCAACCTTGCTAGTGATGACTGACCAGTGAAAATCAGCTAACAGGACAACTTCATAGCGGATATAGGTCCCTCGCCAGACGAACGTCACTGGGGGCCACGCACGCCTCGGCGATGGGCCCAGGCCTCAAGAGAAGGGGGTGCAGCCGGTGCGCCGCACCGGGGCCCATAAGAGTCTAGGGGGGCCATGAACCTTAAAGTTTAAAAGTGAAATGGGCAAATGTTATGCACAAAGTTTTATAGTTTTAACTTTATTCATAGGTCTACAATCTTATGCAAATCAATTGATTAAAGTTGTTGTTAAAGTCGATATACAATGTATCGCCATTTCTTTTGGTGTGCGTTTGGGAATATCCCAATTGCTGCTGTTTCATTGTTAGCCCAATGCACTGAGTATTGCATGACGTGACGGAAAAATCTAAAAACATTTTTCTGACGTTGCACTCGACTTTAAACAAAACAATGCAAAAACTAAGTATGAAATTCGCAAAAATGGGTCCCGCGTTATCTCTGGGAAAAGAGGACCCGATGAGACAGCCAAATTCGCCTCGTTTAATATCAACCCTTGCTCGCAAGTTCTCAACTACATACAAAAGCTGATGAACCAATCTGGAGCCACATAAATTCTAAAATGTCATATGTTTTTCAAAACAAACCAAAAATTATGTGCAAATGTGCCAAGGGGGCCCATCGACAACTTTAATGTATGTGTAGAAAAAGAACAACACCAAATCAAATGACTTCAAACAACTTATAATGTGAAATGAATTGACTTTGACCCAGAAAAACATTCCCAGGCAACATGATAATTTTAATTTGCTTTCAACAAATAAAGTTTTTGTATAGGATGCGCAAAATATAGGGGCCCCTTTTTTATATAACGTTAACAAATATAAGGGGCCTTTTTTAAAACCACTAATTGTAGGCTACACATGAAATATCACAAAATGTGCGATGTTTTGAGTCAGCTTTTTGAGATTTTTTCTCGGGCCCTAACTTCTACTACCCAACCCTGGTTGAGAGTTGTACATGTTCGAATTTCTGTGATTTTTAATGGCAGATATCACATCTAGAAAGCGGAGTTGCATTGTTACGCTTTCGTAACACTGAGACTATTCCCAAACAGCCATTGCAAATGGTATGCAAAGAAGACGGGTTTTGATCTGCAAAAGAATTTGATGGATGCTGAAGTTAACATAAGCTCACGTACAGTGTGACGTCGCCCACTGAAGGCTGGCAGAAAGGCTAGGAAACCGCTAAAAAGCAGCTTCTTACTCACAAAATGAAAACATAAAGCTAGAATAAGCAAAAAAAAACATTGGACTGCAGAAGACCGAAAAAGGTGCTGTTTTCAGATGAAAATCGTTTTTTGTTCAAGGGAAGCAAAGCAGATGTCTCAGGATCAGGAAGGGTGAGCAGTGAAGTCCTGCCCATTTTAATGAAGTGGTAAAGGGCCCCCAAAATAAGATGTTTTGTGGCAGTTAATCTTTTCAGAGGGTTCACTTATATGTCAATTGAGGGTACGATGAATTTATACAAACACATTGATGCAATTGAAAAAAAAAGTAATTCCAGCAGTGAGAAGGGCATTTCCTGATGGTAGAGGAAAACTCCAATCGGATCTTGTCCCGTGTCTTTCATCTGAAAAAGTGAGGACGATTTTCAGGAAACACAAATTAATTGTGTTAGATAAGCTTGAAAATCGCCAGATCTTAACCCCATTGAGAATTTATGATCAACAGCAAAATCTTGGTTTCATAACTCCGATTACACCACCATGACCAAGCTGATACAGGACATCATTCAAGTATGGCATCGGGTCAGTACATATGTAAATCAAGGAAAACTGCCAAAAGCTGTTAGAATCCGTGCCAAAGCGAGTAACTAATTTATTCTTGTCCTGCTATTACTGTATTAGGTTCATGGAATTATAAAAATTGTCTTGCTAGTGATAATTGCTGTAGCTTACTATTAATGCTAAAGTTGACGTATAGTTGCGAAGCTCGCAAACCAACTGTGTTATGTGCATTCTCTGAGATAAACTTGAGACCTTTTGAAATCAAGTATTAACATTGATAAGTGGTTATCATGTAAAATAGTAAATAAAGCATATCATTTTCTGGTCATAATATTGACAGGCTAATGAAGCACTGTTATGATTTATAATTTACAGGGGGAGCCCAAAAAAAATCTCGCACCAGCACATTTTTTCCTCTCAAGCGCCCTGGATGGGCCTGAGCTAATGTTGTCTTGCAGGGTTTAATCCTAAGGAGTTTTGTAGAACACTTATGAACAGCAAAACCACAATGAAAGTACAAAATCAAGACTGGTTTTTCTCGACGAGAATTCCGGTGCAATACAATTAGGTAGTAGGCAGCATTTTTCTTCTTTTCTACAGCCTACGCAAAGAAAGTAAATGTAAAATTGGGGAAGCAACAATTACGCAACAGGCTGCATAGGGGCCTGGCATATAACACGGTTTGCAGACTATTGTGCCTTCGTTCCGAAAGCGATGGAGTAGGAAAAAGTAAACTGATGAATCGTTAAATGTTTCGGGAAATCGTTTTTACATTCAGTTCCATGCGGTTTTCCGGTGGAGAGTCTGTTGAGGGACTTGCCAAGGTGAGGTACGCATCGAGGTCGATAAGTGTTTGCGCGCAGTCGTTTGGTGATAAACCAGTCTCGAAAAAACAATTCTCGAATAATTAACGTGGATTTGTGAAGAGAGCAAATGCAGTTAATGATTTACGACCTTGGTATTCTTGACACACGATGTAAATGTTAGTCGAGACTTGCAGATTATTGTTAGTCTGCATGCTGCTAGAGCCAGACTTGCAAAATATTAGACACTATACTTGTTATAGTGATTCAGGAAGAGGTGTTTAGAGCTGGTCATGTCCAAGATAGGGTATTTTGTTCTTTGGATTACAATTATTACGAGGTTTTCCCGTATAACGTCGCAGACACAAGAGTGCTCTACTAACTGCTCAGCGATTGCCACAGCAGCTGACGGGAGTAACACCAGCGTTGTTCTGTGTTCCATGTCAATACACATGTCGTGCAGGAATAAAAATTCCACGGAACCAGTGGTGAGACCAAGAGAAGTGAGTAGCAGTTGGTATTTTTACTACGGTGATGATTCTACACAAAGAATAGCGTTGAACTTTTCCTGGAGTCCAGAACCTGTTAGTTCCATAGAGCATTTGTCAGGTTATAAAATTCAGATAAGGAAACTAACCAGTGGCGCATCAGGAAAAAACGTGCACTACTGTCTAGATATGGATTTGAGCTACAGCAAGCACAAGTTCATCGAATTTTACTACGACTGTTTTGGAAGAGATGACGGCTATACTATAAAACCAGAGGATCAGTATTTGATTGTCATAAACAGCTTACCTGAGGAGTTTGAACCGGACAGTTCACTGCGGATAGATATTTCTATCCCTGACTGCACAGATTCAAGAATGAAAAATCAAACTTCGTGCCGTCCCACTCCAAAACCCGAGTCAAACATCGATGAGTTATTCTGCTTGAACAAGTCAGTCAAGTACACATACCGTGTGCCTGAAACTTGCGGACCAACCAGTCAAGTTCTGTTATGCCAAACGAGCTCCTATACAACTGTCTGCGAGGAAGATATAGATATCCTGAGTGATCTACCGCTGTACGGTGTCTTGTACAACATAACCCTCCCCGAGAGCTCCAATCCAAGTGAAAACTATTCGCTCAGCGTGTGGGGCATAGGATGCAGAGCTGAGAGTTCAAATGCGGCGTTCACGTTTGCAAGATGTTCAAAAACAACCATTCCTTCCGGCCCATCGACCACACTAATTGTCAGTCTCAGTGTTATTGCTTGCGTACTAACTGCGTCTTTCCTTGGTGCTATAGCCTATTGGCGCTACCGGTCGCACTTGCCACCTACCAAAGTTGATGTCGTCTCGAAAGTCATGGTAGTTCACGCCGACGAAAATAGCGTTTACGAGGAGCGACCAGTAGCGTTCTCCAAGGTGCTGATGGAGGACCTTGGCATTGATGTCACGCTTGACCTATTTGAGACAGAAGCAGTTGCTAACAGTACATCAGCCTGGATTGACAATGCGCTATGTCATGCAGATAAGGTTATCATCGTCTGGAGCGAAAATGCCATTCGAAAGTGGGAGATTCACGTTGAGAATGATTTGTGTGAGGTGAACGATCTGTTCATCCCCACCGTGGGTAAAATCAAAACGAATGGTACACTGGTTGACAAATGCTTGGCTGTTTGCTTTGAAGGGGAGAAGAATATCATAGATTCTTCTTGCTTTTTTGTTGATCGAGAAAAAGTTTTCATTCTGCCTGCAGATATGCCACAACTGTGTACTTTTCTTGGTCGTGACGTAACACTGGACACATTAACACAAAGCGAAACATGGACATATTTGTGCAACGGTTTCGCACCGGCTTGAAACACACAGAGGGCTTTTTTTATTCGGCACCTTTATGCAGCGGTTTCACAAATCTGTTTTCAGAATTTCGTTAATTGCACTTTACAAGTCCGTAACCAGCTGAAAATTTCAGAGGAGAGAGTAGAACCGTATGTTTTATACCTTTTAGCGAAAACAAAGTTACTGACAGATGCAAAGTGTTTTTGCGTATTTGTCCGCACATTCTAATGCAGTGGTACCCAACCGGGGAGGAATTCATCACCAGGGAGGAATTTCGTGAGTTCAGGGGAGGAATTTCCACTTTATTGTTAAGTTACCTATGCATTGTAAGTGTTGTGTCTCTTTTTTAAGTTGACATTGGCTCTTTCAATTAGTTATATAACTTTATAGTTGTAAGTTTTTAGTAAACTATCACGCATTTGTATTGACAAACTTTAGTGCCGTTATTTGACAACATAGTTTTTGTTCCAGTTTTAATAATCAAGTGATTGTCGTCAATAAAGACCATTGTTCCAATTGTAGTTAATAATAACCTACGAACGCAAACACGGGAGAAATGGAAGTTCCATAGGGGAGGAATGGAAAGTTCCAAAATGAGTAAAGGGAGGAATGCGTCAAAAAAGGTTGGGAACCACTGTTCTAATGCATCCCCAACGCATTGCATGTATGAACGTTCCTCAATATCATTGGAATAAACAACAGCAAGTTTCTCACCAGCAATACGCATGTCATTAGTGTTCGCTGTATCTTATCCAAGCTCAGAAATAAAACTAAAGCGATTACTGAGCATCCTATAAGCATTCGTCGGTTTACCTAAGGCCAATATGAGTTAATTCACAATTGAAAAAAATTTATCAATTTTAAACTGATCTCTAAAAAAAGCACGCACTTATTGGCGGACGTCAGACTTGAATGATAGTCGATCTTTGCGTTACGACACCTGGTTCGTCGTCTTTCGGCTTTATAGTCACTTTTACCAGTTTCTTTCCCAATGCCTCAAACTTGTCAAATTCTCCTCTTAAATGAAGTAAAAATTGTTTTAGTGGCAGTAGCGTTTAAACAACAGCATTCAATGATACGCTTGCGCGTTGCAGTAACTTAGCTGCAGCGTCAAAACGAGACAGAACGCAATCCCAAAGTTCAGTAAAAAATACATATTCTAATTTTTCGAACATGTTGCTATAATGCCTGCAACCTTAGCCTTCGTTTCAGCTTTTTCACTGCTATCTTCTATAATTTCATCAAGAACTCCCCAATTCAATTGATATCCTATTCGAAATGCATGAACAGCATCAGCATGTGCCGACCAACGCGTCTCAGACAGTCTTTTAATAACAGCAAGATTTTGCTGATCCGAGACATATGTCAGCTTTGCCCAAATTCTCGGCGAGGCTGAGAGAAATAGATACACTTGCTGCACAAACTCAAAAAATGCAGCTTGCCCGACAAAAATCAGTGAATGTGCACTGCAGGTTATATACTTTTCCAGGGACGGATTCAGGGGGGCGATTGAGGTGATCGTCGCCCTTAAAACCTATGAAAGTAACTTTATTCACCATTATTTTGTCCGATTCGGAAAACAACATTCGTGATATAAGATTATAAGATCATTTTGCTGTACATTGTTTTGTCACAGCCAAGGGCGTATGCAAGGAGGGGTCTTGGGGTTGAAACACCCCCCTTGAGCTTGATAGTTTACAAAGCCTTTATTACCTGCGCAAAGAAGATTAATTATTTTCACATATTTTTTGCTTGTTAGCTTGTCGACTTAATGCAAATACCACGGAATGAAATTGCATAAAAACTTCAAGAAACATTGTAAATGGGCCAAAAAGTAATAATTAGGTTTCGGTGGGAATCTGCGTTATCATCTGCGTCCAGAAACAATCTCACCACTTTTTGCAGACCCTTCGTCCACTATGCATATTTAAGATTGTGTTCCGCGATAGTTCAGTTTATCCGAAATAATTGCATTTTTTGTCTGCTAAGGCTGATCAGCACAAGCGCTGAGCGCATTGGCTGCATTACCAATTTCTGTAGCACGATAGAACTGCTGTACGAGCTCAAAAACAGCAGTTGTTAACATAAAAGCATTCAGGCATTTGATGATGTCTCAGCCGGGAAAAAGGAAAGCTAAAAGTTTTCTGGACTTCTATAAATAACAAAAAATCCAAAGATTTCTTGCGCAATTATGCGCATTCTCAGTTCTTGTGTACTTTAGCAAGATTCGATCTTTCAAACCAGGGTGTGCGCCAGCTAGTCCAGCCGCACTTTTTCTACGCTCGACTACTCGCATTGGACAAGACATTAGCACTGCCTCATTTTGCAGTTGTAAATTGCTCTGACGAATTGATGAGTGTGTTTTACTCCCCTGTTTTAATGCGCAGTCTGATATTTTTGTAGTTATGAACTGCTGTGTCGTAGTGTTTCGTTTATTTTCCTCCGATAGCCTAACGTGGAGCGCTAATAGTTGATATTCAGTGCAATAGCACATAAAATAAGGGGAATGGATGTAGAAAAATATGCGTATTATGTCAACAAACCTCGCCAAAACGTTGGTTTGGAAACATGACTTTGACGTCAAATTGTGACGTCAAAAACAGCGCACACCAAGCATAAATGGCCACAATATGCCACTGAATGAAAAACCCCTATGAAAATTTTCTGCGTACGCCCCTGGCCACAGCAGTGTTGTGTAGATATGCTAGAAAGCCAATCAACAGTTCTGAAGAGTCGGATGATAGCCTAGTTTCCAAATAAAACTTGAGCCAAAACAATGGCTCGTTGGGTTGGCGCCCAGGGTCAGGTAACTTCAGCCAAAAAAACGCAAAAATATGCACCATTGTGACGTAACCCACAAAAATCCCAAAAACAAATCAACAAATTTAAAAAAAATCTAAACTAGAAGAATTGCTGAATCCGTAGATGGTTTGAACACCTCTCTAGCTCTATCGCCTGGCGAGGTATGGCTGAAATAGTCCAAGGCGATATATCGTGTTTTTCTTGCTCTACTCCGAGTTTCCTCTTAGCCACTCGACTTTTGTATTGCCGCTGCATTTAGCCTGAATTTATGATGTCCGTAATCTCAGGTACGAGGCACACTGTTTTCTTACAACACTCAAGGACGACAACCTTCATTACGAAGTTAGCTTCTCTAACTGACGTAGCTACTAGCTAGCTAGACTACCATCGTAACATGCTTTATGCCTTGCTCTTTTCCTCTTTGTCGTTAATGAGATGCCATACCGCTCTTATATGATGCCATAAGAGCCCGTAATGTGTTCTTTCCTGTTGCACGCACAGTCAGTGGGGTGACTGACGGGGGTAGGTGTGCGCGCCGCCCCCCTGGCAGGCTAAATGTAAAAATGGGTCACCCTGCTAGCTTGTATTTCGGTGTTTAGTATTCTTTTGATTTTTAGTAGTTTTTTTAGCGTTTTTCAAAAATTTTTCGCAGTGTTTTCCGGTGATTTCGGATGTTAGTACAGACGAATCCAGTTAATCGCATAAACAATTTGCCAAGATTTTTTGTATGTGTTTAACCGTATTATGCGGTTATCCGTATCAGACGAATATCCGCAAGTTTACCGCCTGGCGACACAGGGGTCCCAAAATTCAGTCCCGTCGCCACGGGGGGACTTTTGTGGGCTTAGCCCCACAAACAAAGTTTTAACCCCCAAATTGAAATGTGAAACACCAGAAATCAGTGTAGCTTTTTTCAATCCGTATTCTGTTGCGTCCTGTAATTTATATACAGTGCAGAACCTGCCGCTGTAACCTTTTGAATAACATCGCCTGATCATTTTTGGCACGTTTGTGAAGCAATAAACTATTTGGGGCTTGAGGGTAAAGTGTCAGCATTCACTGCTTGGAGTGTTGAACGTGAAGCTGCTAGCCTATATGCCCAGATGTATACGTCCAGAAGTCAAACTTACAACGTATGTGATTGTTGTGAAAAAATGTATTATGGTTAGCTCAGGAAGTCTTCCCGTGTTTTGTACTGCATAGAAGCAAGATACCTTAGGTACTTATGACCAAAGTTACACATTTGAGCAGTCTGCTGTTCAGACAGCAAGATAGAGTGAAGTGTGTAGTTAGAAGAGTTTACTTAGCAATCACTGCTTAACTTGCCCCCAACCAAGTATTGCAGTTAGTGGATTATAGTTGTTAACCATGTTGCGTCCACGTAGGTCCCCTTGGTCTATATTTGTCAACATTTATAGACTATTTGAGATACTAAATGTAATTAATCTAAACATGTTCCATTCACCAGGAGAAAAACAAGTCTAGACATCAGAAAGGTTTATGCTTGCGTATTTCGGCCAGCTAAAGCAGGATACGCATTGTTTTTGAGCAAAATTCACTTAAGCGTTAATGAATGAAAACGTTAATCGCGGTGCATTATTTGATAGGGCCCATGTTTGTTTCTTCGCTAACAGTCTTTTTGTAACTGAACGACAAGCTTGATTCTGATTTCCTGCAAATTTTTGTTAGCATTTGCATTTCATTACAACATCTCTAAATACTCGTCCTTAAATGACAATGATTCTTTTTGTTAAGCTCTGTTCTCAAGACTCGTCTTCATGAATTTCATCCTAAAATATTTATTGCACTTCGAATTATGCTAAACTGCCCCGATACTGTTGCCAGCGCTGGAAGGAGTTTCAGCAAACTGGAACTGATCAAAACTCTCAACGTGTATCACATGACAGATAGTAGACTATTCTCATTAGCCATGTTGTCAATTGAAGCTTATGTGTGCGCTCTGGATTTGGATGATGTCATAAAGGCTTTTGCATGCCAAAAGACTCTCGCCAAGCCGTATTTGTACTACTACACTATAATATGACATTGTTTATGATATTTTCATGGTTATTGTTGTGCAATATGTGTGCTGCTGTGCCACTATACAGTGATTTCTTTTGTTTTGCTGTATGATCATGGTCCGCCAGTTGAGTAACCTTGCGTTTTGGGGTGAAGAGTTGGGCTGCTACGGCACTGTTCATACCTATTTGTAATTGTCTGGTGTGCAGCCAGTGGCGGATTAAGTGGGGTGCTGACTGGGCTACAGCCAGGGGACACAACATTTAGGGGCCTCCAATCCCTAAGTCGGTAAAAAATGTAATATGTGAATAATATACAATACGCTGGAAATGATACCATCGCTAATTGGAACTAATAAGTAGGCGCTCTGTGCTCACTCATGGAAATTGCTTCGTTGACATAAAAAGTAGTTGATTCTTTGGCGTGTGGTCTGGCCGACACTCACCAGCAAGTTAGTATACTACAAGGTCTAAAAAATTAAGGTATTCCATCCGCTTGTCTTACTTTGGTTTCCGATGCGCATGCGGTATCCACGTCATTTGAACAACTTTCCTGCAGACAGCCCCGAAGGAAGTTGTGAACTTGTTAAGTGGTGTCAAGTCTCCCAACAATGGTGACAGCAATTAGTCTTTAGCTTAGGTACTAAATCATGGTGTTATAAGCAGGCATGTAGTGCTAATGAAAAAGGTGTGGGAACGCACCCAAAACACTAGCAATTTCAAAACAGCTTCAAACTCATTTGAAGTTAAACATTAAAAAGGTGAAGGAAAGCCGTTCCCATGCGTTCCCGCCCCACCCAGCCCCTGGCAGGACAGCCAGAGTTGGTATATACGCCACGTATATATCCTCGTGTATTTTCATGTATTTGCGTGTTCTTTGTTACTGCGATGCATGTTTGAAGTCTAGCGTGTTGCGTGTGGAAGTGAAGACCTTACACCAGAGGCCTTCAAGGTGGTCCCTGAATAGACCTACTTTCTGTTTTTCCTCGCTAAAAATATATTCACAGCTATAATTTTTACCTGTTGGGTTCTGTTAATAAATTCCTAACTTTTTGTGTAGCCTAAGTCCCTTGTTGGTTTTTAAAATGGCCATGATACTTTCTCACAGCCATTTTTTTCATGTTGCATTTTTCAATTCTGGTTTTCTAAACTTTTGATCGAATTATATTTGGCACATTGACTTTCCCTGCAACAAGATGGTACGCATTGACGGTACGGGACCGCGATCAGAAAAGTTTGGAAACCACTGCCTTCCACAATACACAATGTCAAGTGGTAGTTTAATACCAACTCTGGTACTATTTACTTCCAAGATGCAAGTTTGGACATTTTGGTACATGCTACTTTTATGTGAATCGCCATTATTTGGTACAATTCTCGATAACTGACTTAAAACAGAACAAACGCAATATTAAAAAGAAAAGTGGGCAGATATCGAGTTACTTAAAAAGCTAACCGATAACAAGTATTAAACCGTATCAAGCACGTCTTAGTTCTGTTTACATTTCGTTCAAGTAACTCTACAAGCTTGCTCACGCTAAACTCAATGACTCATTCGATTTACGACTTTAGTAAGTCGTAAGATGTGCTTTTAGTTAATAATTTTGTTGAGTGCCATTTTAAATTGTAAGTGCAGTATAAAAATAAAAGCAATTCAGTAGTGTTATGTCTAATGAATGAACGTAAACCATACGTACTAAGTGAAAGTGTGTTTCACAACGGTTATTGATAAGTGAGTGCATGCTCTTGTTCTTACTAATAGTCTTCCTGATTTGTCATTGATTGTAAACAGAAAAATGAAATACTGAACTGCAATGAGTATAATTATTATTTTTACCATACAAGTCTAGACATCAGTTTAGGACATATCAAATTGGGTTATTATGGTAGGAAGGTTAAGTTTTGGTTAGGTTAGTGTTATTTTGGTCAGGCATCTGGTATGGAAAGTTGATTTTTCAGAAAATAATTTTTAAAGAAATGTTTATCTGCCTCAAAAATGTAATTTGGATATAGATGCATATACATCCGCTTGCACGACCGTCCACTGGACAGCACTCAATTGGTCGTGTTAGCGAGGCTGGGGTGGTCGCGTCACACTTGCATTCCTAAAGGTTCTAAGTATTATCGCGATCGTTTCTACAATTCTTTCCTTGATTGAAAGTCATTTACCTTTGTTTTACGTGCTGCCATAGCCTTTCGTTACTGTACTATAAAATCACAGAAAGTAAAAAGTCTATGTCGGCAGTACAAATTCCTGAAGAGTATACAGTATGAGTTTGTTACGCCGCTTTGGCACTTAACTGCGTTTGCACTCGCGCCTACATCCCTGTATCCACAATGCTTCAGGACAGCGTGATGCAGCTGAGCAAATTCCTGCTGACGGGTTATCAGTTTCCCAGTGAAAAGATACCGACAGAATATGGTGGTCGTGTTACGCGGTGCTCGATTAGCAGTTGTGCAACAGCTGGACTGTGACCGGTAAGGTCACGTTAGTGAAACAAAGGAAATGCATTAGCCTATAGGGAAGACCGCGTTAAAGTGGTCGTGATAGCGGGGTGGTCGTCGACGGGGTGCCACTGTATATTCACAACATTCGACCGGTGTTTTGTGAACATTTATCGATATGGTTTCAAGTCTCCAGAAAGAAACGGAGACTTGAAATCAATGAGTTTCGTTCATAATGTGACATCCATATTAATTAACGATTCGTTTTTCTTGCTCAAACCTTTTTTGTTTCAATAATACAATACTTCCGTTGGTTCATTTATTCTTTTCCCTATTAACGACAGATTTATATATATAGAAAGGGCCCTTTCTACATTTCAGCCAGGGGCCCCACACAACCTTCATCCGCGCCTATGTGCAGCTCCATACTTAGATAAAATTGTTTGACATTATTTGCTTAGTAGGTGCTAAATGAATGTAGTTTTGTCACTGGTGCGGAGAGATCAATTAACTGCTCAAAGAATTCCGTTTTGGACTTACGACATTTGCTTCGTTGTTTACTCAGGCAGTGCCCAGAATCTATCCCCATGCCCCACCATTAAGTCAAGCATATGGTGCTTAGAAGAAAAGTGGAATTAATTTAGTAGTTAACTACCAAGATTCAGGTCTGTGGTGGGTCTTACAACAAATCACAAGCCTACCTTACCCAGTCACAAGTCACTGATGCTTATCAATTTTAGATAGGAAATGTTACATGAAATTCCACTTTAAAGTCATTTACCCAATTGAAGCTCATTACATCACCCAACAAATATTTTCTGTTTATGTGGAATAACATATATGAGCTTTTGGGAAATAATTATTGCATACCCAAACCGTGGCCAATGGGCCTCGTTCAGCTAGTTTTCCCCCTGGCTCAAACCTCTAGTTACGCCACTGCGCATGGTCTGCATATTGCATTGAACGTTGGGCAAAAATCATAGTTCGTAGGCAAGATATAACTGCATTGAATGCCAACTTTCATGCTGGAGGCACCTGCATCACCGGCCACATAGCTAATGTGGTACTGCTCCAACGCGATCGTGCAGGTTCGATGATGTCTGCCTCAAGCAGGCGTTTTGTTTCATTGGAAACAACGTAGGTATTTATTTATTGGGGCGAGGGACCGCAAGGTCATCGAATCAAGCCCCTAATAACGCAATAGACACAAAACAAAAGGCACATAAACAA
>JGI24158J21664_10005617_pt1 | contig 16414 bp, 9 predicted proteins | sample Ectturendosymbi3_FD_21664 | JGI IMG/M metagenome (IMG submission 21664)
ATAAGAGCACTTCCTCGATGTCATTGTCGCATTTATATCGCGGAGACGCAGACCGGTCTGCAAGCGTTGAGCCTACTTGGTGCTTACAACACACGAAATGAATTTTTTGCATCATCACTGGAAACGTGTGCACTGTGTAAACATTTCCAGTGATTACGCAAAAAATTCATTTCAAATCTTGCATACCTCAAATCTTACTAACATCACAACCCTGGCGTCGGTCTAACATAGAATTTATTACAAATACTTTGTAAATGTGTTGCCGAATAAAATGGAATAGTAATATTTTCGTTCAGTGGAAACTTTTTCACCGTAAAAAGGCCAAACGAATTTTTTAAGGCCAACCAACTTGAGTTGAGGCCAAAAAAAGCCAAAAGGCCAACTAAATTTTTTTAGGCGAACCAACTTCAAACAAAGGCGGATTTCTGAAATTTGGTCTAAAAAAGATCAACCTGGCAACCCTGGTTCCAGTGTTAGTTTAAGGGAGTGTGCAGACAACAACGCATTTGTTCTTCACCTGACCATGGCCAGGGTTGAACTCTATTTCTTAACGTGCGAGGTTCGTGTCTTACTCTGGACGTAGTGTTGTACCACGTGGTATGAGTTAGTGAACAGATGTCTGTTATCCTGTGATCCTACCAACAAAGCCGTAACTAGATGTTCTGTGTCTGTTATTACCAATCTGTGTTGTGCAGGTAGTGTGTGCTTGTGCTGCATGGACTTCGTGTCTGGTTCAAAGAATAGAATATTAAAATAAATGTCAGTGAATATTTATTTCAAAAATCATTATATGCTTATTGATAAATACATTTTTGTTATTCCCTCAGCCTTTTGTCATAGGAAGTTTTAGGGACATGGGCGTCGAAAAGAGGGCCAACGCCTCCCCGAATTTTGAAATTGGACATTTTCTCATCATATTTTTGCAAAAAAGGTTGTTTTCATAGTTTCGAATGGTGGAAATGTAATTTTGCCACTTTTGGCCCCCTGCAAAAATATTTCTGACCCGCCCCTGGAAAATCCACTACTGACCCTTCCCTGAAAAAAACCCCCATGTTTAGGGGTACATGCTCATGTATCGAAATACTGAAGGGTACATGGCCAGAGAAAGTTTGGGAACCCCTGCTCTATGACGTCAAATTTCAGATTGGTGACGGAGAAACGCAATGATAAAAGTGTAAGTCCCTAGCAAATTCGGTTCCCTTCGAGTTATGAGGTCAGGAGCGCTTGGCGTGTACCGAATTACAATAACTTCTAGTTCAACGTTTGTGCTTGTTAAGCAATACTGAAGAGGAACGAACTCTAAAGTAAAACATCAGCAACTAGTGCATTCGCTCATCGTCATACAGAAGCGTTTCATAAAGGGAAAAAATGGAAATTTATGAAATGCATTTGACAACTGAAGTGAGAGGATAAAAAACACTAGATGGAGATGCGCATGGTTGAACAAAAACGTAGGCTATAAATTGTTCCTCTAGTCAAGGCATCAAGATGTACTGACAAAATAGGTAACTTGATATGCGCGAACGCTTCGTTCTTGGAATGTAATGCGAAATTCGATAGGTGTTTTTGCAGGCAACACGGAGGAGTTTTATATTAGAGCAGTGGTTCTCAAACTTTTTATCGCTGCAGACCCCTTTCACTGCACCTAAAACTGCTGTGGACCCCTTCATTTTGTCAACATTGTTTCGATTACTGAGAAATTAGATTTGATCACTTCTTAGGGTGAGCACCTCAACCGCCCCGGCAAGAAGCAAATTTCAGGCTTCGGCCTGCCGCCAATTGCCGTCATCAAAATCAAATATAAAAGGTCAGTGGCGACATGAGCTAGCAGACTTTCGCGATTGGATTTTGTTTTTTTACGGATCCCGGAACACATTTATCCCTGTGGTGCAGGGGCTTACCGAGGGGCATAGGTGTAGGAGCAGACAAATTTTTGGGAGTGCGAATAATTTTTGCCCAAATTTCCCCATCTTGCCCGAAAAACCAAAAAAACGACTGCATTTCATTAGGAGCATTGTTTCAAATCAAGGCACTTCAAGCGCCATTTTTGCCAAAATTTTACCCAAACTTGCCCAAATTTTTCCCTAACCTGCCCGAAAAGAAATAAATTAAACCATGACCTCCAAAAATAAACGTCTTGACTTTGATTTTGGGTGCTATTTTCTTGTAAAAATCAAAGCGCATACAGCTATTTTGCGAAGGTTTACACACATTTTGCCCAAATTTCCATAGATTTTCAACAAATCAAAAGTTTTGGGGGTGAAGTTGCACCCCCGCCTCCTACACCAGTGCCGAGGAAGGGGCAAGAAAACACAACGACCCAGGCGCTGAAAAGTCCCAAAAATGTCGCAAGTACTTTCTGCAATGCAGTAGGCCTACATTTGCTCCCGAAAGACTAGGTTTGAACATGGGGCGCCAAGCTTGTTTCTTGCCCCGAGCGCCATCTAAACTCGGTATGCCCCTTCTACGGGATTCATGGATCGCAGGCTAAGACCTCTGTACTAGAGTGTGTACAATTGCTCCACAATTGGCAGGCATACACTGGAATGCAATAGGCTCTAAACAGTTTTTTTTTTACCGGAGTGGAGCAATGAGCAAATGTGCTTCGGACCGGCTTCTGCAAAATAAAGTGATTTAACTTACCTTTGAGTGTCATTGTCATCCTTCAGTGGGGCATGGAGTATTGCACCCAAGATGTTTGACTTGGTCGGTAAATTGCACACTTCATCTACCCACCAGAAGTGATCCGCAGAGTCTAACGCACTTGAAGCAGTGGCGTAGCCAGCCCGAAAATTTGGGGTTGGGGCAAAATTTTTTATTTTGGACGAGCAACAGTAATTTGTTTGGAATATCGTCTCTCAAAGCACAGAATGACTAGATGTTTTTAAAATTTTGGGGGAGCATGGCCCCCTCCCTGGCTACGCCTATGGCTTGAAGACCAGGGAGACTGGAAACAAATACACATAGCGTATATCATCAGCTAACAAGAGGTGATTCACCACCAGATTTCACACAATTCGTCCCGCTCCGGCTGTGACCAGCTGGACTGGAAGTTCATAAAGGTAAACAGCTGTTAGATACAGATTCAGAACTACCCCTTACGCTATCCCGTTGGTTACGGCGAATAGATCTGAGAGGCAAGTGCCCCACTTTACCTGCATGGTCTGATTCCTATATCAGTTCACCATCAGTCTTACTATGCACATAAATACATTTATAGGTGTAGCAGGCAATTTTTTGGGGGTGCAAAGGACATTTTGACCCAATTTCCCCAAATTTTTTGCAATGAACGTTCTCCTTACAAATGTTCTGTACCTGTTGGTATATTGTATTTTCCTCCGCCATGTTGCCACAGTAGGACTACTTAGTGAAATTTGGTTGTTAATAACCCAACTGAAATAAGGTACGCTAGGCTGTGCTAGAACATTGTCAGAAGCATTGGCTGATCCAGGGGGGGGGGGGCAATCGCCATGCTTCACAAACACACCAGCAAAAGATTTGCGTGGTAGCTCCACATAGCCCAGCTAACACTTCAAACCAATGGAGTAGGAGCAAGCAAATTTCTGGTGGTGCGAAGGATTTTTGCCCGAATTTTGTCAAACTTGCCCGAAAAGTTTTTGTGTGACGTTTGCCGACAAATTTTCTCCCACAAAGATCATGAACACCATTTTTTGGAGTGACCACAAAAAATGTTTTTGTGCAAAAGTTGGGCGCCATTTTTGCCTGGATTTTCGACAAATCCAACTTTTGGGGGCGTCTTTGTACCCCCGTCTCCTACACCACTGTTTCTAACTGTAAAGAAAACTTCCAAATCGTTGTAAACGAACAAAATAATCTGTGGGGACCGACAAAAAGTGTCGCTATAAGCGAAGTGACGATATAGCCGAATTGCAATGCACGTGAAAGATAATTCTGCCGGGACCGGAGAAAACGCATCGTGATACGCGAATTCTACTGTACTTAGAACTTGGTAGGGAGAATACAATCATGCAGTTCCCCTGGCATCACCAGACCTATGCATGACCCTGTTTATAAACCACGTGTTAGTTTCTGGGTCGTGTCCTACTGTTGACTCCCCTATAAAACTACACGCACTGCAAGTAACAGGTAAAAATTAAGGTTCCGAATGGGGGAACCTTGGAAATGAGCCGCGAAAATCTCGATGTTTTAAAATACGCTATGAACTTTCTTGGTTTTCGTAAAATGAGGTTTTCGCAGGCATTACCCCAATCTAATGCATGGACCACTCAAAACACGATCACCGTTGTTTGAAAGCCTGTCTTGCAAATACCACTACATCCCAATTTTCTAAAAATAATGGTTTCTATGGCTTCTGCACAATACTCGTTTTTGTTTTAATCCACTGGCCAACATCACAGGTCTACTGCATTCTCAAACTTTGCTCTTTGGGTTCAGAACATGCGGTGTATTGACTGGTCGAAAATTGCCCACAAAGCTGTTTTGTGAAAAGTAATATAAACCATTCATAGATGCAACAGTCCGATGACAGCCTCATCACCTCACGATAGAATCGTTACTTAAATTGGGATGAAACGCCGCAATTCCACCTATTCGCAAAGGTGCTTTTTTTCAGACAACCTACACGACCTCTGCACAAGGATTAAAATCCACGCTCACAATAAATTAAATCAAATAGCATCAGCGCTAAATTATTACTCGTTCTACGTTTTGTTAACTCAAACCGCGGCTGACACAATCGTCATCATCATTACAACTCGGCAATGTAGTCTCGTTGCATTGTACTGTGTAGCGGTAGTCGACCAGTTCGTTCAAATCACAAATCATTTCGTTTGCGGAACTTTTAATGCGAAGCACAGAGCTGTGGCGAGAAATGGTACAACAACGCAGCGAAAAAAATATACAGTTTTAATGTTAGCTCAGGCACTGCCATTACAACACCGGCTTGATTCAGCTCATAGACGGACACAAAGCCACCTTAATGAGCGAGTACGCGCGAGACGGAATGCGGTGCGTCTCACAATGCGTTGCTGTCGGGAGCAGACCCTGGTGCCTCCGCAGTAATAGCGAACAACCTGATTCTAAGACGTTGCACAACGAAAAAGAATATTCTGTTTACTGTTTAACGGTGCGCATGCGCTAAATTTAATGACATAATCGATTGGTCCATTTCAGCCAACTTTGTGCCATGCGGCATGTCTACGTCGCAACACAAGCCAAGTTCAGTCAACCGGTAGCCGAACTCTTCACGGAGACTTGCTCATGTAAGACGATACTCTACGAACGGAATGTTCATTATGACGCGAATAAAACGCGCCTAGCCAATGTCGAAGATGTATCGAGAAAATACTATGTACTAAAATACTACACAGCGAAGAAACTGACGGTGAATTAATCAGAAAGACTTGTTGTACGCGTACGGATTTCGATTGACTCGTAATACGTTCTATCAACACCGCTTAGCTTCACAGAACCAAATTTGCAGATTCGTTCTTGGTTGTGGTGCTTCGCTTTTTTATACGAGTGTGAAGCGACTGGTACAAATTACATAAGTTGCATAAGGGAACTAGACCGATTTTATAAAGATTAAAGCATTAGGAAACTTCTAACACAGGTAGAAACGGCAATAAACTATAAAACGTGGATAAAAATTTCAAAAACTTGCGACAAAGTGCCTGCTTTAAAATTCCACGTGCTGCTCGCCCATCTTTAAACGCCTTGACAAGCCGCGAATGCGGATTTGTACAAACCACCGGTCAAAGTCTTGTTCTCCATTTCCCCAAACTATATGTTACATTAGGCCAACAAGCCATCCGCCCACCACATACAAGCGGAAACGTTCGTTACCGAGCAACTCGTGATATTACGTTGCGATGACGGTAAGACGTTCGTAATGAAAGCCTGTGCTAAGTGCTTGAGACACCGGCGAAAATCAGCAGTCAGCTTGTTAGAACCTTTCCGAAGTATTCGGCTGTTCGAGCCAGCTGCTGTGATCTACAGATACTTCGAGTGCCTCATACCATTGCCACAATGCTGTCAGTAACAGCAAACAGAATGTGAAAAAACTTACGCGCAATTATCCAATAACACTACCTGTAATGCAATGATTGAAAACTGCGAAGTGGTAGGGGGGAAATCGAGTGGCACTTCGTCGGTGTTGAAATGAAATCGTGCGCAACGAACACCGCTCGAGGGTAATCTAATGGCTTTTTTCAGAAGCACGCCAAGGAGTTACACTGGCTGGCGTGTAGCCCTTATTGCTGCTGCACACGCAAAACCAACCAGATCGATGTACCGGCGGAATGACAAAGACGTATTTTTGCAGACACGGGCATTAACAAAAGCTCAGGTGGCTGCACTGGAGTAGACGAACGTTCATCGCACGGAGCGCTATCCACAAGAAACAGCGCATTGTTTCTGAGAAAAATCGAGTGGCAGTTCTAATGCAGAAACGAAACTCCTGCAATGTTTTTACGAGTTTGCTAAGTTTATTTTCGAGACTGTCCGCGATGCTACATTTTTAACAAAATGTCAGAGAACAGCAGTTAAATATAAAGGAATTACAAAACAGGATTTGCAGTACACATGAGAAATTTCACCGAAAAAAAAAACGGCGCCACGCGTTTAGGAGATGAGAATGTAATTGATTCTACTGTATAACCGTATTATTACAACACGTGTATTATGTCTCGCCCAACGCACAAGCAACACTTCAACGCGAAAGGCATCGTGCACAAATTAAATAAAAGCTATGGTTTAGCCATCTCATTATGCTGAACAAGCGTTTCGCCTCACACCAGCTTGCTACGAAAGTACCACATTGTATTTCGCAAAGCCCGCAACGCACATCATTATCGGACACAACGACTGTCAAGTACTTGCGCGAAAAAGCGAACCTTGCTGGCGATAACGGGTCAACAGTCCGAACGGCAATCAACAAATATGAGAAAGAAGCATAGGTATCTAATATTTTGTACATATATGAAACATACCAATCACCACATATTTCTACCGAACTTCACGGTAAAACGTCTTGTCGTAAGCCATCAACATTGAAATACGCTTTTCCACGACGTCAACAACTTCAGCCACACATCATTGCATTTCAACAGAAATGGTTTAACCCCAACGTCACGCGATGTATGAAGAAGTGATCTCGCTAGAGCGAACAGACACCCTTCAATCAATATCACTGTTTCAAGTTGAAAACATTTTTGCAAGTAGAGTTCAAGTTGAAAATTTGCACCTTGCAGACCTACGTCGTGATGCGTGTGGCGAAAATCAGTGATTAGTTATTTCTCTGCACACCATGTACTCATTTTTCTTTCGTGTCATGTCGTTTTATGAAACTAAACTTTACTGTCGATCCACTATTTAATTGCAATGCTAACTACCAGGTGCCACCAACGGGACTTGACAAAACACCCTCGTTACCTTTCACGACGCTGGCTGGAAGAAATCAACCATAAAAGCGTCTTCAGACGTGTTTGTCAAATTTGCACATAATTGCAAACCTCGCAATTTTATGGTATGGCGTAGAAATATTTCAGCTTTTTCATCTTGCAGGCGTGGGCACAACAGTCACAAAGCTAAACAAAAGTATCAAGTTTTGCTCTTACTGTGGACTATGGAGTGGTGCAACTACCAGTGACAGACTGCATCCTCATCGGCCCAAAACATCGTTTAATTAAAAGCCAAAATTTTTTGCAGCGTTGAATAAAGAAACATTAAGACCTCAACCAGGGTCGAAGGTTAAAAACTAACCGGCCACTCTTGTGTGTTTTGCTTTTTGAAAACTAAACCCGTAAACATTTGCAAATGTAAACAAAAAATAGATAACCACGGACCTTCAACATCATAATATAACTAAGAAATAACCCGACCCTTAAAGTCAAGTTACTTCTGCTGACTTCAGCTGCAGTAAGAAAACTGTAAAAACAAGATCTGCGCAAAGGATTTTAACGTTATGCCAACAGAAATCAAAAGCAGCTACAAGTCCTACAGCCACTCCACAGTTATGCCTGTAACACTTTCCCGACAGCATCCACACGAACTAGGGTTTTGCTTTATCCAGCCATTTGGTTCAAGCATTCTCGCAGAAAACACAAAGCAAAACCCGTTTGGGATAAACTTCCAAACGTCCCACACAACCGTACAAATGAAAAGACAATTCGTAGTTGCAGCACTACAAACCCAAACACCATTCTCAACATAAAAATGTGATCAGATTATCGCTAAGCTGACTGCATGCACTGCAGCATCGATAAACCTTTCATCGGTTAAGTTGCTTTACCACCTGTAGACACAATGGCGTGATATTGGGTAGGGGAACAGCAAGAAATAATAAAAACTTCTTTGGGTGCTGGTCAAAACGATTAATGGACAGCTACCATTGGAACGCAATTTACCTCTCTGATAACAGAGGAATAAAGTTGATCCAGACTTAAACTGAAAGAGTTTAGCACAACGGTTGGCAGGACCTTTGCACGACAGAAACCACAAAGCTGACCCAAGCAATGAAAACACCTGTCAGAAAATATAAGTCACTTTGGCGTCACTTGCCGACAAGTGTCGTGATCGAACACGTCTAACTAACAACGATGCCACTCGACAACAACGTCGCATGAATGAAAGTGAATGCAAAACGTCAACTAGGTGCAGTTACTCCATACTTATTAATTATCAAGTGATTTCGATACAGCTGGCTTGCACGCAGAGAGAACATCGTATTAATTCTATTTTTTAAATAAGAATTCGTCATCTAAATCAGTGCTTCTCAACCTTTTTCAACCCACGGGCCCCTTTTTCAAAAATTCCGATGAAACACTCATACTTCTACTCTCACGCTGATTTGTTTTCACACTAAAATACATAATGAAAGGACAAATCAGTCTATTTACACATTTAAAGTTATTTTAGTAAACAAGGATAAACACAGTATACCAAAAATCAATTTGAAAAATTTGAAAACCAAATTTCTTTGTGGCTACGAATTCTCAGTGGACCACTAGAAAGGCCATGTGGCAGAGATGAGCACTGGACTGGATCAGGACTATAACGAATTGCTTTGGATTTGGACTGGATCCGGACTGAGCATCGCTTCAATACTTTAGGATCAGGACCGGATTTGGACTGAGTTATTGGAACAGAATTGCGGCATTTTTGTTTGTAAAAAGCTGTCTTTTGTTCATTTTTCGGACTTCATTTGACTTGAACCTTACATTTAAAAGAAGTTTTGGAGTATGTTTGGACTTGGACTGTGTATTGAAAATTCAGGTCGGGATCTGGATCATAGAATACGATAGTCCGCTCATCTCCGCTATGTGGGCCACCTGCACCACGTTGAGAACCACTGGTCTAAATGACAAACTTTTCGAAAGACGCCTGATACGTAAAGGTGCTGCGTAACTGACACGGGACAAATACAAAGATCTGCTTGAAGAAAGCAGTAGCCCACAAAAAGTTTGAAATTTTTGTTACCCGAATTGCATAAAAATGGTAATAAGGCGTTTCTATATTCGACGTGTACTACGCAATGGTGCGTATTTGAGAGTTTCAAGAACAGGAAGTGAACTGATGCTGCAAGCGCAGCGTTTCTTATGGTTGCCCAAGTTACTGGCGGCGAAAAACGCCTCATACTTACGGAATGGAGACAAACCATTCATTAGAAATAATGCTTCCCAAAACCCAATTCAAATAAGATTTACCCTTCAACACATTGTTCGCATTTTTCGTCAGCTAAGGTTAAATCCCATGAAAATGACACGAATTAACCGTGCCAAGTCTATTTAAATCAAGTTTAAATAACAAAACAGATAAAACTGACCGCTGTCAAGCCATGCGCCTTACGTATCGTTAAGGTTGTAAGTCAAATGTGGCAATCAAGATATTTCAGACAAAAATGTAGAGAAAGCCGTTTCGAATTCAGGAAACAACGCCTTCAAGCCGCACACATAAGTCGCTGTGAAACAACACTATCTGAACACCACCCGAAACGGAACAGAAAGCAAGCTCTGCGAATCCGGACATGAGGATCATTGTAGATGGGATGAAGTGATGTAAAACGTTGCGAAATGCAAAAAAACGATAATGCATTTAAGAGGCGCAATGAGTAGCTTTGCATCGCTATATATATATATAGAGAGAGAGAGAGGGAGAGAGAGTTTATTGGCACTAACATTAAACAATTTCATACAAATTAAAGCTAAGGCGCTGGGACACCGAAAAAAAACCTGTTAAACAGGTTGTCTCGTCGGGGTTAAATAAGTGTTCGACTTCGATTACACATGAGACAAAAAATCCTACTGACACATGAACCACTCCTGCAATTTCTAAATTATTCATGGAGAAAGCTTTTAACACCTAAGACCAAGCTGTTCGATTCAAGCTGAAACGAAGTTTATCGATTCGTGGAACAGAACAAACAAACGAGGCATGCAGCGTTACGGATCGGCTTAACGTTTCGATAATGGCGTTGCTCCGGTGCTCAGGCCATCACCTTCCCGGTAACAGCCACGCTTCAACGAGCGGTACTGATTACAATTTTGCGCTGCTCGTTTGAGATCGAAATGGCAATGCTCGGTCAGGACGAGAACAGTTGGTTGAAAACTTTTAACTCGAGTCTGAACAACGGTCCAACTCGAATTGCCGCAACAATTCGCTGTGTGTTCCTCTAGCAGTATTTCAACCAGCGGTTCATTCGGTATGAAACACAGAGAGCGATTAACTTCAATAATGGGAAATTGCATCCTGTATTGGAGCAAACCTATCAACCATTGCATTCGCTGCCGTTCGAACAGTTGCGGCAACATTTTTCAAGCTAACCAAATAACAGGTATTTTGCAGCTCAACAGGCAACAAGCTCGCCCAGTGAGGCTGCTGCAAATTCTCCGGTAGGTGACGACAAAATTTGTTGTGGGATATCCGTGTAAAACATTTTAAACGTTGACTGGAATACACCAAGCCGATCAGCAAGTGCTTGGATGTTATATGAACACAGCTAAACAATAAGCAAAATGTATTAATAGCCCAAATAAATTAACAATGAATGCACCTCTTATACATGTGCCTGTTATTGGAAGATTTCTGCCCTCAAACATTTGAAGTGCGTCGCAAAAAAAGATGTACAATGTTTAGAGTGAACACCCTGGTACATATGCTTTTCATTTACAATTAAATTTCTATACAATTCTGCCATGCTGCTGAACTTTATATTGTTTGCAAGGTTTTGGTATAAGTTTGTCGTGGAGTGCTGACAAGACTATTATGGCGCACATGCTGCAAATGCCAGCACTCGCTCAAGCACATGTCAATAGCCTACATAAACACCACAATTCACCATAGAACAATGACAGCTCTTCTAGAAAAGAGAAGGGTTTTGCTGGGGATAGGTAGGAATGGCGGCATTGGGTTGGCCAAATGGATTCGAGTTCATAGTGCTAGGCATCATGTAACCAGGTTGCATGTGTACTGGATTTGCCATTGCATATCCCATAGGTGGCAGTGTCATAGGTGTAGGATTTCTCATACCAGTGCCAGAGGCAGGCTGAGTAGACTGAGTGGGTCCTTGGAAAGCAGCCTGAGAGGCATTTTTCATTTGGTTGAGGCTGGGAGACGGTCCTTTTTGATTAAAAGGATTACGGCTAACCCCAATTTGGCCTGTAGTATCAGTACTTAATGTATGATAATAAGTTGCTGTTTTGTTTTTTGTGACAAGATTGTCTACATTGACAAGTGAAACGTTATCACCCAAGAAAGCTCCAGCCTTCTGGGTAACATTGCAGCTGTCTGGATTGTGGTTGGCACTACCATCAGTAGGTGCAAAATCTGGTTCACTCTCAATGCGCATTGGTGTCAAGACGCTACCAGAAAAAAAGTCATTGCTCTGGATGGAAATCTGAGTAGGATTTTGTGAAGCTGCATTGCTAATGTGGAGAGAATCGAAATCTTGAAGAGGATCAAATGAGCTAGTGGAAGCAAATGTTTCACTTGCTGCTGGTCTTGATCCAGTAGAAGGTAGAAAACTACCTTCCACTCCAGAGGGTGAGTTCCAAGGATCAACTATGGATGCAGTCATGCTTGGGATAGATGAAGTATGACTGGTTTCAATCCAAGACTGCCCTTTTCCCTCATTAGCAGTCTGAGCACCCCAGGGATTTGCTTTCTTTGGGTTGTTATTTTGTGGAGGTGGCAAAAATATTTCAGATGAATGAGTAGGTGCATTCCATGGATTAGCAGAAGACTGAACGCTTGTCGATGACATAGCTGAGCTAGGTGAATTAAACCCACCAGCACTCCAAGCATTGTCATCAAACCCATTTGTTTCACTATGTTTGCTTTTTCCGGTTCCAAAACTAAAAGGATCAAAGCTTTTTTCAGCTGAAGTGGAAGCATTTTCATTCCATGGGTCAACAGCTTTTGGGTCATTATGGTTAGGTGACTTTTTAGCCAAGACGTCAGCAGCAACTGCAGCACTTTCCTTTAATGCCATTTCAAGCTTTATTTTATCATTCTTTACACATCTTTCTTTTTCGTCAGCTTCTTCTTTGCTCATAGCTAAGGCAACCTTTGCAAAAAGATACCAGACATTAAATAAAGCAATTAAAAGCAACACCTTAACACCAAACAAACCATGGGAAAATCCAAGCCTTTGCACACTGTTTTCAGAAAAGAATCATGACATTTCACTAGTTTATGCAGGGTACAGTAATTGCACAACATACAGTTCGCACATTTGCAGGCAAACTACTATGTCAGCAAAACATCAACACTAATTTTCACAATTTATCAGATCAACTACCTTTTTTCATTGTTCTAATGCAAAAGCTTGTCATTTAAACTGTAACTGAATTTTGCAAATATGTTTGTACAGTCGCGCTCAAAAGGTTTGGACCACCTGCTTAAAAATTGGATTTTTACAACAAGTGTGGAAAATTGTCTGGTTTGTTTCGTCACATTGCTTTTTACGTCTGAAGAACATTGTTACATAACTGATGCTTCTGTTGCAACCATTAAGAATGAGCTTATTAACGATCTAGTTGTCTTGGAAACAAAAATATTCAAAATTATTGCAAATTTTGCTGCTGAAAACATTGGCAAAAAAGGGGGTTATCAGGTGTGGACAGGTCAAAAATTGTTACATTGTGCATTCAATCAGATTTGTTCCCCACAAGTGCAGATGTCAGTACGTCTACCATAAAACTTTATTTCAGTGATGAATTTGGGTTCAGAGCCTATAAACCTAGGCTTACACCTTCTATGAAAGCTAAGAGATATGCGTTTGCAATGCCCCATCTCGACTGGACTGCTTAAAAGTGGAGGAAGGTATTATTGATAGATTGCAATCTTGCTGAACTTAAGTATTTGCCTTTCTGAGTGCCCCTCTTCATGCAATGTAACAATTTTGATGTGTCCACACCTGATAACCCTTTTTTGCCAATGTTTTCAGCAGAAAAACTTGCGATAATTTTGAATGTTCTTGCTTCCAAGACAGATGGTTACAATGCTCATTCTTACAGGTTGTAACAGAAGCATCAGTTATGCAACAATGTTCTTCCTACATAAAAAGCAATGTGACGAAGCAAATGAGACAATTTTCTAAACTTGTTGTAAAAGTCAAATTTTAAGCAGGTGGTCTTAAACTTTTGAGCACTGACCTGAGCTTGCACAGCCCCTTTTGAGCACACTGCAACTAAATTGGCATTGAGTTTCAATCTTATCAAAACTAGCATGTCTTCTACCCAACTGACAAATTGGCCACATGCAATATCGTAGCGACAGCGCTTACTGATAAATGTGATTCATGGAGGGAGTTTGCTTTCATTAGAATGGTTAGACCTTTGGTAACCGATCATGATGGACGGAGTGCATTTTGAATCAAATGGCGCAACTTCTGAAAGCTGAGCAATGTGGCATGTTGCTCTCAAGCTGCTCATCAAACCTCAGTATTTTGTGAGCATGGTGCCTAGAAAAAAGTTGTGCAGGAAATATAAGCTATTTGACTCAAGCCTCGCATTAAGAAAGTTGGCACAATTATTTTATTAATATCTTCTATACCAGACAGTCAAGTTGGTTTCCAAGTGCTCTACACTAGCTTGTGCAGTCATGGTCACATGTTGACAACATGTTGTTAACACATTGCGAACAGGTGTTCAAGTGTTTGATTTGAAATTAAATACCTTGGCGATTCCTTGCTCGATTGGCCTCAAATTTTCAGGAAAGATGCATGTAAACAAGCAGAACACCTACATAATTTTTCAGGGCAAAAAAACTAATGTGAAAAAAGCTTATCGTGTTTCATACAACTGCACCCTACTGTATAGGATAAAGTTTTGTAGCATACATGTTTGATGCGAAACTAAATAACTTAGAGAGTTCTTGCACAATTGACACATAGTGATCTCGTATGATTAGCCTGTAATTTTAGGGACAATTGCGTGTAGGTATGAAGAACATTTGTGCAAATTTTCACTGCAAAATGCTGAGTACGAAAAGGTTATTTTGTGTTATGCAACAATTGATTGAACCTTGTTATTTTGGAAAAAACGTAGCCTGGGCCTAGTAGAGGATGCTTGATAAACAATTAAATAACTCAAAACTTTCTTGCTTGATTTGCCTGAAAATTTCAAGCCAAATGCATACAGATCGGTAGAACATTCGTGGAAATTTTCATTGGAAAATACCAACTACAAAAAAGTTAGTATGTGTTACGCAACACCTGATTGCACCTTACTAGTTTGGAAAAAATGTTGCAACCTGGAAATAGCAGAGGACATTTGATAAAAAAGTGCGTAACTGAAAAAGTTCTTGTTCATTTGGCTTGAAATTTTCAGGGTTAATGCCAGTAGGTATAGAAAACTTACGTGGAAATTTTTGTTACAAAATACCAAGTACAAAAAGTTGGTGTTATGCAACAACTGATTACACCTTACTAGTTTGAAAAAATTGTTGTATCCTAGGTCTAGCAGAGGATGTTTTGATAAAAAATTACATAACTCAAAAAGTTCTAGCTCAATTTTTCTGAAATTTTCAGGACTAGTGCATGTAGGTATAAAGAACATTCATGGAAATTTCTGTTGCAAATGACCTAGTACAAAAGAAGTTATTGCATTTTACACATTACACAACCAATGTTCCCTCCAATTTTTAATAATATTGTGCAGAAAAACAAGCAGGTGTGCTGAATCACAATTTTACTGAGAGGAAGTTATTAAACCTATTACAGTGGGTGGTTAGCAAATAGTGGAGACTGTGCTAAGGTTGCAACTGCACAGAGGGATCTTAGCAGCTGCGTGGCCGCCCAGACATGCAGCTTAGAGGGAACATTGCACACAACTGATTAAAGGAACGGATATTTATACACTGGCATATAAGTGATGGCAGTAAATACAAATATATTCGTACACCTGTGTAGAATGTGTCAACTGCTTAACACCTTTGCTGCTGGGTGAATGCATGTGGTTCATGCAAAAATCAAGCACGTGCACATGTCTTTGTGCAGGCAGTACTCCGGCATTGACTGCACTAGACAACTGTTCAACCTCAAAAGACTCGCCAAGTCTTCAAGTCTGCAATGAACAAGATTTTTTTGGTTTTGGGTTTTTGTGAGAGACGTCATAAGTGGAGTAGTTACAGGCCTCTTTGGCCCACTTCATCTGGCCCTGGCCAAGTTTTTATTGGAAACTAGGCTAAAATCCGAGTCTTTTGATACTTTGGATGACTTGCTGGGGTTTTGGGTTCAAAACTTCTGATTTAAAATAAACAAAATAATTGTTTAATCACATAATTAGATAACAATGTTTATTTCAGATCATAACTTTTGAACCAGAAACGTTAGAAAGTCAATCAAAGGTTCAAAGGACTTGGATTCTAGACTAGTTTCCAATGAAAACTTGAGCAAAATACTTCCGTCTAGCGGTTGAGCCCTAGGTCAGGTAACATGAGCCAAAATGGCCAAAAACCTACCTCACTTATGACGTCACTCACAAAAAACCTGAAAACCAAATTTTTTTTTCATTGCAGGCTTGAAGACTTGCAGAGTCTTTTGAGGTTTGAACAGCTCCCTGCATGCGATTGGCAGAGGAGTTACTCAGTTGCTAAGACATGAGCAAACTGCTTGATTTAGGCTGATTTCAAAGTACGAATATATTGTCCCCCAGCAGCAAATGTGTTAAAAATTTCCACAAGTTATTGTGTTGCTGCAAAAAATTTCCCACAAGAATGTCAGATTTCTTGGGAATGACATTCCTAAATTCTACATTTTTTATTGAATGTAGTTTTATTCAGAGAGTGTACACATGATTGTTACACTGAATCTTGATTGCAGAAAATACAAGAGCACTATCTTCTATAGGATGCAACAGTGTGTTTGATGCATATTAATGCAAAGTACACTGTGTTATTAACACGTATAGAGCCGGCCTACGTTATATTCGTA
>JGI24158J21664_10005619_pt1 | contig 16409 bp, 13 predicted proteins | sample Ectturendosymbi3_FD_21664 | JGI IMG/M metagenome (IMG submission 21664)
CGCTAAGAAACATTCAACTCAGACTGCGTGGAAACCTTTGCACGGGGGTGTGGCTCAATCAGTCGCGTATTTGCCCACCTGGAATCAGCGTTTCCGATCTTTCTTGGTAAATTAGCACTACGCAAATTTAAGTTCGTGAGTTTTCTTCTAAGTTGTTGAGCAATGAATTGATAGTTTAGCTAAAATATTATTGAGATTGTAACGCAGACCTTCAACATGGTCATCTAATATATAAAGCAGGATTTGCTTAGAATTCAACATTTATGATGAGCAGAGTAATCTTTATATTCTTCTCAACTCGTGCTCGGTTTTGTGTTCACTTGCGCAGATGCGTGATGTGCTGCCAATGTTTGTTATGATTTTGTAATTCAATTCTTTTATTTTGCTTCGCAGCTTCAACTATGCTGAACTGTTCAAAACAGCAGATGTTGGTAGACACGGAGGACGAAGACGCAGATCAGTCGAGCTCGAACTCAACTGAGCTTTGTTTCTTGTACCAGACATGACTTCGTAAAATCTATCTACTTGTTTTATGTTGCGTAAATTTCACGATTGCGGCTGTTGCGCAATTACATCTCATTAGTGATAAATCACTTGTGTTTGCGATACATGAGATGAGCACATTGCAATTTTACATTACTAGAGAAACACACGTTTGTTTCAGAGTAGGTATGGGCTGTTATTGCAAGCTCTTTCAAGATAGACTTTGTTTGATGATTGGGCCCCTCTTTTGAGTCCACTTGCGCTTTCAATCGTATGCTTACTCAAAAAGTAAGGTGCTAGGTTCAACAATATCTGATGAGCACATCCAATGAATGTAGACAGCTTGTGTTGGATTCCTTTGCACTTGAAGCTACGTTCCATGTTCTGTCTGTCAGCAAACTTTTTAGCTGCTACTGTCAGCAGTGAGGTAGGGCTAAACAAAAATATAAACAATTCATCAATTTACAAGTGTTCCTATATCGAGTCAAGATAGTAGAGAAATATTTCCGTAGGACTCTCACAAAATGTAGCAGAAGTGCCGATATTTTCGTTCCACCACAGAAGTAATTGCAAGATTTTTCCCATTGCAAAAAGTGATGCAGCTGCACTATTCCTTTTGTCCTGACTATACTACTGCTTGGAAGAGCCAGCGTTAAAATGCAGAATCAAGTTGGAATTTCTTCCTCGTATTGTTTTGTGACGACTACCATCCAACATAAACGACAAGTACACATGTTTGAGTATTTTTGGAATATTTTTGCGAAGCAACATATCGTACATTTAACCTCGGTCTCTTAGATAGGACTTAAAGTGGGTTATATGATGGCTGCAAGAGGACAAATGGGTTTTAAGCAAACAAGCAATAATAACATATGCAGTAAATAATACACTTTGAAGACTATGCAACATAAGTGTTTCTCACATGTAGATTCCATCATCGCGCATCAAAGCAGCATAGCATTTAAATACACAAATGGAGTGTGTAAGCTGTCAATAATAATTTGTTCACAGGATTTCGATGGTGCATATTGTCTAAGAAACTACTGATTACCAATCAAAAAACAATTAAACCTTATGTCTAATTTCGTGTCCTACAAATCTTACACAACTAACCAGAATATAGTCAGTCAACTGTGTCCATTGGCAATAGTCGCGTTTTGGCCAGCCAATATTGAAAACCACCAACAATGATCTGTGTTAGTTGCTAACCAGGAATGAGTTTCAAAATTAGAAAACCTGGAGAAAAATTAAATAAAACTATAAAACAAACTTCCTTCAACCAAGTTTTTTGTTGTTACGTTGTTCAGTGTTTTAGGATAAAATGTTGAGATGTTCTTTTCGCTTAACAAGGTATACAACAATGTAGCTAGAGTAAGATGGCACTACTTGATAGGAACGATACGCGTCTCCCAACTGGTAGACTGAGTGAACTCGATATTTACTTTTAAATTTGATGTTAATATTTTTCCCACTAGTTGGGCATGCAGATTCATCTGGATCGAGAGCATAGCGAAAGAGGCATTCACCAGTGTGTAGCATCACCTGTAGTAACTATGTTTAAATTTTCAAGATACCTCAAACGAAAAAGAAACATCACAATTACAGTAAAAGATGTTATACAGAAAACCACGTCTTAGGTGTTTTTTCAGGTGAATATCAAATCGAATTATATACTACAACAATGTTAAACAACAAAGCAATGACATCGGAAATTGGAGTTTATTTGTACACAATTAGGAAGATTACATTGCAACAGTAGTTATGGTCTTGGTAGGCTTTATCCGACCTGAAACATTCTGTTGCTGTTGAGACCGTGAGCATCTCAAAATTTTTCTCAGTCCTGCTACAGTTTGTTCTCTCATAGACCTGCGGAGAATACATACTGTATAAGAAGAATCAAGCTTGAAATATATTGAACAACTGTATGTGTAACAGAATTTTAAGTGCATGATAAAGTAAAAACAGAAAAGTATAAATTCAACTTTCGCAATCATTAGTTTTGATGATTAGGTTCATTTCAGAACAAAGTTTTCCATGCAAATACGTCAATTACTGAACTTGTATTCACGCAATTTCTCGAAATATTAATGCTGCCGCTTGAGGCATGATGAAATTTCATTGAAGCAAAGTAATTTTTTGCATCAGAGGGAAACGGTACAGGACAATGTGATCGTTTTATTGTGAAATGTCTATTGAATATAAAGACTGCTTTTGGTCAAATTGGCACGGGATGGATATTTAAGCATAAGCGATTTTTGGACAACTTTTGGGAAATTCAGGCAAAACATCGTTTGCACCTCCAAAAAATTGATCGCTTTCTCCTTCACCTATGAAGACCACGGTGGCGTTTCAAGATGTTATTTTGGAAAACCAGGTAGTGATCTGTCGGAAGTTCGGCTCCTACCTTGACACCAACGTCCAACATCGATTGGAATAAGTTAGTTGAAACTATGCAAACATCAATGAGTTACCGCTGACCCAAAGAGAAACTTTTATTTGCAGGTGTGTTTCACACATGAGTGCAAAGCAGCAACAATGTTCGATGTTGTATCCTCGTGATAACTAGTTATTAGTAACCACATCCTAGGCTTGTTCAGTAACGTCTTATAAAACTCAATGTTTATATCAGTTTGTGTGCGACTCAAGGCAAGCTCAACGTATAGCGCTAAGTTTCCTAGCGAAGTCATTAATATAACTATTGTTCACTTGAAATTCGTTATTTCTTAACTCATGACAGTTGCAACTGACACTCAAAATTTTGCCTTATCATTAGGAAACTCAGGGCATCATTCCGTCGCTGGCTCCTGCACAACTCAACCTCAAACAAGCAGTAGACAACGTGACTTCTTTCACACATGATGCGGCAATAGAAAAACTTTCCAAAGTGGCCTCTTGTGCTTTCACACCTTTGATTAATGATTACCTGAACTTCATTAATGGTTCTTGTGGTTTCGAACTTCCTGCAATTTTCAGAAACGAAGTTGGCTAAATATATTGATATACGTTTTTGTGGATAAGCGTCTGATTAGTTTTTTAGTTTCTGCATTGATGGCAATAGAGCAAGCACGGTTTTCTGTTATAAGTTGAGGGAAAGTTTACTTAACGTAAATTGATGGACTCTTTTCATCCTCGACTGAAATGAGTTATAAGTGTTGTGGGGTGGCGAGTTGTGGTGACTTGAAAAGGTGAATGCATTTTGAAACGAATTGTTTGAGAATATGTAACACTGTCACAAGTGTCTCTTGTAATGTTTCGAATCCTTAGTCCTACTCCTTACAAAAATTGTTTGCGTTGCAGTGAGTATGATTTAAAATGAACGCAGTGTTGACTGCTCCAATTGAGCATAGAGAAACAGAACGTCTGAATAGTTTGCAAACTGAGTTTATTTAAACAACTGATTAGCAGTGATCTGTCTCAACATACAGCAACGCATCAAGTTAAAAACAGATTACAAACCTCTGACATGTCGTGCCCCTGTCAGTGAAAGATCTGGTTAGACATTTGTCGCAACGATTCTTACCAAGTCTAGGAAGTCATAAAATAAACCACACACACTCTATCAGGCGATCTTAAAGTCATGCATTCGGTTCATCATAAACCTTTAGACTGACAAATACAGTCCATACTTACTTTGAAACCAGATTATACAACACTGGGTTGAGAGTCTCGCTGATACGCAAGCAGGTGTGTGCAACCATTGAAAACATCCAACGATATCTTACATCCTCATACGACTTGATTTGGACGAAAGAAGACTGGATATGGAATGCTAAACATACACGGACATGAAGCAGACATGCCTTAAAAGTGATTTGTTGCGAAGCATTTTCAGAGATGAAATTCAGAGTATGAGTAAAAAGAGACAAAGTGAGCGACTTGTGACCACAGGTGATGATGCAACAGTCACAGAAAATGTTCGCTATTCGTGAAACATATATATTAGATTTACTCTAATCATGCTTGAAAAGATTTTCCAAAAGTTCGAATTTACTTGGATTTGGTGTTTCTATACGCCATTCGACTAAAATGCACGTTTGTCGTTTCGTATAAATTGTAGGACACAACTTCACGTCTTCACGTTGGGCTGTCATGAAACTTGAAGAAGAGTTTTCAAAAGATAAGGAAATTGAACACTTAGCTTTGAGATCCAAACGGTATGCTCAAAAATTGGTTTATGTTTTGGCAGCCCACAAGCACCAGCGGGTGTGAAACTACTTTTGAAGTCCCCATTACATTAATGAATAACTGGGTGAAGAATCAAACATACAAATAGGAAATTTCATAACTAACTAGCAATGAATCCGAAGAACCAGTGAAACCCAAACGGTAAAGGCAAAGCCAAATTAACAGAAACAAGTTTATTTCCGAGCTTAGATGCTTGTTCGACTTTATTTTGTTTTTTTCACCTGTTTCTGGTATGTAGCCAACAATAAATGCACCAACTACGACGCATAACTGGAAAATAGCTTGATTTTCTTGTCGNAACCGATGGACGTCGGATGAATTTTTCTTTTGACCTGAAAATATTTAATAAATAAACGAGGTGGAACGAAGAAAAATATAGAAATATATAACAAAGTAAAACGAACAGAAACGAACTAAAAATAGCAATAAGTGAATATAAACTAACTCACATTCAAGCATTTATTTATTTTATCTTTCTTGCAAATCTAAAAGGTATAATATTTTTCCTTATTGAATTGCCTGACCTTGTCTCCTTCTTTGACGTCGAACAAATATGATGAATATGGTTGCAGCAGAAAATATGGTGATTAGGATAAAAGGTGCGCAGAAAAACACTACATTTCCTGCAATGGCATAGGTTTCCAGTTGTCTCCCCCTGTATGTATTGCATGAACTTGGTGGTACCTCTGACGATTTTCAATAGTTAATTTGATTAAAAATGCCATTTTAATTACTTTTAGTTCTTACTTTTTCAATTAAAAAAGAGAAGAACGCATAAAAGAGCAGTAAAACTGTTAAATAATTCATTGTGAAAAACGTGAAGAATGGTAACTGTTAACAGTGCCATTCAACACCAACTAAAGACTGTGGTCAATCGGCACAGATATATCAATTGAAAAGAGAAGGTTTCAATAACATTTTACAGATACATTTTGACCAAACTTGTAGGTTCAAAAATCGCATATCTTACAATATCTTACATTCAGAAAGTTTTAACTTAATTACATTCATGGGTGTGCAGAGAATTGAGACCAATACATTTGAGACAACGACAATTGATGCCTGTTCATTTGAGACAACATTCACATGAGATTTTTTCATTTGAGACCACACTCATTTGAAACCGCAATCATTTGAGACCACATTATTTTGAGACCACAATCATTTGAGACCACATTCATTGGAGATCATATCATTTTACGCCACATTAAAGTGAAGCTGTTTTGATTTACTGTGAATCAGATTTTTATGATTACCTTCCATTTCTTTGTGGGAGACCTGAACTTTTGCAAGGTGACTATTCATTTGAAGTTTTGCAAGATTGCTCCCTTCCGTGTCCTGACTCACACTGGGTTGTAAATGCACTTGCACTTCAAAACACCGCAGAGGCAAGGAAACTCTTCATACCTCGGGTTTGGAAGGGAGCGTTGCACCTTTGAAATACCATGTAGACCAAGTCAAAGAATTGTATGTTTCGAGTTTCTGCCCATTTCTTTTATCGAGGCGCCACAATAGTTTCAGTTCTTAACTAAAAAATGAAGGACGAGGAAAGAAAAAATGTGTTTTTGCGTTGGTCGAAACAATCACAGGAGAAAATCAAATTTCGTGGCTTTTGAGAAGAGAAATGCAACTGCATGTGAGCAATACATTTGGCGCGTGATCTTTACAAATGCAACTGTTTTAACAGATAACTTTAATTCCGAAGAATAGCAGAATTCGCTAAAAATTTTCTAATGACCATCATCTTAAAACATACAGAGTAAAGCTGAAGAAGTCCCCGCATCTTCATTTTTTTCAAAAAATTCGGGCGAGAAACATGTTCTCATTATTTGGCCCAAAAGCAATGCGCTATGTCAGACATTGTGAGATTTTCTTCAGAATTAACGTTATCTGCTGAAACAGTCGCCTTTGCAGAGATCACACGTCAGAAGTTTTGTTCATACGCAGTTGCATTTTTTTTCTCAAAAGCCACGAAATTTGATTTTCTCCTGTGGTTGTTTCGACCAACGCAAAAACACATATTTCCTTTTCTCCTCTTTCATTTTTCAGTTAAATACTGAAACTATTGTGGCGCCTCGATAAAGGAAACGGTCAGGAACGCAAAACAAATAATTCTTTGGCTTGATCTATATGGCATTTCAGAGGGGCAACGCTCCCTTCCAGACCCGAGGTATGAAGAGTTTTCTGGCCTCTGCGGTGTTTTAAAGTGCGAGTGCATTTACAACCCAGCGTGAGTCACCTCTGGATACGGAAGGGAGCAATCTTGCAAAACTTCAAATGAATAGTCACCATGCAAAAGTTCAGGTCTTCCACAGAGGAATGGAAGGTAGATCATAAAAATGTGATTCACAGTAAATCAAAACAGCTTCATTCCAATGAATGTGGTCTCAAATGAATGTGGTTTGAAATGAACCAGGTCTCAAAAGAACGTTGTCTCAAATGAAGCGGTCTCAAATGAATAGGTCTAAAATGAATGTTGTCTCAAACGTTGTGGCCTCAAATAAATGTGGTCTCGAAAGAATTGGTCTCAATAGCCATAGAACCATATCCGAGTCGTGTGCATTGATCAAGGAAACTTACCAGCGACTCGAAAAGGCGCAATAAACTTTTGTTTCCGATCCCCCAAGTGGTAATACATCCGACCATATAACGAATGGTACAAAGGCACAGCCCGTTGCAACGACCCATGATATGATTGCACATGCCTGAAAAAGTTTTGTGGAAGACATAACAACACAAAGTTCACCTACATGATGATGACGCGTTTTTGTTTTGTCAATTGCTACAATTTTAGTGATTTTTCTTAGAATGACGAGGTACTACATCGTAAATAATAATGCAAAGGTATTCGAAATGCTATTTTATTTTCGAACAATGCAAAAAACACCACAATCTCAGAACTACAGATTGCACCTTGTGTGGTCTATGTTGACTCATGTGGCAAAACCACTGCTGGAGTTACACTGGAGCGACCGTCCAACTTATACAATGATACCAACTTTCAGGTAATCTTTTGTGTGTGGCTGACCAGTGTTCTTTTCAAGGTGTTTTGACAGATTCAAATTTTTCCAACGGTGTCTCAAAGTACAGTAGGAAATCGAGTTACTACTACTATTGTGGATGTAACGTTTCGCATTACGAAATACCATCAAAATAAATCTAAGTGCTTGCTTTACCACTATCTCGGATTCTCGGTATTCAGATAAAAAACAAAGACGAAATGTGCCTCGCGACTATCGCTTCCAGTACAGAGGCTATTGATGCTGTGATAACGAAGGATAAGGGCGTTTGGCAGTGGCTCCCTTTGTCTTTCTACTGCAAAACCTTTTCGCCAGGGCAACGCAGATACTCCATTTTTTATGCAAACTGACCGCCCTTTACTTGGTTGTGAAGCATTATCGCCCTTCTAAGAATCACTGGACATTGTGCAGTACTGCGATCACCAACCTCTCGTTCACGCCGTTTATTCATCCACCGAAAGAGCTCACGCTCGCGATGCTCGCCAGCTCTCGTTTCTCGCCGAATACGCAACTTCTCTGCAATTTCTACCAGCCTGTAGCCACGGGGGCTTTGGTGGGCTTAGCCCCTCAAATATTGCTCCGAGCCCCCTCCCAAATTGAAATACGAAACACTATGAATCAGTGGACTTTTGTGACTCTTTACAATGTCAGGACCCCCTCCACAAACGTAAAGCTTCCCTACTGCAGACTTTCTTGCGACGGTTCTGATTTTTACGCGAGACCAGGAATGTCGTCGCCGATGCCCATCGCATTGAAACCAACTCGATTTTTCGTCACGTTGCCGACATCGTTTGGAATGGATTTGCCATTTGCTCAACAACATGATCCGGATATTCAAAATCTGGTCAAAAGTCGTGGCGAGCAAATTGACGAACGTAGGTGGAAAATCGTTTAAAATTATGTGCAACAACCTCGTCCGCTCGTGACCTGCGGTTTTCACAAATTCAATTCCGACCAAATGCACAATCTCCATCATCCAGGGGCTCGCGCCACATCAAGACAATTTGCTGCAACTTGCAGATGGTCAAACTTACACAGGGACTGCGACGCATGTTCGAAAGGTTGCCGCCCGTACCGGTACATCAAACGTCGTCGATGCAACAAAACTGCTTTGCAGCACTTCCCATTGACCAGTGAAAGAATGCCGGAGCCAAAGTTGGTAAATACTTCAACGCAATGGCCAGACAAGCACTCATGAAAGCCAAAGATTCGTGCTTGAGGCCAAACGTGTTTCTGTTTTGTAAGCAAGTATTTTCACAAACACAAGTCCACAAAGCCATAGCAAACACCTGGTCTAAAGTCACTAGAGACCAGCCAGTCGACTGATCGCATCATGCTATGCAACCCACCATCTACACTTCTCAGCGAATCAACGTGAGCTTCAGCTAGCAGTGCTACAGGCTTCTCTGCAAAAATCACTAGATTCACACAAGAAAATTCACCAGACCAGATAAAAATCACTAGATTTATATCTTTTTGCATCGAAGTTCGCAGTTTTGCTTGAAATGATTTAGTTATTAACTTTATTGCCCAAAAACCTTAAAATCATCTGCATCTGCGAGTTTTTTAAAATAGATTATGCTGAAGCCTGGAAAATCTCGTACCAACAATCTTCAGGCTTTTTTCAAGATCTGAAAACGACACCACTAACGGAGTATTTTAGACCGATCAACTTAACTTCGTAATTTTTCAACTGCAGTGTTCTTGCAAAGAAATTCAAATACTGTCATGCCAACATTGCAGTGATAAACACCACAGAAGTGATAACAACAAAGCACTCCTATTGCATCTTTGTTTTTTTATTCTAACTGTTGCCCTTCATCAATTCCTGATGATGGCTTACGCATAAGCCGAAACGTTGAATAAAATAATGTATTCGATAATTGTGGCAACTTTTTGCAATAAGAATCTACAACAACTCCGTTCATTGTTTACCAATAAAATAACTTAAATTAGAAACACTTGTTTCTGTTGGTGCAAATCTTCAAACAACCATTCACACATAGTCGTAATCAATTATTTATGGATTTAAAAATGACTGAAAACAGACAACCGATCTTCTTCAAACATATGCTTCCCCAAAAATCACTAGATTGCAGTGAAAAATTCCTATATCACTAAGTCAGTCTAAAAATCACCAGATCTAGTGAAATATCACTAGGTGTGTCACCAGTGTCAGCTAGTGCGGTACGTTATTAAGGAAATAAACAGGAGGTTAGAAGTTTGATCGATTGATTGCATAGTAAACTATCTCCATTTTCTGGGTTGAAAAACTAAAGTTTTAAACTGGGTAGCTTCAATTGTCATGAAGAGAAGCGTGGTTTTGAGAGGGCATGTGGAGACATTTTGAATGTTTGAATGTCGGAATGTGGCACCAACGCAAATTAGAGGAAAATACGGCCAAATTATCAAAATGCCCAAAAAAGGCCAAACAAAATATTTGCGGCTAAACCACTTTTCAGCCACAAAAAGTCAAATTCCCAAACCAGGTCCACGTTGATCTCATTGGATCTCCAGTCGAGCCAGACGGCTACAAATATAGTTTTGCCTGCATTGATCGCTTCACTTGTTGGTTCTGCTGCCGCTTCGCAACTAGCTGGCGCAAAAGGCATCATTTTTGTCTTTCCCGTGCAACGATCCCCAATGGTCCAACAATCTCTTCTAGAACTACGAGCACAAGCAATCGCATTCGATGACCCCGCGACTTCTACCACGCTTAACCGTGCTTCCTTGCTCTGAACATATTTGATCCTGCTTCCTTGCCATTGTGTAGCCACTGCATGCGTGCGTTTTTCCGCGTTTTTCTCACGCCCAGGATATGTTTTCGCTATCGTTTCAGTCAGTAAGCCTACAATACCCACATCAACTCACTTACTGTATCTCTTGCCCATCTTTATCCTGTTCCTTCGTTTCCAACCGTTATTTCACGTTTATCCTTCATCTCTTCGTGTCGCACATGGGCTCTGGTTCGTCACCTACGATGCCTCTTCTCCTGCTGGCACCCTTGGTCTGCTGTTCTACACTGAGCAGATTTGCCCCTCACGAATGTGCATTAGGTCGATCATCAACCCCGTGCCCTCCCAGGAGCCTGACCGCATCATCCACCTCTTCACTGACGTCACTTGCTCAGTAATTCGGTTTACTTGTGAAACAGTAGTAACAATGACTATCGAGTTTGACAGAAAAAATTGTGTAAAACTGTTTTTGAAAGTAGGGCAAAATAAATTTTTAACAATCATTTCATTGACGAAAAAAGTATTTCACATACACTTCAATTCACCTTGGCATGTTTGGTTGGTATATGTCTGAAACGATGAGGATAGAACACTGATATAAAACGGAAAAATGAATAGCACAAGATATGCAGAGATGTTGCCACAGACGTAGCTCGATCTATGCCCCAGAGGGTCTGAAAATTTAACAAAAAGCAAATGTGTCTTATAAGAAAGCACAAAACATGTACATTGCAAAATAAACTATATAAACAAAACTCTCAAGAAAACGGAAAATCCTTCGCTTTCGGTTTTCTTGAGCGTTTTGTTGAGCGCAAATAATATTCTCTATCTCTAAAGTTACAACCTGGCAAGCGGTATGACAAGACAATGCACCAAGACTCCCCAAGTTTGAAGAAAACGCATAGCTGGGAGACCAAAATTGTAAGCCTTTGCAGCACTCTAAGAAATTTCCATAGATTTTGCCTGTTTTGTTGTCAAGTTCTTCCATTTGAAACTCATTGCTGCAGTGAGGACTGTGACGTAACGCTGGTGCAGAAACCCAGTATTACGTCACAGCACAAACCATTCCTAGCACAGGTTGTAACATGGCGCTACTGACGGGATGGGGGAGGGCACAGGGGAGAATCTTCCCCCCTGGAAAGTTAAATGTAAAAAAACGAGTCCCCCCTTAGCTTATATTTTGGTTTTAGCAGTTTTTATTATTTCAGTAGGTAGTTGCTTTTTGCCTTTTTCGGTGTTTTTTCCAGTGATTTTTACGGTTTTGGTATAGCCATTCACAACCGGATTAAACACCATTTCTCAAGTTTTTTTGTGAGTTTTGACTAGTGGACGTTTTCCCTCTGGCTCAACCTTTAGTTACGCCACTGAATAATGTTGGTCGCTTTGGAGAAAAGATATTTAGAAACGTTGGTTTTGGTAGAGCTTCCTTTTTACTGATGTATGTAACTAGAACTCAAATGAAGCATTTTTTTAATCGGAGTAGGAAATATGAAGCGAGTTCTGAAAAATGTTTTCTGCATTTCCAGTAAGAATGGGAGTGACTATCAAATTTAAATAAATTAAATTGTTTGTTTCATCTGTTATTTATTCTTTATTTTGAGCAAATTTTGTTAACAATTTGAATTGGAAATGGATTTTCATTAGTAACATTTGGACTGATGGCAGGAAAGTAATTACAGCAATTCGTGATGCTTTGACCGGTTGTTGCAGAAATTATGTTGCTTCGGTTCAAACTAAAACGTGATTTTCAGGAATAAATCTGCATGCAATCATAAAAAGTCCATTTTGCGAAATGGAAGATGAAGCAAAACAACTTACACGATTGCAACATCAGTGGTTTACTAGATTTAGGTAACCACTATGTCTTTTGATGTAATTTGAAGAAAGTTCGAAACTCTTTTGTGGTCCTGTGGTGTTGTAAAAATTTTGCATAGCGTCATGTTATCAAATCCACGTGGCGAACAATAGCAATCATTGCTAAAACCCACTTAAAAAAAATCAGTTATCTAACAATGCGTTCCATGAATGCAATCTCGCACATGCGACTTGTGATTCATGCACTTAACTTACTCTACTGCACAATAAACTCGCATTTGTATGACTCTATACGCACTTTACACAAGATTGGTTCCACGTTCCATTCGTAAACACCCCAAATCATTCTGTACAAAAACAATGGGCTGATTGCTGCGGAAAGAAAGTCTGATGCACACAAGCTCACCAGCAAATGGTAGAAGGCGGACCTGCACAGAAAATATTTTGATAATCTTTCCGATTGCAGTGCAAGCAAATATTAATTTTGAAACGAAAACACCAAATCACGACCAGAAATCGGAATTTTGCACATTATTTTTAGTGATATCTTATACTTTAACTAAACAGAAAACTAACTTCTTTAAAATTAAAACTACACTAAATGCCAAAAAAATTTAAGCGTTTTTGCTTACTTCAACAGTTTTGATGATAATAGAATGTAGATTATGAGGGCGTTTGCAGCCATTCCAACAACGGACATTGGTATCAAAAGAATGGAGAAAATTAACTCAGATGTTTTGTCAAACATAGTTGGAATTCTGAAAATTGAACAGGGAACATTGAAAAGAATCACCAAATCGCTGTTAATTATCGCTCCGGCATTGTTCGTCATAAACGAAGAATAAGCTAAGTGTGCCGAGTGCCGACCATGAAAATTTATTCAAATGAGTAAAAAGAAAACTTGGCAATGGCGCTACTGGCTGCAAAACATATAGAGTCGCTCTGAAAAGTTTAAGACTTTCCTAAAATCTGGACTTTTACAGCAGGTTTAGAAAATTGTTTCATTTGTTTCGTCACATTGCTTTTTTCAATGTTGGAAGACCATTGTTACGTAACTGATGCTTCTATTACAACTTTGAGAGTGAGCTTTCAGCGATCTGGTTGTCTAGGAAGCAAGAATGTTCAAAATTATCGCAGGTTTTGCTGCTGAAAATATTGGCAAGAAAAGGATGTTATCAGCTGTGGACAGGTCAAACATTACTCCGATGCATGAAGAGATGGACTCAGAAAGGCAAATATCTGAAAAACTGGAATTCAGTCAAGACTGCAATCCATCGATATCACCTTCCTCCACTTTTGAATGGTCCAATCGAGGTGAGGCTTTGCATAACTATTTCTCTTAGTTTTCATGGAAGGTGCAAACCTACGTTTTCTGGCAGGTTTGTACGCTCTGAGCACAAATTAATCACTGAAACGACGTTTCAGGGTAGATGTACTGACATCTGCACCTGTGAGCAACAAATCTGATCAAATCGTGAGATCATCTCTTTGACTGGTAAACTTGAGCCTACCAGCCCTGCTCAAGACTGAAAACTACCAAACGTCTTGAATCTGGCGGCTGCCTGATGGATTGCCATCTTGCTGAACTTCGGTTTTTCGGATAATGGCCTTCATGAATATCTCTCTTCATTCAGTGTAACCTTGTTTGACCTCTGTACAATTGGAAACCCCTTTCTTATCCATGTTTTAAGCAGCAACATTTGGAATAATTTTGATTGTTTTTTGTGTCCAAGACAACCAGATCGTTAAAACGCTTATTCTCAAAGGTTATAATAGAAGCATCAGTCATGTAACAATGTTCTTCCAACATAAAAAGCAATGTGACGAAACAAACGAGACAATTTTCCTGACTTGTAAAAATCCAAATTTTAAGCAGGTGGTCTTTTGAGCGCGACAGTAATTGGCGACCAGATTCATTTCTACTCCTACCAAATGTCGCCCCTGGCTCAGAGCCACACTTTCCATTGGGCTCCTACCCTCCTGCTCATTTCTTGAGAAACAGGTGTTACACAAAAAGACATAAGAAAATCTTTTGCAAAAACCATTCATGCTCAATTTTATACATTGCCCATTCTACGTGATCCATCTTCTTAACGATAAATGTTGAGATCGAAAAAACACCTGAAAAACTCTGAACGTTAAATAACAGGCAGGGACGTATATCTGCTCCGTCTTACTATTCAAAAAGATTGTCATTTATGATGCATAGACAAAAGACACTACACAGTTTAGTTTTTACCATATAATCAACGAAAATCAAGTCCAAAAAAGCACTTTTAAATAAATAAAAAATAGCACCAAAAGATATGCTTATCAATCAATGATTTTTGAAAATAAACTACATTTTTCAAAATGAATCAACGAGATGTTTTGAAATAAATGTGCAATAAAGACAATTCAATCCACTTAGAAAAATTATTATTGCGATAATGCAAGGGTTTTCGACTTTTTACTCCTGCACTTCCAAAATTTAATTCTGATCTCACACCCCCTACAGTTCATAATGAAGAACTAGATTTAAAATGTTTATAAAAAATTTACGTTTTTAATATTTTAAGACTATCAAACATATGGAAAAGAAATAATGACACAGATCAACATTTGATTATACTCTACAAAAGTTATCACTTGCTTGGAATATACACGATAATAAAATCAAAAGGTTGACTTCCCAAAGTTTGCTAATGTGTTTCATTTCAACGACTCTTTTTCCTGTTTCTTGCTTATGAGTTTGTCAAAACGTGGAACCAACTACATTGATGATGGCAACATGCATGTCTGCATGTGCATTCAAGCGATTTCTAGATTTCGTCTTGATTGACAAGATGAAGGGTTATGATGATAATCAGAATTCATAAAAGCTTCTAATATTACCTCCACTCATATTTGCGCAAAGCAGACCCCCGATCTGGTAACTCTTGAAACCTGACTATATGGATAACAACTGCCAAAATGACAAATAACATTTTGCAAGCACAGGTGCATATTTGAACAACTCAGCAAGTATTTTCAAGCTTATCTGACCCTAAAAAACAGACTTTTTGTATTTCCAAAACTATTTTTTTTGAAAACCAACACACTTTTCAAAAACAAGCACGCAAGGTGCCTCCTGCCAAATGGCAAAATTCGTTTTTTTACAGTGCAACTTAGGTCAACTATGAACCAGCCGCGTTGATTCAGTTTGTCTAATCAGCGAATTCCCTCATATGACGCAGTTTGCAAGCTTGCTCGTCCATCAAAATGCCAGGCTTGTTTATGCAAAAGTGACATTGGATACCAGCTGTTGCACAAGAGCATAGCTTTTGTTATCACGCATTAGGAACCCACTGTCATCTTGGCAGTAATCCTTACTCGAAATATACAAAACGTACGCATAATGCCTTAGGACTGCTCGAGAGAACGCTTCGAAAAATTCAGCGACTGAAGGAACCTAGTTAATAAGTGTGTTTTAGCCTTTTTAAAAATTAGTTGAAAACTGAAGTAGGTCTAATTGGCCAGCAGTTTCCTGAGCAGACGACTGTACAACTTAACAAAGCACTTTCAAAACAACAACAAATTATTCTAATATGAAAAATAATGCACACGACTGCATTCCTTGCCTAAAAATGATGAAATGCGGAATCCACTCGTCTACTTAAGGACTATCATAGCAATGTNCAGTCAAACAATTATCACGCCACAAGAAACAATGCCTANATGTGGTTAGTTTCTTCGAANAAAAACTATAACAAGCTCTTAAATAAGACCGCGCGCCAATAGATTGGCGCGNACTTTTTTGGTTATAACTCGCCAGCCGCTATAGCTAGACAGTTGTTCAAACNCTCTACGGATGCAGCAAGTCTTCTTGGTTCGATTAAAAACAAATTTTTTGATTTGGGTGAGGGGTTCGCCTGGGACGGGCTGGCAAAATGGGAGTGTTTTCGATTTTTCAAACATCTTTGACGAGCCCTGGACGCCAATCCAATGGGCCAAAATTTTGGCTGAAACTTTTTTGGCAACTAGATAATCTCCCGCATCGATAGAGCTCTTGCTTGATCTTCTCCCTAATTAAAACCCGGAAGTTTGGCCATAACCTTTGAACCAGAAATGCTAGAAAGTCTATCAAACCCTCTAAAGACTCGTATTGAAGCCTAGAATCCAAAAAAACTTCGAGTCACCAAATCTGATGGAT
>JGI24158J21664_10005621_pt1 | contig 16407 bp, 12 predicted proteins | sample Ectturendosymbi3_FD_21664 | JGI IMG/M metagenome (IMG submission 21664)
GAGCTCTTACTTCCATCTGCATGGAAGTCACTTATAAGTGTCGCTTGCTTGGTCTTTCCCTTCTCCTTGCTTTGGCCGACTTTGCTCACATGTAGCGATCCTGCTCGCGTGACTGCTACATCACTTTCCTTCCTCGAAGTCTTTGGATTGCCCAATCTCTTCTCTTTGAACTATCTTGCCAGTTGATATCAAGAGTCCAGCCAGGTCCGATGACGTGCGCGTCATGTTTGATTGAGCTTCGGTACATTGAGCCTTTGCCTTCTTTTTCTCTTTTTCTCTTCATCTCTTTCACTTCTTTTTGTTGCTATATCCATGCGATGCACGTTATCCATCCCAGATGCTCAAGGAGGTGTCTGTTATCGGGAGCCATTGAAGCTTGTGCGACACGGTTGTATTTGCACACCTTCATTGTGGGATTGATCCTCGAACTTCGGGAAGGATGGATTGTGACGTCATCGATGTTAACTCCGCGCCAGACGAATCGGGCAAAGAGAGCTCTTTCTTCCATCTGCATGGAAGTCACTCATATGTGTCGCTTGCTTGATCTTTCCCTTCTCCTTGCTTTGGCCGACTTTTCTCACATGTAGCGGTCGCGCTCGCGTGACTGCTGCACTAGCCAGTAGCCACTGGCCAACTGAGGTGTACAGGATCAGGATTTCAGGACTCGATTCCGGCAGGAATCGGCACATTTTGAACAATCCGGGTCGAATCCAGACTACGGTTTTATTCAAGTTTTCGGATCAGGATCTGGATTTTCAAATTTCATTTATTTGGTATTTGAGCCAACACAATCATGTAACGGGTTTCTAGGTCATTCAGATCCTAAATTGCCGTATTTAGATGTATCCGTAAAATCACTGCATGGGTTCGTTCGTAGATACATCAAGGACGATGTTCACGACTCAAAGGTCGCTTGATCTCTCTAAAGTTTCTGAATGGCTAGCTAGAAACAACCAAAGGGACATATAAAAAAATTTTGATTTATTTGGGATTTACTTAATATGATATGCACGCAATAGTAATAACGGAAAGTCACCATTTAGTATGAAACATTTGTCAATTCGAACTCTCTCGAACCAGAACCATAGACACCTTTACTAATGTTAGCAACCAGTCTTACAGACTTCAGGCTTATATTTTGTTTGACACTTAACTAAGGACCTAACCGTCAACGCTCCAACATTAAAAAAGGAAGAGCCACGTTTGTTGCACATGTTTTGTACACTGTAAGTCGTGACTAGGATTTCGCAGTTATAGAGAAAGAGTTTAGGTTTGATTTCCGCAAGTATTGTCACGTACTTTATTTTGTGACTAAACCAATATCTTAAATCAAAACACAATACAGGGTTAGTCAAAATGTTTGTCCAATTAATAATTAATTTTAGATGGGCCAGTTTTAATGCGTATTGCTGAGTGTCATAATGTAACAAAGTTCATCTCAGACAATGCCAATATTTGTCATATAGAGTAACAGAGGTTCACTCGGACAATGCCAACTTTTGCCAATGAAATCTGTCTTTGACAAGGTCCATGGGTGTGGCGGAGGTTAATTTGGACAAGGCTAAATTTATGGTTTTGAGTGTCAGAACTTCACCCGGACAAAGTCACTAGTGTTGACTAAAAATAAGTCAGTGACATTATTTTTAGTCTGAAGACTCAAGCTACTAGAACAGCCACTGGAAACAGCGGGGTAACAGTAGCACTCACGACCATCCGTTCGAGCTTTAGATTGGCCACGAGGCAGAGCTTCGGTAGAGTAGTGCCGTCAGGAAAGGACAAAGCCTTTCAGGTGATACTAGCACCACTCAGTTTTACTTCAAAGGCTGAACCACAAATTATGGTGTAGACCGGAGAAGGAGTTCTCAGTTCAGAGTCGAAGAGTGAACTAACTGTTCGTTGCCAAAATCGGGCTTTTTATACTCAATTCTACTGGAAATACCCCTAATTAATCTTTTATTGGTTATCCACCAGTATCTTTCCATTACTTCATTTGTTTGTTGCTTACCGGTTTTTCCCCAAAACGTCATTTGTTTATTGTTTACAGGTTTTTCCCCAAAACGTCATTAAAAATGTCACATTACAGCGTTCAGTAGTGCCTCCAGTGTTGAGAACAGAATGGGGCTCTGTTTATGTTGGAGCAGGATGATACTCTGTTCATGTTCAGCCTGCAGTTCTTGCTTGTTTCTTGTTACTTGAAGTTTGGACTTTGTTTTATTTTTTTTAATAAGATCAACACTTAATATGTACAGACCATTATTATGTGTCTGCTACAATCATAAAAAAATTGGCAAAGATTTGAAGGATGTAATGTAGTTTACATCACTTGCAAATGTGTGAATGAGGCGCTGTTACACCAGGCGTGTCATGCAATACAAGGCGCCAGTCCGCCACCACAGCTTCCCATCAGTCCACTGTCAGGCTGTGTTGAGCCGCTCAATACAGCATGGTATCAGATTACATTTGTAAATTGTGGAGTTGTCAAGGTAAGAGATGTGGTGTTGCTGAGCCAATTTTGCTGTGATATCTACTTTTGTGTGCATCAATATCACCTAGTGCCTATTTACTTATCGGTTAGGGCCAGTGATGTAGTCGAGACTGTAACATTCAAGACCGAGACCAAGACCTGGCTCAAATTTCGGGACGAGACCGAGACCGAGACTTTGTCATAAAAGCCAAGACCGACACCGAGACCGAGGCCTGGAAGTTCGAGACCGAGACCGGGACTTGAGACCTCACGTTTCTCTGATGGTAATTAAAGCTGACTCCTTGAGTAATGCTGCAACAAAATATCTGGCACATTGCCAAATATCAAGATAATAAAAATCATCAAATTTGTGCAAACGGTTAATTACTGCAAACATTCATTTTCACTTTCCTCTTAGGAATTTACAACCTCAAACCTGTGGCCTTATTTACAAATTCTATGAAGAAATGCATGGACATGAAAATGTTGGCAGCGTTTAGAGGGTCTACGCATTTTTCACTCGAAAAATGTCGGTGAACCAATTGAATATTCGAGGTGTTTTCCTTTGCCATGCTTCAATAGATTTGTTTTGACTCAGAAAAATTTGAATTGTTTTGTTCGTTACAAAGCAATACCAACCCTTCTGTGTAAGGACAGGAGGTAATGCCTTGATGAAGCTCCCATGTTCTAGTCTCCATCCTAGTACTGAAGTAGGCCTATGTTATTTGAGAAAGTGGAGAAGAGGCGAATCATTACTTTTTAACTTGAAAGAAGCACAGTCGATGTAGGCAAGTGTATACAGCCCCAGCAGCACTGGTCAAAACATCAGAGTAAAGTGGTAACTCCACAGGAAAGGTTACTTTCAGTCATTCAATTTTTTGCCAAGGTGTTTCGTCGTTTAGATCATTTGCCAATGAAGTAACAACCTTTTAAAGTTTTTTACTATCTGCCACTTACCTGTTTCACTACATTCTTTTTATTTTAGCACTGGACATCTGCACTGACACTCAAATTTCTTCGCCACATATTTCGTGTATTTGGGCTAGCAAAGCTTTGTCAATTTTTGTAACGTTAGCTACACTTTTCCTAATTACTTTTCTCCCACACGACAAGTAATTGATTTATAATTCTCCAAAGATTTAGCATTAAGAGGTGTTAAATTCAGAGAAGTAAAAAAGGAAGCACGACTTAATTTCAAAAAGCATAATTGGAACTAATTTTTCATCCATCCAAACTTCCTCACTCTGTCCAAAACAAGTTTTGAAAATGTTGCTCGTGATTCTGCTGTTGACGCAAAGAAAAAATATTTAGGCCTATTAGAGTAATAGATTTTTTGGCACAAATTAGGTTTACACTTCGAACCAGAGAGGTAATATCCCACCGCATGCTCTACTGCAGTGGCGTAGCGATGTTAATGTCTCTTGGGACCGATCATAAAAATGCTTTCTCTTTCCACTCCTCACATTTACTTGCAACAATATAAAATAAGAGAAAATCACGTATCATGCTTATTATAACAATAAGGAATAATAAAGCAACTTCAACATCACTATCAAATACTCGCAAACTGAAAGGGGTCTTGTTTTTAGTTTTCGATTGTGGATCTTGCTTGCTCTGCTTGTTAGCCACCCTTCTCGTCATAGCTTTTCCTATTTTTTCTGCCTTCGTTACATATGCATGTATGTATGGCTAAATAAATAGCGTAGCTGGCACATGTTGGGCTGTGGTTCAGCGGGAGTTTTATTTTTTGTCATTACTTGCGAATCAGTAGCACCGTGGATTCGATGTGTTTTCCATGACAACAACAAAGTGCACAGGGCTAATGAAGCCCTGCAGCAACTTGGGTTTGCTTTTTTGTCTTACTTAGAGCAAGGTGCTCGTAGTTTGTCAGTTTTTTACAACTGCGGCAGATCGTTTGAGGGTAACCATTGTCTTCGTATTGAAGATTTTTTCTTTCTCTGATAAAAAGAAAGTATTAGATGTTTTCAACTGGCATTGTTGGGATGCAGGATGCTGCAGCAGAATGAGCGAAATTCGGGATTACCGGTGTGGTTGACTAGCAGTGAAATGGTGTAGCGCCTTCCCGCTGACTTTATGGCTCTATGTATAATTCCTAGATTTGCAATTTTTGTTGTCAAGTTTTTTATATTTTCAAATTTTTAATAAATTCCATATTTTTACGTTAAACTGATATTCATAACTGTTCCAAATTTCCGTTTTTGCTGACACACTTAGAGTTTTCACAACACCGCATGTCGGGTAGAAAACGCAAGAAGGCCGTAAAGCCTATAGCAGTACGTCAAAGTAACTGATCAGGCATGAAGCATTATTTGCTCCATGTATAAAACTCTTATGAGCAAAACTTTTCCTCAAGAGAGTTCCGAGGCATTTTCTGAACTTAAAAAAGTCTGCATTACTTAAAAAACTTAAAAAAGTCAGAACAAGAAAAACTTCACCAGCGTGTTTTCACATAGTACTTTGAAAAGCACTTCTAAAAAAAACATGGTTTTATTTGGCTTCTCAAAAAAGAAACTTTTTGGCACTCCCCAACCTCTTTTGAATAAGCCTATGGGTTTCATAACAAAACTCATGGAAAAACAGCTCAAAGTTAGTCTGCAGCAAAGTACTCCCAACTTCTTGTTGCAGAGATCACGCACTGCGGGTTCATAGGCACATGCGCATTTTTTATTGAATTCAGTATAAATTTTAAACGGGGTGGAGGGCAAATTGTATTCTGCAACTCGCAAACAATGTAACAACAAAGAAAACTTAGCCACTGACCTCTTTGAACGGCTACATTTTGAACATCATTTTTTAAAACTGATTCTTTAAGGAACTCATTGCAAAACTTCATAAAAAATAACCTATGCAAAGTCTCGAGACGAAGAGCTCAAGACCGAGACCGAAATCCTTCGAGACCGAGACGAGACCTGAGACCTTCGAGACCGAGACGGAGACCGAGACCGAGACAGAGACTCCATATAACGGGTCTCGAGACACGTCTTGAGACCGAGACCAAGTCTCGAGACTCTATCACTGGTTTGGTCTTAATCATCAGGTAGGCCTACTGTTAGTGGATGATGTAGCAAGTATAGCAAGCTTAAGTTGTTTTGTGACGATAAGTTTAATTGGTAATATTGCTTTCAGCCAGTGATGTAGTCAAGAGCGTAACCTCCGAGATCGAGACCTGGCTCAAACGTCGAGACCGAGACCTAGATTTTGCCATAAAAGCCGAGACCGAGACCTGGAAGTTCGAGACCGAGACTCGAGACCTCACATTTCTCTGGTGGTAATTAAAGCTAACTCTATGAAAAATGCTGCCAAAAATATTTGGAATGTTGCCAAATACCAAGATAAAGGTGTTTGCCATTGCTATGCTTCAATAAATTTGTTTTGAATCAGAAGAATTATAAATTGTCTTATTCGTTACAAAACGCTACTAACCATTCTGTGTAAGGACAGGACGTGATGCCCTACTGAAGCTCCCATGTTCTGGCCTCAAGGGCGTACAGAAGAGGGTGGGGTTGGGGTTAAAACTTGAGCTTGATATTTTACAACAACTTTATTATAAGGCGAGTGTATAGGGCTTGATTTTTACAGAAATAAGGGGACTGTGTGTAGGAGAATATGCCTAATATGTCAACAAACCTCGCTTGAAAACATGAATATGATGTCAAATTTTGACGTCACAAACAGCGCACACCAAATACAAATGACCATCATATGCCACTGAATGAAACCCCCCCATGAAAATTTTCTGCGTTCGCCACTATCTGGCCTGCTACTGAATATTAAAGTATGTTGTTTGAGAACGTGGAAAAGAGGCGAATTATTTCTTTTTATATTAAACACGCACACTCGATGTAGGCGAGTGCATATAGCAGCATTAATCAAAACAGCACAGCAAAGTGGTAACACCTCAGGAAAGGTTGCTTTCAATCTTTCAACTTTTTTCCCAGGTGTTTCGTCGTTTGAAGCACTTGCTAATGAAGTAACAATCGTTCAAAATATGTTTCTATGTGCCACTCACCTGCTTCACTGCATTCTTTTTATTTTAACGCTAGGCAATAAGCTAATATTCTGCATTGACACTCAAATTTCTTCGCCACATATTTCGCATATTTTGACTAACAACGTTTTGCCATTGTGTATAACGTTACCTGCACCTTTCCTAGTTCTTTTCTCTTCCGACGACAAGAAATTGATTTAAAATTCTCCAAATATTTAGAATTAAGAGGTGATAAATTTAGAGATTTAAAAACGAAAGAACTACTTCGAAATTTGAACATCAAAATTGTAACTTGTTTCATCCATCCAAACTTGCTCACTCAGTCGAAAACAAGTTTTAAAAATTTTGCCCGTGGTTCCCCTGTTGACGCAAAGTAAAAAAAAATTTAGGCCTATTGGAGTAATTGACGTTTGGCACGAATTAGGTTTACACTTTGAACCATCGAGGTAATATCCCACCGCATGCTCCACTGCAGTGGCTTAGCGATGCTAACTGTGGCCCGGGGCCGACCATTAAAATGCTCCCTCTTTCTACTCCTCACATTTGCTTACAACAATATAAAATGAAAGAAAATGGTGCATCATGCTTATTATAACTATAAGGAAAAATAAAGTATCTTGAACATTACAATCAAATACTCACAAACTGAAAAGGGTTTTGTTTTTAATTCTCGATTATGGGTCTTGCTTTCTATGCTTATTCGCCACCCTTCTCATGATTCTTTTTTCTATTTTTTCTGTCTTCTTTGCATGGCGTATGCATGCGTTGGCACATGTCAGGCTATGGTTCAGAGGAAAAGTTTTATTTTTTGTCATTACCTGTGAAACAGTTGGGACAGTGGATTGAATGTGTTTTCCGTGGCAACCACGAAGTACACAGGGCTAATAAAGCGCTGTAGAAACTTCGGTTTGCTTNTTTGTCTTACTTGTCAGTTTTTTTTAAAACTACGGCAGATCTTTTGCAGGTAACCATTGCCTTCGTATTGACGATTTTTTCTTTCTTTGACAGAGAGAAAGTATGAGGAGATGCTTTCGACAGACATTGTTGGGCTGCAGCATGCTGTAGCACACATGTATCAAACTGGTGGCCCGCGAAGCTTAAATTTTAAGCCTCAACCTACTCAGCATTTTCGGAACAGTGGTGGTTTGTACTTGTGCATAAAGACGAATGATGGTCTGTGCCATGTTATAACTTTGGCTTTGCCATTTTAGTCATCTTAAAAAAGTTATTCAGTTTTTCGGCTCCTTTCACTGCAATAATTATTACGACACAGCGATGCTGGTTACGCATTAACGTAGCTGATTGTGGAGGAAAACTTGAACCTAAGAAAACTTGATCGAAACAATTTGCATGCTTCTGTGCGTCAATGTGCACACCCATCCGATTTATTTTGTTCTTTATTTTTTTCTCTTAGATATTTACCCCAAAATTTGATGTTAGAATGCTTTCATTTCTCTGCTACTGCCGAATCCCTGTATGATGATGAGTAAAGGACATTGTAGTTGGGGCGTTGTTAAAGTGTTTTGCCCCTTTCAGTGTTGATTGTGTGCTAACACATATTCTGTAATGTGCTATCCACTATGGCTACGCTTTTTTGTACTCTTGTATTATTCGATTGTGCTTGTGATATGGACCACTAGTAGGCGATAAAATAAAATAAACATTATTTAGTTACATACACACACTAGTTTGAATGTGCAGCAATGTGTTTGCAGGTTTTTACGGTCATGCAGACAAAAACCACATTTACATTGTCTTAACAGTTACAACTGCCCCTTTGAGGGCAAACATAATGCTGATATGGCCCTCAGTGAAAATGAGTTTACAACCTGCTACAGTGTAGCGGAATGAGCGAAGATCGAGATTAGCGTTATATCTGACTATCAGTGAAATGGTCTACCGCCTTCCTGCTGATTTTATGGCTATATATATATTTCCTAGATTTGCTATTTTTTATTGTAAAGTTTTTTATTTTGAAGTTTTGGATAATTTCCATGTTAAATTGATTGTTCACAACTGTTCCGAATTTCCGTTTTCGCTCCCTCACTTAGAGGTTCGCAACAGCGTAGGTCGGTTAGAAAACGCAGTAAGGCCGTAAAGCCTAGCAGCACGTCAGAGTAGCTGGTCAGCCATGACGCATTATTTGCTCTCTGTATAAAACTCTTATGAACAAAACTTTTTCTCAAGAGAGTTCCGAGGCGTTTCTGCACTTTGCAAAGTCTGCATTACGCAGAACAAAAAACTCACCAGCGTGTTTTAACAGACTGCTTTGAAAAGAACTTCGAAGAAAAGAAAATTCCTAGGAGTTTCTAGATATCCCTGGGTTTTTGTAACAAATCTGCTTGCAAAATCAGCTGAAAGAAAGTCCTTAGCAAAGTACTCCTAACGTCTCGTTGCAAGGGTTGCTGAAATTATGCGCTGCGGTTTCACTGGTACACACACTATTTCTACTGAATTCAGCACAAATTTTGAACAGGGTAGAGGGCAAATTGTTTTCTCCACAGTAGCATAACAACAAAGAAAGCTTATCCACTGAATAGTTTTGAACGGCTGAATTTTGAACAGTTGCTTTGTGAATCCGTTTTTAAAGGAGCCGCTTCTTGCAAGACTTCATAAAAAATTAACTCATGCAAAGTCTCTGGACTAGTCTCAAGTTCGAGCAAAATTTTGGCAAGTTGTCAAGTGTGCCGTGAGTGAAAAAAGGTTGCTGAGCACTGGTCTATACACTCACCGAAACCGATCGTTGTGTTCTGCTCGCAATGCCGCCTGTCATTTTTGTGCAAAACGGGGTCATTTCGCTCATGTCTGCCGGTCTAAAAGCTCATCAAATGATGTTGTTTCGGCTGCTATCACTGCTCCTGTTCTGTCTGTGAGCCGACCTTTCCTTGCTTCTGCTCCCTCGACTTTAGGATCTGGCGTCGTACCTGCGACGTTGAACGACTCTCCTGTACAGTTTCTCGTTGACTCTGGCGCGTCTGAAAACTTCGTCGACCTCGACGTTTGCGCTCGGTTAAACTTATCTGTGAATGGAGGAGACAGGTGTTCCATCGGTTTCGCCTCGTCGGAAATCTCTGTTTAAACCCTTGGAAAGACTACGGCGGATTTAAAACTCGTCGACTGTCGACCAAACCTATACCCGTCATCTAATTTCAGAGTCCTGAAGAATCTCTGTGCTGATATCATAGCAGGTCAAAATTTCTTAGACTGCATTCTTCGGTTACGTTTGTGATGAATGGACAAAAAAAGGCCTTAACGATAGCTGCCTCATCCAAACTTTGTAATGCTGGTCACACAGCTGTCGCTGCTGCCGATCTGGAGCCTTCACGTTTATTTGAATTCCTACTCCCAGATTGCAAACCACCTGCTGCCCCCTCACGACGTTAGAGCTCTGAAGATACGAAGTTCATCAGATCTGAAGTGCAGGGACTGCTAGATGCGAACATCGAACCAGCCTGGTCCCGTTGAAGAGCGCAAGTTCTTGTTACACAAGGTGCAAAGAAAAGGTTGGTCACATAGACTATTCTGTTACCATTAACCGCTTTACCTTACTGGACGCATACCATGCAGGTACCTAACATAGAAGACTTAGTTAACCGAATAGCGCCCGACAAGCAGCCTACTTCAGTTCTATTGACCTTCGATTGGCGTATCACCAAGTGCCTCTGTTAGCCGAAGAACAGCACTACACCGCCTTTGAAGCTGATGGCCAGCTTTTTCAGTACAAACGCTTGCCGTCTGGTGTTACCAACGGTGTCTCTGTCTTCCAACGCTCTATAGACAAATTTATTAAAAAACACCGCCTTAAGAAGTCTACGCTAACCTTGACGACTTAACCGTTACTAACGAAATTCTTGAAGAGCATGACAAATCTAAAATGCCTGCTTGACGCCGCGGCTGAGTAATTTAATTTGTGAAATTGGGTGGGAGCCATGGCCTATGGACCCCCTGGTTAAGCCTATGCTGCAGTATAGCGCACATTCTGCAATAATAGGGAATACGGGTGCAAAAAATGTGGATGACAATGAGTAATCCATCTCATTCGCACTTGCATTCCGATCATATTGCAGATTCTATCAGAATGCCTGGGCGCTGTAATGGCTACTCGATTATGCTGTTGGATGTCACTTGTGAGCCAGTTAGTCTTCACCAGGGACGCCGGAACAGCTGTAGGGCAGGGGGGCAGTAAAAAAGTTGAGGGCAATGGAAACTTGTAAAAAACAAACACCGTTACCAATTGTGCTTGTTTTTGGGCAGCAACAATTTTGACCTCAAAAATAATAGCAGAAATTATAGAAAACCATTCTGAATTTTATCGGTGCGCGAATAGCTGCAATAAATTTGTTTTAAACTGATCTTGAAAAAACATAAAATTCCTTGTGATTCTGCTATGGAAATGAGCCTCCGCCCCTATTGCCCCTTTTTCAAAATGCTAGGGGGCAATAACCTCGTCATTTCACCGGTGTCCTTGAAATTACCTATGATGCTATTATGTAAGGGCACTTGTGCCCCCCTTTCAAAGGGCAGGGGGAAGTGCCCCCGTCATGCACCCCCTTCCGGCGTCCCTGGTCTTCACGCAAAATGTGGTTTCATTGACTGACGTGGTGGAACTTCTCGGAAATGATTTACATCAATTGTGAATGAAGCCACAGTATGCAGTTGATCTTTTTATTGCATAATGTTGCAGCACAAGCGTAACATACAAGCAGCAACCACTCGTCGATGACTGTTTCACAAACTTACACACAGAAGTGATAAACCAAAAACATTTTGATCGAATCTCGTACAAATCATCTTTCATCGGACTGATACCTTCCTGTTCAGGATTTAGAAATCAGTCTGTCACTGGCTGATTGCGCGAGGAATTTCTGTGGGTGGTGACTCAAGTTGGAATGAAAACGAGTGTTAATGCGATGACGCCAACCCTGTGTATGGAGTTTGGAGATGTAAATGTTTTTATTTTTTCCTTTTGCTCAAACGAATGGCTGCAGTTAACGTCATCCTCCTTCATAGAAGCAAGATGGCTGACGTACGTAATAAACACTTGATGCAGTTCGTACATCTGGCTTGTATTCACTTGCTCGACGTCGATCTTGGGAATTCCATTTGCCTGTTGAGTCAGAACATTTAGTGGTTTACGATACAGTGAGCTTGATCCGGATCGAACTTTGCAAATATAAACATTTTTGTGCCATGACCTTTTTTAGTCTTTCGCTGAACAAACCTCAGTTTGTGTTGCCCCTAGGAGCGTGCAGAAGACATGGCGATGGTCCCAGGCCGGGCATGCAAAGAGTGAAAATTACATTTAAATGCTGCAACTATATGCTTCGTACTTTAAGGCTACATGCCGCATGGATCTGATGGGAAATTGCCTGCGGGGTGCATGCAAATTTATGTTAAGTGACCCGAGAGAGAGATGAAGCACTGCCATCGTTATCGTAAGGCCTTACACCCTATCTCTCTTACCCCTATGTAGGATGGCCAATTACTGCCATCTTATTGTTAATGAAAATATTAAGGGTAAGTGTGTAACTGAATTATATGTTCTAGTTGAATACAAGAGTTACTTCATCTGTTTTTGCTAAACAATATCCTTAGCAATTTGTCTATAGTTCAGAAAAACAAGAAAGGCAGCAATGCATCAAACTGCATGGTTGTACAATTTCAGATACCAATTATACTAAAAAAATATACTATCCATTATGAGTAATTACGCAATTATGCTGAGGTGCAACGCCAGAGACAACTTGTCATTTGCTTATTTAAGCGACGTCTGGAGCATCACACATGAAATCTGAGTAAAAGTGCACATCTTCAAGTCAGGTTACTGTGAAAAAAGTGTGTAAACGCCGTTCCCACGCCTTCCCGCCCCACTACACCCTCGACTCTATATCCTAACATGAGTTTTCTAATCACTCTAATCCTATAAAATCTTTCTTAGATTCGTTTTCTTCTACGCAATGTTGTATGATCTGTTGAGTTGTGTGAACCATTATTTCGTTACAAAAACCAATACACTACACTCATGCCTGACAAGTGCTATCTTTTTTTGATGGGCCCATCTGTTAATAATTTGCATGCATAAATGCAATATCTAGTTCCTCAATGCACACCCATTACTAGAAGAATTTTGCTTATAAACATATGCTGCAGTCCCACAGAATAAAAACAATTATTAAAGACTAACACATTAAAAACAAATAATACTGTTTGAATTATTTTTAATTTAATGTTTCGAATCTTAATTTTTTTGGATACAATAGTTTTTACGCATTTCCCAATGCCTATATTTCTCACATTCCTCCATACTAGAAATTGGTGGGCGCATACAATCAAGCATTGCCTCGTGCATCAACAGACTTCTGCGTGGTTGCGTCCCTCCATGAACCAAAACTGGCGACGCACTTGCTAGTAGTGCGAATGCTAATAGAATGTTGCCGAGATGAGGTACATTGTAAACTTGTATAACCTTCATGCAGCCATAAGCAAACAAAAGTGTTCGCCAACTTTTTCATCATGCTTTTGCGAAAAAATAACGCGCTGCAATTTGTGCTTTTACGGTAATTTAAAGAAGTTATCAAACCTCATTTCGAAATAGAAAACATAGTAGAACTCGTCTAATTCGTCAATTCGCTTAATTCGTCACCTCTTTCTATCCCTGAGAAGCGTTTTGTTCGTCTAATTCGTCATTTGCAGTTTCGCTTTAGATCTCTAAGCAGCTGGTACGTGTGGGAATCCAAACAAATTAAGGATCTCGCAATTTGTTTATCAAATTTATACACGAGGTGAGAAGCGCGACCTGACTCCCCATTGAGAGAACGCGGAAAAGTTTATTAAAGATTTAAAAGGTGCTTGNTTAAATGAAGGAGTCCAGATAGAGCAGAGGAATTAATTTTTGTATTCATCCATAACGTCATAAACTTGTATTTTACTGCAAATAAAGCATTATGTATGATTACGAGTTACTATGATAAAGTATAAGAGCTTCCATGATAGAGTTTTCACCTGTTTGCTTAATTCGTCACTTTTTTCTAATCCCCTTGACGTGACGAATTAGGCAAATTCTACTGTACTTGCTAAAACTATGAAAACAATGAAAGAAATGGATAATGTACTAATAATTTTTTCATTACCGGTAGTTGTTCAGTTTTTGTGGAATCGCTAAACTTTCTTGCTGAATGCTTAAGCGAAGGCTAATAGCTTGTGTTAAATAAGCAGTTTAAAATCCTGATTGGTTGGGTCCAGCTCATGGCTACGGCTCTTGCGTTTTCGTTGTCAAGTTGTTCAGTNAAGGCATCTACTGTACATTTTATCGTGTCTCCTCACATCTCAACATCTTTATAACAAGCGTATAAAAAGCCATTCGTCGTGGTTCTAGAGTAATAAACTCTGCACTTTGCGACGCGACAACCTTTTCCAGATGCGGAAGGAGTTCTTACTTGTGTAAGGATTTGCTCTTATATTCCACTGAAATGATTTACGTTGCCAGTCGAAATGGAATGCAGTTTGAAAGTGAAAAACCCAATTTTTAGGCATTTGCCGCCTATAGTTTTGACGTCGCTTCAAACATAAGTGTTTCAGTAACAGGCTTATCATGCGCATTTTTTCCGATTGTTTACGATTACGCTCAGTGGCGTAGCTGACGGGAGACAGAGGGGCTAATCGCACCTCTGGAAAGCTGAATGTAACAACCGAGCCCCACTTAGCTTATATTTCGGATTTAGCATTTGGTTTTCAGTAGGTTATTGTTGTTTTTGCGTTTTTTGGAATATTTTTCCGGTGATTTAGGGTTTCAGTATAGTCATCCACATCCGGATTCACCATCATTTCTACAGCTTTTTTTGACAGTTGGCTAGTGGGTCCCTTTCAGCGAAGTTTTCCCCCTGGCTCAAACGCCAAGGATTACACTATACATCGTTTGTCTTAAGTGACTACCGCCAAGAAAGCTTCTAAAGCTTTTGACTTCTTTGTATACATTTTTCTGAACCTTACCAAAACCCGGAGGCAAAGGCAAATCATCATCCGTGTCTGATTTACAACATCCCAGACACTTTCCCAAACGCATCAGAACTGCAAAAAAATTTGGCTGGGTTAAAAGTTGCAAGAAAAGCAGAAAACCCTAATAGCGTTGCAAATGAACTGTAACAAAACACCACTGAAGTTTTCACAAGGGCCACAGGTGGANATACCCACNCAAGACTTACAGTTCATTATTATTCAGGACATCCTTTTCAATGTTGAAACTAATGCGAAAATTCGTAGCCAAATCAGTTCACTGTGCTAAAATATAAATCTAGAGAAAAAGAACATCTTCCGTAATTGTCTTCTCAGCACAAATATCACATCCAGAAACTGCAACAGAAATTCAGGGTTTTGTCAAAAGTAAATTGGCATAGCATACAGCACACGACTGGAACGACATTGTAGTGTTGTACAGTGGACATCAATGCATTTCGGAGGAAGAGCACTGGCTGTGGCTTCTAGCTTCTCGCGAGCCTCATTTAGCTCAGCGCAAGTGCTTTTCATACATTTCCAACGTTTTTGCCATTTTGGTTGTGAGTCCTATCAGCAGGGCTGTGGAGCCCGGAGCTGGAAACCATGCGATTTTGGATGGCTGGAGCCGAAGCCAAAAATGTTTGATGGTGCAGCCGGAGCCTGAAATTTGGGTTCCGGTTCCACAGACATATTTGTGGGGAAAGCGAGTTTTAACATTACTGCAATGGATTTTGGTTTTCAATCAACCGAATTGTTCTGGATCCGGAGCCAAAAAATCTAGATGCCTGGAGCCGCAGCCTNAAATTTTGAGTTCCGGCTCCACAGCCCTGGCTATTAGGTTAGTCAAGGACTGCGTTTCTATTACTTTTTCCAAAATGCGCTTTGGTCGGTAAAGCGTCAACAAAAAGCAGGGTAAAGCGCTTATAAAAGATTTCAGTTCTTGCACGAGTCGGGCTGAGAAAAAATATGCTGACACTCAGAATTAGAACGTATTGCCGAGACCGTGATTCCATATATTTTCCAAGCTAAAGCAGGAAATTTTCTTTATTTCAGCTCACGAAATTTTTCAGCCTTTCAGGTAGAGCATTCAAAAGCTTTATGCTATCGAAATAAGTAAGGAAATTAAGAAAAAAAGCTGTTTGTAGTATCTTCATGGGATTTTCCCATGGGATGCGACAGTGGACTTGAAATTTATCCTGTGTCCCTTTAGGACGGGAGTCGTGCTAGCACTTAGATCAACTTGTGTCATGTTTTTGTCTTACACACGCTTCTTGTAGCACATGGTATTTTAACATTTTTTACAGCTTTTTAAAACCGTCATATGGCTATGTGGACTCGTCCTTCTACTTTCTCTAATATTTTCCCCAAAACTAATATTTCCGAAAAATCATCAGTTCGCTGATGCCACTTTTTGGTAAACCCTTTAACGTCCGCGCCGGCCACTATAGCGGCCGGTACTCTTTTGGCCATAACTCGCCAGCAGCTGCAGCTAGAGAGACGTTCAACCCTCCACGGATTCAGCAAGTCTTCTAGTTACGACTCAAAAAAAAGTTTCAGTTTTGGGGTAGTTTAGACTGCAAAAAAAATTTTTAGCTTGATATCTCGGATTTTACTAACTTTTGTTCCAGGGCCATAACTTTTGTTCCAGACATGCTAGAAGGTCAATCAAGGGCTCTACAGACGCGGATGATCATCTAGTTTCCAAAAAAAGTTTGAGCCAAAAAATGGCTCATTGGATTGGCGTCCAAAGCCAGTCAAATTTGGTCAAAAATTCAAAAACGCCCCCACTTTGTGACCTCCCCCAGCAGAACCCCAAACCCAAATCAAAAAAATGTTTTTTAATTGAAACTAGAAGATTCCGCATCCGTAGAGGGTTTGAACAGCTCTCTAGCTATAGCGGCTGGCGAGTTATGGCCAAAAAAGTGCCGGCCACATAGTGGCC
>JGI24158J21664_10005622_pt1 | contig 16404 bp, 10 predicted proteins | sample Ectturendosymbi3_FD_21664 | JGI IMG/M metagenome (IMG submission 21664)
ATCAGCAGGCTCGGCACGTTTTTTTTTTTTTTTTTATACCCAATAGCTTGACTCAAAAACACCTAACTAATACGTACTTCCTCAATTTGCCTCACATTTTCGGGCAAGATGCATTGACATCAGATAAACATTCGTGAAAAATTTTGTCACAAAAGCCCAAACACGAGAAAGCGTATTGCGTTTCACGCAGCAACATACTGTACCACAATGTCTTGAGTAATCGCGTTGTGAGCTACGCGCAACAACAGCACCCCAATGCACGGTTAACAGGAGTCCCATTAATTGATTATAAAATTAGTAATTCAAAAACTTCTTGCTGGCTTGATCTCAAATTTTCAGGATAGATGCATTGGAACATGCAGAGCTTAGCTGCAGATTTTTGGAACATGCTGTGCTCCAGCACAAATTTCAATTGCCAACAACGTGGATTCGCAAAAGGTATGACGCTTTAGGCAACAACGACTCAACCGTGCTATACCAGACAATGTTCGTAGTTTAGGCACATGAGTAGTTTCGATTCGAAGCTTCATAACTGGAACAGGTTTTGTCCGATGCACTTCAAACATTCACGAAAAATGCATAAAAATCACAAATGAATTTTGTGAATTTTGGTTGCAAAAAAACTAGTCTCAAATAAATTATGGTGTTTTACGATACTACATCAACTCCCGCACCAACTTGGGCGTGGTTCGCCACATGCAGCAAAATTTTATACGATGTGGGGTGACCAGCGTCCGGTTGCGCGATTCAAAAATAAATAACTCAAAGTTTTCACAATAGACTGAGGCCAAATTTTCAGGATACATTCCTGGCAAAAGTTTTTCTGAATTTTCGTTGCAACAAAACTAATTTCATGAACATTATGGAGCTTTGCACAACACATACCCATCCCCGCTAAATCGGATGAAGCTTTATAACACTCGCGCGTGAGTGGTTGCGATTCGAAAGTTCATAGCTGCGAGTATTTTCACTCCTTTAAAGTTCACATTTTAAGGAAAGATGCGCAGAGGTATGAAGAAGATTTGTGCGAACTTTCTTTGCAAAAGTGAGTACAAAAAATGAGCGGTGTAGGAGGCGGAGTGCAGGGGTGAAAGTGCACCCACACGTGTTTTGATTAGGTGAAAATCTGGGCCAAATCCCTGAAAAGCCGGGCAAAATTAGTTGAAATCTGGGCAAAATTTGTGAAACCCTTAAAAAATCTCTGAAAATCTGGGCAAAGTCCATAAAAATTTCGAGCAAAAATGGCGCCCAACGTGCTCTGATTTGATAAAAATGGGGCCCAACATAGTTTGATTTGAAAAAATGGCACCCAAATCACATGAAAATCGTATGAAATGTGGCCCAAAACTTTTTCGGGCAATTTTGGGGAGATTTGGGCAAACATCTTTCGCCCCCATGAAAATTTGCCTGCTCCTACAACTATGCAAAAAATTTTCCTGTTATACCTAACCACTCTCAGGACCTATGCGTTTTGCAAAAAGTGTTGTAGGCTTTAGGCGTAGCAAGGTGTTGCTGCATGCCAAACCAGCATGATTGAAAAAGTTGTTGCTCATATTACCTGCCATTTTCAGGTTTAGAGCGGGTGGGTATGGAAAACATTATCGCAAATTTTCAATTTGCACTCAAAACATTTTTGAATTGAGTAGATTTGTAACTACATGACACAGTATTAGATCAGTGCACGTTTCACGCAGAGACGGAGATGAACTATGCACATTTTCTCTTTTTTCTGAAATCTTTGTTGGTATCAGCATAACTTGAAAATTAGTTGGCTTAACCTCAAGCACTAATTAGGATGAAAACACAGACACCTGCGTTTTGCGAGCCACAACTATACTTCTGAAAATATTTTCAGCAGCCCAAGGTGCGTGGCAAGTAATGAAATTCTACGGTTGGCAAATGGAAATCTTAATTGTACTAAGGCAGTTAAACCAGTCAAATCTTACGTGTATTAAATCAGTAAAACCCCTACAGTAGATTACAGATTGTGATTTTCGTTCGTCAAATATTTTTGTGACTAACACGAATGAAACGTAGTAATATTGACGAGACCACGAAATTAGTTGCGTGGACAATTTCCAAAAAAAAGTGGTAGAAGTTTGGACAACCATTGATTTGAAAACTGATACAGAAATGTCATGTCATATTTCGTTGACGTCCAATATCAACGGCCGTTTTGCCATGAAAATTGGTAGGTTTTACTAGAATTACCACTTCCATACATTTGGTCCAAACGTTCGCGTACGTGTAGTTTGCATGAATCGGCATCTGCTAAATTTTTACATTTATGAAAAGATGTCATTTTGCTGTGAACCAAGCACTCATAATGTCACGGCAAAACGATTAGACATCTGAATAAACACAAGCAAATAAATCGCCTGCTGGTCATAGAGCGTCCTTCTTCATGTAACTGGTGGCGTTAATGAAATACTTGGAAATTTGAAATATAGACGAATATTAACAGAAAAGATTCGAAAATAACAGCGGTTCAAATGTTGCCTCAAAACTACTCTGAAATTTGTGTAATGCAGGGTTTCTCAAAGCATGGTTCGCAATCCATTTGTGGTCGCGAAACAAAATGGTTTTATATATCAAAGATAATGATTTTGCAAACTTCACAAAAAAATAAAAATAGGCCAATAGTGAAATAATTTCTTCTGCATGTTCTGAGGCAACTCCGTATGTGACGTTGTCAGTTTTTTACAGGGATGTCCGCATGAGCTATCGAATGGCATTCATCAACCAATCACAATTATGCATTGTTACATTGGTTTAACGTACTTATTAATTTTGAAACGTATTTGACCTTGTTGCATAATTCGGACCAGTGGCGAAAGCAGAAAATTTACCTGGGGGGGAGTTCATTCAATGGCATAGTGTAGTCATTTGTATTTGGTGTCCGCTGTTTGTGACGTCGCAATTTGACGTCGTAGTCCTGTCTCCAACGTTTTGGCGAAGTTTGTTGTCATAATATGCACATTTTTCTATACATCCACTCTCCCTATTTTATGTGTCATTGCACTGAAAATAAATCATTTGCGCCCCAAGTTAGGCTATCGGAGGAAAATACACCCAACGCTACGATGTAGCAATTCGTAACTGCAAAAATATCAGGCGGCACCGAAAAGTCTGCGAAAAGTGGTGAGATGGTTTCTGTACCCAGACGATAATCCAGATTCCTACCGAAACTTAATCGTTACTTTTTGGCCAATTTACAATGTTCGTTTAAATTTGCATGCAAGTTCATTCCGTGTTGTTTGCATTAAGTCGACAAATTAACAAGCAAAAAGTATGCGAAAACAATTACTCTCCTTTGCACAGGTAATAAAGTTTTTGTAAAATACCAAGCTCAGGGGGGAGTAAACCTCAACCCTCTGTCTTGCGTGCGCCATTGGCACTGAATATAAACTAAAATATCAGCGCTCCAAGTTAGGACATCGGAGGAATATGCACTCAACGCTACGACATAGCAGTTCATAACTGCGACAATATCAGGCTGAGCGTTCAAACAGGGGAGTAAAACACACTCATCACTATCTCAGAGCATTTACATCTACACTTTTTGCATTAAGTCGACAAATTAACAAGAAAAAAGTATGCGGAAACAATTAATCTCCTTTTCGCAGGTAATAAAGGTTTTGTAACATATGAAACTAAAGAGGGGGGGTTAACCCCAACCCCCCTTGCGTACGCCCTTGGCAGACAATATAAAGACAATGGTTTCGGATAAAGTGAACTATCGCGGAACACGATCTCAAACATGCATAGTGGACGAAAGGTCTGCAAAATGTGTTGAGATGGTTTCTGTACCCAGACAATAACCCAAATTCCTACCGAAATCTGATTATTACTTTTTTAGCGCATTTAAAATGTACCTTGAAATTTGCATGCGGATTTATTCCGTGGTATTTGCATTAAGTCGACAAATTAACAAGCAAAAGGTATGCAAAAACAATTAATTTCCTTGCGAAGGTAACAAAGTTTTTGCAAAATATCAAGCTCGAGGGGGGGGGTAACCCGACCCCCCCTTTGCGTACGCCTTTGATTCCGACACGAGGGCACACTTGTTTCTAGAACTCCAGGCTAACTGCTTGAGCAGCTTTAGACTACAGTTTTTAAGGAGAAAGTGTTGATATCACCATGGACCAGTGGCTAGGATTACGCTCGTGTGGAGATATTGGAAACGCAGAGAAAAATGTTGAAAAGTCAAAGAGAAAAAGAAATCGTGATGAAGCAAATCTGCCGTTTGTATTTGCTTCTAATGATATTGATGGAGTGGAGAAAAGTCTTTGCTTTTTTGTAATAAAACTTTGGCTGCAAACAAACATGCACCCTTCCAAATTATCAAGGCATTTCAATACCAAACATGCGAAATATTACGACAAACCAATAGAACATTTCGAAAGCTTTCAGAAGTCTTCAGCGAATCATCAACACTATGCAAAAATATTTCACTGTGAATGAATATTTTTCAAAGATGTTTGCGCGCGTCTTATGAAACCAGTTGATGGCGAAATCCACTAGACCTTTCATGGTTCGTTAAGATCTAGTTCCCCTGCAGCTGTTAAAATGTCAGAAATAGTACACGAAAAAGTGTATGTTGGTGTAATTCGCAAAAAGACTTTATCCAATGACACCTTTTGTAGAGGAATTCCTGAAATTAGTGGTGATCAATTCCAGCAGCAAATCATTAAATTTAAGAAAAGTCCAAGGTTTATAATTCAGCTCGATGAAACGTCAGATGCGTCAAACATGGCACAGTTGCAACTTCAGTATACTTGCCGTGTGTCCATGAAGAACGCGTTAAAAGAGAATTGCTTTTTTGTCGCACTTTGGAAAGCTACGACATACATTCGTTAAGGTGAATAAAGTTTTCAGAACTGCAGGTGTGCAATGGGACATTTGCTTTGGCGTCGGTGCACATGCAGCTGGGCAATACTGGGCAAGCGTGCTGGATTTGCTACAAAAGTGACAGAACGTGCAAACGAACGAATCACTTTTACTCATAGCGTGAAGGAAAAAGAGACACTTGCAGCCAAACGAAGGTCATTTGTACAGGATATTGTTCTTCGCGTTGTCAAAATAATTGATTTGATTTTAAAAGCATTGCTCAAAAATAATTCATTTTATTAAAAGCTTTGTTCAAAACAGGCAACAACCGTTTGTTTTCAGAACAACCGTTTGTTTTCAGAAGACTATGATTGAAATCATACAAGCATAGTAATGCATACTGCAGTCAGATGGCTATCAAGAGACTGCAGTACAGAAAGGCTATTAGATTTAAAAGAAGAGCTTGTCATGTCCTCCACGGAAAAGGAGTCTTCTCTTGCAGTGTTTTTTCCCAATGACTGTTGGGTTGCTCAACTGTGCTAATTTTCCAACATTGTTTGACAAACTGAATCATTTGAGAGTGTTTCTTCAAGGAAAAACTGCAACAATTTTACTTTCAAAGACAAAGTTGACTCTGTGACGTCGACAAGCGACTTAATTGTTTAAATGGCTTCAAGCTGTCTCTTCCGGTGACGAATTTACCGTGCGCGACATCCCTAGGTTCAAATGAGTGATTTGCTCCAAAGCAGTTTTGAAGCCTAACATAAATCGACAGGACTTGACGGATAGCACCACTATTTCTAGACATCTACCATTTCGCGATTCCCTGTTGAGGGTCATCAGAGTCCTCGCGCTGACTTGAGTAACAATTTGTTTTCCTATGTCGCCGTCTTGTGTATGCTAAACGCAGGATGTCAGGACGACGTGCGTCTGTTTCGTAGTCTCGAACAGCTGTGACAAAGACGTTGCTTTTCTGTTTGCCTCGCCTAACTCACGATAGAATTGCAGCTCATTTCAACCTCGAACTTTAGTGAAATTTTGGCCCTCATGCAAATAGACCAAATTCTGCAAATCGAAGCAGCAAATTTTACGATAAACTCAAAGACCAAAATCTGAGTTGTGAAACGCACACTGTTTTCGTATGCAAGTTCATTTATATGTGACTTTTGGAGAATTTTAGCACGGAGTCGCAGCTTGCCAATCAGCACAAAAGTCATACCTTGGATTGTAATCAAGAGCTTGGGATGCGCTTTTAAATTTACTGAAATAACCGCAATTGTTTGCTTGTCTAGTCGCTCATCTTTTGATCGATCGCTCAGATAATCGCTAAGGAAGTTTGTTTGCTCAGTTTAGCTGCGCTGGTAGAATGCCAATAGTTTGTTTCTGTTGTTTTTCAGAAACCATTTCCAACAAACAATCACGGCTTCTTTATTTGTAACAACAGGAGTTTACGCTGATTACCTTCCGCTCCGTTTGCAATTGCTGTAGGATATAGAAAGTCTACTGTTCGTTGATGCACGGATTTGTGAGGATTCAGGTCGGCGAGAGTTCGTTGCGCAAGAGTTTCAAACCTTCTGTGAGTGGCAGCTCACCCAACACTAATAATTAATGCTGACGCTGCAACAAAAGCATTCACCCCAACAGCGTACAATGTGGAAAAATAGGACAGAAAATTGTAATCTTGGAATGTTATCTACTGCTGATGATTTTCAGTAGAAAAAAAAAAACTATTCCCATCAGTTGATTGTCAAGGTTACAGTTGATCATTTGAAACGCATTCACACACAGTTTCAGGAGTACTTTTGCTTGGAATTTGATTCAGGAAACGAAAGCTGGATCAGCAAGAGATACAAAATTAAACTTTTTCAGGTATCTCACGCCTGCCATCACAAGCCAAGGAAGCGTTTGTGGAGTTTGGAATTGGAATTTTCAAAAGCGACTTCTTGTAATTTTTGGACATGAACAAGAAATTAATACCCAGAACTAGGGGTTCATAAAGTCTTCCCTTTTTGCACAACATATTTTTTTGATGATCGCACGCAATGTGACAATTTATCCAACGACAATTGGTGTTGGCATCAAGCCTTATTTATGCTTTTTGACAAGGCGGTTGCGGTGAACGCTCTTGGCGAAGAAGCGCTACGGCAAGCCCCGTGGACACCCAACCTTCCAATGGGGAGGCGGACACTCCACCACTGAGCTAATCGTCGCTATGGCTTTACTGCTTCACACAACACAATTGTGTGAAGCGGTACTCTCTAAATTGACAATCATCAAGTTCAAAAACCGATTCACTTTAAAACATCTTGCGGATGTTCTTCGTGAAGCGTTGTCATGTATCATTCTACGAATGGATTATCTGTGTATAAACCTTCAGCCACATCTATCCCATTAGTTGTGCTTGATAATTTTATAAATGGAATTGCATTTTGTTAATTTTCTTTTCGCTTCGCTGTTTATCTAACACGGTGCTTTATTACTGTGTAGTTACTTCCCTGTATTGTGTGCATTTGCATGAATTCTCTATGGAAAAGATGTCACTTCAGATTTGTAAAGGGATGATAATTTTTTTAATATCATTTTAATTTCAAGGCTACCATAAAAGACGTCAAATGGGTGTTTCTTTTTGAAATGGGTTCGCAGAAAAAAAATGTTTAAGAAACCCTGGTATAGAGGATGCTGATTCGTATGTTTTTCGTTCTTTGCTTTTGATCCTAGGCTGTTTGCCATGTTCTGTTCGATGTGGAAGCACAATTTATTATGAACTTTAATACACTTTCCCACAACATAAAACTATTTTACGTTTTTCACCTGACATGTATCCACACCTCCTTCTTCAGTGTCTCCAGCACAAATTTGCTTTGAATATATAGATGCAACATCCCTATAGCTTTCCGCACATTCTTGGTTGGTTACGATAGGCACTCGAACTTGATACAAAGCATTGGGTTGATCTCCACCTGGGGCTAAAAATATCATGATAGATCTTGCTTTCTTAGACTAAAGAAATACCAATAATCCCCATTTACCAGACAAACAACACTGAACTTTTCAGTGGCAATTTACAAATGAATTCATTTGTAACTGAGTTGCTTCCTTGAGACTTTGATTGGCGAACTTAGGTTAATATATTTTCAACAAAAAGAAACGCAACTTACCCAAAGTACCCCAACCAGTCGTGATAGCCTGAGATGTAGGCGGTATATCTTGTGCCGATGTTGGGATGCATACTGGTCTGACTTTAGAGTTGAAGGTAAATGGCGATTTCAGTTTAAGTAAAGCAATGTCATTTCCTTTTTCAACGCTAAAAATCAAATGAAGTATTTTGTTAGAGGTAAATACTTTGGAATAACTCGCATAATTATTGTACATTGATAGAGATACGGTATTTCACTTAGATAAATAATAAAAGTCAAGGTGGATTTTTGGTGGCTGTTCCTGTTCTATGCTGCCTGTGATGGGGATGTGTGTGACCTATTGGACAAAGGGACCCGTGAGACATTGACATTTCTCGAAACGTTATGACGATAAACCATATTCATTGAGGTTCCGACAATCAAGGTGACTGACACGTTTGTTCTTGCTGTTAAAGTAGAAAATTTGCAGCACCAGCCGAGCGAAAATGCGGGCGTTGTATTTTGTGCACCCTAAAGTAAATATTTTAATGTTAGAACAAACTGCACCTTAGACACTTTAGTTAAAGACAGGAACACGATAACGCAGGTTATTGAGTTTGGGTAGTTAGCTAACATTTGCAGAGTGCTTGTTTGTTCATCCTTTAACCTTTACTAGAGACAACAACCGTCTTGTAACAGGCATGGCCAGTGGGACCAATGAGACACGACTGTCTCATGAGACCCGGGATCAGTGAGCTAAAGTTTTATTTCATTACCCAAAATACTTCAAGCAGTTCCAGAGAAGGCTATAAATTCATGCTTGACTGTCCTGCAGTTATCATTTCGTGAAGAAACATGCGTGGTTACTAAAGCAATCTGATAGGAAGTTCTTTTGAACTGTTATGGCAAGATGAATCTACACCTCCAATACTTTTGCAGACTCGTTAGGATAATGCCAACTTTAAGCAAAGAAAAACTGCGCGTGGTTTATTTTTCAGAACACCATCACTTCTGCTGTGAAAGATGTTGTGGTACACCACTTTTCCATTAGAAAAGCATGCAAGAAGCATGGGTTGGACAAGTCCACTTTATATCGATATGTTCAACAAGCTAGAGGTGGTAATCATAGTGCATTTAATGTTGCGAAGAGGTCTTTCACAACAAATCAGGTGTTTGCATTAATTGCCTATTTCAACAGACCATTGGATTTTGATCATACAGTATTGAATGTGTTCTAAATTGTTTTTTGGAAAATGAAACACGAATTACGCTTGTATCTTTCTTTATTTTTTACTTACAGCGAAGAGAAGCAACTACAGTATGTGAATACCTTTTTTCCTGCGCCACTTTAACCTGTGGACTTCGTGAAATCCAAACACGACAAGTTTTATATCAGTTTGCTCTTTATCTGCACAAGAAAATTCCTCTTTCATGGAAGAATTACGAACTTGCTCGCGAAGATTGACTGAAACGCTTTCGACATCGGAATAAGATATTGAGCCTGCCATCACCTAGTCCGGATCCAACGTGCCTTGCCAGGCCAATTGCATTTAATAACGTTAGTGTAAACAAGATTTTTGACAACCGAGAGAATTTGCTTGAGCGTTATCCTTCCTGTATTCATTCACTATTTAATTTAGATGAGACGGGGATACAAAGTTTTCAAAAGCCTCCCAAATTTCATGTGCCGCAGGAACAAAGCAGGTTGGAAAGTTGTTGCTGCAGAATGTGAAACAACAGTTACAATATACAATTGCATCAACGCTATGGAAAATACTTTGCCATCCGCATATATATTCCCAATAGTGAGCTTCAAACAGCATGTGCTGCACGGAGCTCCAACAGGAATCTTAGGCTTGGCGCCAAAGTCTGGATGGATGGCGGCTGAACTTTTTTCCTGTATTGCAACATTTTATGAAGCACATGAATGTGTCTGCAGAAAATCCTGCAATATTAGTGCTTGTCAACCGTGCATCTCATATTTCAATTGAAGTAATTGATGTTGCTCGTGAACACGGTTTTCATTATTAATATTTCCACCCCACTGTATTCACCGCATACAACCATTAGATGTCGCTGTGTGTGGTCTCTTTAAACAGTTTTATGCATCCTTCCTAGATGCTCGGCAAATATCGAATCCAAGCCAAAGCACGAATATTTATAATGTGGCTAATCTATCGGGAAAAGGCATATTACAAACACCTGAAAACATCAGTTCAGGGCTTCGTGCTGCAGGGGTTTGCCCTTACGATCGCAACGTCTTTGACGAATCTATATTTATGCCTCGAATTTTTACAGAGCAGGATTTCAGTAGTGCTGACCAAAATGAGAACAGAGAAGAGGCAATGTCACCATCTGCAAACTTACAAAGCGAAACACCAGTGAAGGTAGAAGGTGCATCTGTGTGTTACGATCACCACGAGCCCTCAACATCACAAAGTCCACTGACTCTTCCCAAGATGACAATAGTACGAACAAAGAGAAAAAGAAGAAAAGTGTCAACAGCTATCACAACTGACATTCCAGAAAAAGACAAATTGATAGCTGTAGGACAGAAAAAGTGTCCAAGGAATGTGGTTTCCAAACGCATTCGGAGGAAAACAACTTCTGAAAGTAGTTGCGATAGTGAATCATTTTCACTGTCATCTGAAAGCGATGAAAGTTTAGCGTTGTCTTTAGATGGATGCATTGAAAATTCTGACCAGATCGATTATTTTGCAGGCGACTATGTTGTTTGCAAGGTGCACAGTGAGGCACATAACTCCCAGCACTTCTTTACTGGATAAATTACTTTTGGTCCTGACGAAGAAGGTGATTGTGATGTTAAGTTCTTGCAAAGATCTCGCAATATTAAAATTTTTCCACAAAAAGAGGACATTGCGTCAGTTTCCAGAAATGATATGGTTCGGCGATTGCCAGCACCTCAGCCAAGTGCTCAAACAAGCGCCTTAGTCCAGTTTTGAAATTCAATGCAGAGTTGTGATACGTGTCGTTTTAATGTTTGAAAGTTGCATTGCCGATAAACAACGGACGTCTGTTTGTGATTCTTTAAATAAAACAGGATTTCTAGCTCCTTTGAATTGTGCAAAGCACAAATAAGTCTTTGCAAAGCTCTTATCGTCTGAAGTTGATGTTCGCAAAGTTAATAGCATTGCGTCAAAGATTGTTGGACCCGCAACAAAGATCTGAAATTTAACGACTTCGACATGTATCTGAATGTGATTTGTTCAAGCGCTTTGCGCAGTTTTTACATTAGTTAACGATGGCTTTGACAGGCTTGTCAAATCATATAATTCATGCTTAGAAAGAGTATACACATTAAATCGGAATAGAGTTTGCCTTCTTGGATGACGGTGCATCATGATTGACGTATGAATATTTTGATGGTAGGAGCGAATGAGTTTAGTCCTCACAGACGATTTGTGACAACGGTTTACGAGATGTCAATTGAAAAATCTTACTTGCAAGGTTCAAAGCGCGACTCTTGATCAGCAATGCATTTCGTATCAATAAGGAAATCGTGCATTTCATCCAAATTTTAACCTGAAACATTCCGTTTGTTTTTGAAACGTATTTTTAATGTTACGTAAAAAACTAGGTATTTCAAAAGGTTCTAGAAAAAAATTGAAAAATATATTTCTCAAACGTTCCAAACCCGCGGACAGTATTACTGAAGTTATTGTCTTGGCGAGCCTCGTCTCTACTATCTACAGTGCAAAGGAGGTGCATGCTGAAAAAGCACTAACTATTGTGATAAAGCGGACAAGTTGTTCATTACTGAAAATATGATCAATTGAATGAAACCTTTGTTTATGAAACAGCAATACAATTTGTTAATGGAACATCACACAAGTTGCTGAGAAAGCACAAAATAAATGATTAGTCAATGTGAAATCTGCGCTTGTCTCTTCGAAACAATCTCATCAGTACAGGGGTTGATACTAATGATGCAGCGGCTGCACGCTCTTAGCATTGGCCTATGTTCTGTGGAATGTGATTATTTAAGTCGCGTGCAGGTTATATATTGCGCTTGAAGAGCCGGTGATGACCGAGCGGACCTCGCGCTGATGGCAGAGGGCATGTTTGGAGTCGATTTGAAAACCCTGAGGTATCAACACGCGAAACAGATTTCTTTACCAGATCCTGGGCTGGTGGAAGATGCGTCCGCTTCGCTACTGGCAAGTCGGGATTTCGACTGTTGGCCGTCGCTTACCAAGAATACGTTAATTGGCACTGTAACCTTCTCATAAGACGTAGATTGTGCGGAAGAGCTGTGGAAACTACCCATAAGGCAAAAAATAACGAGACAGATCTAAACACCCAGTCGTGGCTCTACAATACCATTGCAGTTGTTAAGCGCCATCAAAACACTATCTCAAAAAAGAATATTTTTACCGTTCATAACTTTGCGCGCAGACGGTAACTTTGATGAAATAAATTTGTTGTGTTGCTGAACCGGTGCTGAAGAATTCCTAGTAAAATAGAACAGGTGATCCAGCCAAAAATGTCAGCTGGGATTNAGGGGAGCTCAGGTAGATCGAAGTACAACCGACGACACACCTCCTCTGGCCCGCTCGATACCCTACGCTGAGAGCAATTCTCATGTAATTTGCAACTGTTATGGCGATTTCTATATACAGTTTGATTTAACTACAGCAGACATGGGAGCTTGACATAGATATGTTGTTAGAAATGGAATTAATGCGTCGAGAGCTATCGTTTCCTATTCGGGATATTTTTGCAGCAAACTACAGCAAAATTCCATCAGTGAGGAGAGTTGTTGAACTTCGTCTTTGCAGGTGGAGAACTTTGCAGTTCGAGATGTTGCTCTTGAAGGCTTAGCTGCTGCTTGTCTTTCGTCTCAGGAATCAAAGGCAACTGAATATGTACTGGAGATGGTTCAAATGTTATAAAGTGAAACTCCCTCGAAGTTGCTTACGTGATCAGCAACTCAACGAGCCAGCGATTCGTTAGTGTCTTAATCACCAATTGTATTGGCCAAGAGTGCACACCTGGCATAAACCTGATTTCTTGCTCTTTTTGTACAGGAATAACTTTTTAAAGGCGAATAGTTTCTGTGCAGCCTCGATCTGAATTGTGTTTTCCCTAAATGGAAACGATTGCGTTAATTCACAAGATTGAAAAGAGCAACCAAATAGAGGACATTCAATTGGCATCCCTCGTCAAGCAATACAGCTAGTTCCACTGCCCCTTGCTCACGAAGACGCACAGCTACTTCAGTGAAACGTTCTGCAACTTGTGTAGCACTTTTCACCGCAATAACCTCCCGACTACTGCTTTGTCTCGGGGAGGGGTTTGCGTACCTCTGTGACCCCTAGAGGTACTCTGGCGGGAGCTCAAACTCCCAGCAGGGCCACCCATGCCAGACAGGTCAAAGGATAGAGGTCTGACTAAATAAGTCGCAGGAAGGCAGGTTCGCCAACCTGTCCTCTATGTCAGCTGGACAGCAGGGGTTGGCAGTCTCAGTCCGGGCGCCTGCCAAACTGTTCCTTGCCTTCCGGCCGGCTGAGACAGATTTCAGTTGCTTCTGTGCTGAAATCACTAGGCACACGAATGTGCCACTGCGGGGCAGCCTGCCCTCATCCCAGCTGTCATGCTCTGGCATTCGGCTGGTTATGATGTTGGTAGACCCAGAGGACGCCCCTCTAGAAGTACATCAGACATGGTATTTTCGCTGAGACAGTTCCAAGAAAAAAGCGTTGAGCAATCACCCCCGCTGTATGTAGTTTTCATGAACCTGACCAAAGCCTTCGGTACGGCGAGTCGGCTTGTATAACATATTCAAACTGTTGGGCTGCCCTGAAACGCTACTTTCCGTCCTTGTAGCGTTCCACGAGAACATGAAGGCAAGAGACCAGTTTGATGGCTCCATGTCTAAAACTTTCCAAGCGTTCAATTAGGGACACAAAGCCGGATCGGTGCCCGCTCCTGTCACCGTGGGTGCACCGCCTGCCCAAACTGATTCCAGTTCATTCTGTGTCATTGATTTTTAACGAAATGTAGACATGCGCTCAAACAAGCAATGCGTTCAAACAAGCAAAGACGTATTTAGCTCTACTTATTTCCCTATCTTGGCAAAATGAAACTCATCCACACAGGGCCAGATTTAACTGATGCAAGGCCCTAGGGTAATTCACTTGTGTGGCTCCCTCTCCCATTGTTGCCAGGAAAAAAATTGAAAGCCTTAATCAATTTGCGGAAAGCCGAAAATGACGGTCTGAAAGTACGGTTAGTGAAAAATTCTAAACCATTACTGGAGTGCCCACGAACGCTGCGTTTGTTGCTGCCTTCGACGCAAAAACGTTAATTTGCGCGGATTTGTTGAAATCCTACTTGGCTGGCGGGAACAGGATTATTAANTGCCACAGGCAAACCAGCCGAAATCATCACAATTGAAATATTTAATAAAACACATGGTCTGCGTTGTTTTTAAGAATCACATCTGTTTTTTCTTACCTGTGTTAGAAACAAAAAAACAAACTGCACCCATATAATATGTGTGGCTGCATAACGACTTTAAAGCACAACGTGAGGACCACGTTGCAGCTTGGTTATCATGGTTGTAAAAATCTCACACACACGAGCAAAACACGTCAGATAAAACGCACCCATACGGTTGTAACTATTTGGTTCAGGATTCTGAAAATTTGATAAAATCTGTACTGATTTATAGTGTTTCAAATTGACATTTGGAAGGGTTGAGCTCTCCAATGCCCCATGTGGCGACTGGACTGGTTCAAATTTCGCTTATGCTGTCATTATTGAAATACGCTTAAAGAAATAAAAAGCTACAATCATCCAATCAGGTAAGGCTGAACATAACACAGTAAACAGTTAAAAACGTTTTAACCTGGCTTTCTTCATAATAAAATTATCTAAGTATTCATTTCAATTTGTTTGCCTAAGTTTGTCACATTTAATGTACCGAATGCTTGGTGTGGACAACCTCTCCTGGAACATTGCAACTGTTCAATTCATTTTTAAATCTTTTGAATCTTGAAAAGGTCTTTCGCTTGAGCAGTTAGTGAACATCAAGCTAACGCACATTCCTTGAGCTTTATATAAAGCTCCGCGTGATTGCATAAACTTGGAATTACTACTCCAAGGCAGGGTCTCCAAACTTGTTTGTCCGAAGGCCACATAAGCTAATAAAAAACATGTCGAGGGCCGGACGTTGTACATGTAACAGCGCGGTGGCTGGTACTGTACATGCGGCGCGCTAAGTATAACATACCCAGTAGCACGAAAGCTAGTGGGAGCTCCCTTTAGCCTAGTAGTGCTAAAGTGCTCAGGCAAGCTGTTTCGTTATGCATAATGTGATTGATTTGGGATATGTCACATTCTGCCAAATCAGCAAATTTTTTTCGTAAGCACAATTCGCAGTTTATTTTTTCAACATTATTTTTTTCATCATTGACAAAATATCTTCGGGGGACGGATGAAATGGCTTGGCGGGCCGTAGTTTGGAGACCCCTGCTCTAAGGCATGAGACCCAAACGCGTTTTGTCATATTTTAGCTGTTTCTCTATTATTTATTTCTTTGGGGAAGAGTTCTGTGGTTGCCAGTTGGCAAAGTGACTTTTGCTTGCCATTCAAGCTCATCAAGATCTTGTCTGATTTACTTAGCATGGAAGCAGTATAAACTTACGCAAGTGCTCAATAGTGATCTGATTTCTGAATGACTTTACTGAAGAAAATTCAAATGGAAAAAATCGCATCTTAAATACCAGTCGAACTTTACGTGATGCAAACGCTGACAGAACTGCTATATTTCTCTGTCACTTAAGAAACATCTATGCTTTTATTGAGGGATACTGCTGCTAGGCCTACACATAGCTCTTATCTGCAGTACAACCTTGCTTCGATCAGGTGCAGTGACGTAACTAGAGGTTTGAGCCAGGGGGCAACATAGCTGAAGAGAGCCCACCGACTACCACTCAGAAAACAATTGAGAAACAATAGCAAATCCGGTATTGAACGGCTATACAAAAACCCGAAATCACCGGAAAACACTCCAAAAAACACAAAATAACAACAATATACTGAAACCAAAAGAATAGTAAACACCGATATACAGGTACAAGCTTGGTAGGGGCCCGGTTTTTACATTTAGCTTGGCAGAGGGAGGCGGTTCGCACACCTGCCACCCGTCAGTTATGCCACTGATCCGGTGCATTTCAAACATGAACAGCCAAAACGTCTTTTGATGGAACCGCACGTAACAATCGGTACAGTTCAGAAAAGCACTTAGATAATAAACTAAACTGGGATACACATATTTCAGAGCTTGAAAGCAAGCTTTCCTGCTATTCTGGTAATTTTATAGAATTCGAGAATACTTGAGCACAAATGAACTTAAGATGATATATTTCAGCCTTGTGTACTCCCATCTACAGTATGCCATTGGTGCTTGGGGCTCAGCAACAAAAACCAGTCT
>JGI24158J21664_10005623_pt1 | contig 16403 bp, 10 predicted proteins | sample Ectturendosymbi3_FD_21664 | JGI IMG/M metagenome (IMG submission 21664)
GTTGTTGCTGCATTTATTGCTGTTATTGTTGTCAAGAGTGGTGAGTTAAAGCATAGGTTCTCGAAGTGCTCCGTACGGAGTCCCAGGGCGCCGCGAGCTATTCGTTTACTTATTAAAATACTGACTTGGCTAATTTTGCAACTGTCCGAAGAAGCAATAACGGCAAAGAACAATTAAACAAAGCACTTCCAATTTACTCAGGAACATCAATCGGTACATAACAATGTGTTTTTTTTTTGTTTTTATTTTTAGAAATTTATTGTGGGGCTCCGTAAATTATAGTCAATCTTTCCATGGGCTCCATAACACCAAAAGTTTGAGAACCCCTGAGTTAAAGTGTGCATTCACTCTTGATCTCGTAGCCTACCCGAAGATGTGAAGACTCGACTTACATTTGTGTATGAATCACGATTAATTTTGTCTTTTTGGGGGTAACTGAATGACTCAATTAAAGTCGCCCTTTTTAGAAAAAATTGACTTGAATGAAGTCAGCAAAGGCAAAGAATCACAATGACTCGTCGAGTACTTTCCTACGGGTAATAGGTACTGCTGAACATTTCTGTAAAAAAATATTCTCTATTTAATCGAATTATATATTAAATACTTTACACTGCTTTTTTATATACACATTACTTGAAATTCCCCGCTTTATCAGACATACTGCTGAAAATAAAAACTATTTTTTGTTGTTGGTACGCGGGAAGAACTCGCAGTGCAATTTGCGACTCAGCTCAAGAGCTCACCTAAGTTGAAGCTCATTACAAATGGCTCGGGCTTGCAGGTATGACGGCTCACATACAACTTACAGATTAGTTACTCGTGCCCATCTCTCGACTTACTAGCAGTTTAAAAGGGAGCGATCGACCGAAAAAAGCCTTTAAAAGTGAACTTCGCGTGGTGGAGTCAGGGGCGGATCCGGCCAGTGATGTTAGTGGGGGGAGATTTCAGTAGTACTTTGGTAATCAGTTCTCATAACGGCTTCGTTGCTGTAAGAGAGATGAAGCATACTTAACAACACTGCCGTGACAAAATGATGGACGACAAAATGGCCTTTAATGGCGAATACTGTTTTCCGATTTGTACAAAATCATGGTGAATAAAGTTACTTTCGTTGGTTTTACTGGGGGGCGATTGCCCCAATCGCTCCCCCAGTGGATCCGTCCCTGGGTGTAGTTCCATGCACTTCAACATGTTTTGGTTATTGGGGATCTACATTGTAAACGGAGGAGGTCACATTCAAAAATCCAATCTAGACTGTTGTAGTGAAACAAAAATAGTAAGAGAAAACGCGCTGATGTACTTCTGTAATCTTGCGCATTGAAATCTACTGTTGCTGCAACTTATCTTAGTCCTCAGTCACTTTCTTATCTTGGTAGGTACAAACTGTGGGTGTCTGGTTTTGGGTGAACTCCTCCGCGCATGTTAATGGTTTTCTGTTGTCATTCTGTCCAGGTTCAGTAGATCTTTCTTGTTCCAGCCTATGATTCCTGCTGTGTGATGATTGCTGACATTGCGTATGTGTTGAGGGCTTGTAGACTACGCTGTTTTTGACGTTAAAGCGTGGTTTTGGGATCAGCCTTAGCTTTTTCTTGCAAGTTGTTGTTGCCTTGCTATTGACCTTCTGTTTGTTTTGCATGTTTTCTAGTACACCTATATATTTGTGGCCTGTTTCAATACCAACATCCTTTGTGTTCCTGTGTCTAGATTTCAATCCGTCCGTTGTCTTGATATTCTCATGTTGGATCGTTTGCCTTCCTCATTTGTCTTATGCGAAGTCCATGCAGATATCAGTTATGAAGATTTGTAATATCTCAATCAGGGTTGTAATTTAAGATCTTCCATGTAGAGTATAACGATGGTGTTGTGGTCTGTATTTAGTCTGCAATCTTGTTTAATGTTTCTGAGGATGCAACTCAGTGGGCTGAACCCGGCGATTGCCCCCCCCCGAAATTTTCAAAAACATGTTTAGTTGTTAGTTACAGCAACAAGTAACGATCATTTTGACCCCCCCGGAAAGGTCAACTGGTTGCGGCCCTGGCTGCTTGTCTTCTGAAAGTTTAGGTTTAGTTCGTAATTGCAAGTGTGTGCTGTCTTTTAATAGCGTCTTTCATTTTCCCTCTCGTAGAGATCTAATGAGGCAATCTGAGATTGGCGAAAACGTTTGAAATCAACCTTTAATTATGCGAACTGAATGACTATTGCAGCTGTACATAAAATAACGGTTCCTTGAAAAGTAACAGCAGATTTCTTTAAAGAATACTAGCAGGTAAGCCATTTGCAAAGTAATAGAAGTGACAGTTTCGGTCAAGTGAAGTAAGCTTCACGATGTTCTTTGTGGTGAAAGTTACAACATGAATTATTACCGAAATAAGGATTAATATCATCAATCCCACATGGATTGGCGTCATAATTTCTGAGATAGGCTATAGCCTAACAAATAAAAAGTTGCAAAAAGTGCGAAAAGGTGCGAATGTTGGATGACTTTCGTGGAAGTTTTGGTGGCTATTAAAGTAGTCTACTCCCCTATTCTGAAAAATTAATAAGTTTAAAGTTTTTGGGAGATCTAGAATCATTTTCTATATAACTTTGTATTGAAAAAGAAAATAATTTTTTAACCTTTTCCGGGATATTCAAAAACTACTCTAATAAGCGGTTTGTACTCTTTCAACCCGTGCTCTGTAAGTGAGTTTCGCTGTAACCATTTTCCCAGTGGAAAGTATACAGTGGTTAGCAAGTGTTGTACTGGGGTTTCGTTTTTAACAGTCGAATCGGTCTATTTATTTAAGAATATGTTTTTTTCTGTAACTAAGATAAATAACATGAATCAAAGACGAAGAGACGTTGGCCAAAATATTAAGTGGCAGTCAAAAGAGGGCCAAAGCTAAGGCAAAATAGACCGAAGTAGAAAAAAAGGAAAGGTGCGTTAGACAAGTATTTTAACAGAATTACCTCAGGATATGAAGAAAAATCTCTAGAAAAGCTACATCACAGTGAAAATGACGAAAACGTAAGCAGCCAGCCTGACGATCTTATGTCAGATGGTCAAAGTGGAGGTATATGCAGAAGTGAGATATAAAATTTCGAAAGTGTTAAGTGTGCCAAAGAAGGAAGCTCGTCGGCTGGTGTATCTGATGAGGAATGCGAGCAAGAAAATTCAAATTTGTCGGAAACATTGGATCAACAAACAATCCTGTTACTTGGCCAGGTATCATGAGTCGGAATGTCAGGGACTATATAGCCCAAATAAAACTGCCTGCTGCAGGCCCCCAACCAGGGGGGCAACCAGGCAATTCCGAAATTTCCAGAAACTTGTTTAGTTGTTAGTTACAACAAGTTGCATTCATTTGCTCCCTCGAAAATATCAGGTGGCTGCGGCCTTGGCCTGCAATCACTACACAAGTTTTCCCCAGAAATGAGAGTAATGGGACACGGCTATATAAGTTTCACTGCAAGAGTAATGCCAAATGGTGTGAAGCGGTAGATCATCCATGGCTAATATTCCTGGCCTGGAATAAGATAATCTTTTGCTACTACTGCAAACGTTTTAGCTCTTGCACTAGCAAAGCACTAAATACCTCCTATCTGCTCAGGGAGATAGGCTACCTAGCCATCGAAATCACTGCTGGAAAGGTCTTGTTGACGTCACCCTTTCGAACCTCACTTTGTCACACCAACAATTCTATCATTATAACGTGATGCTCAACCTCAAATTTCTGCACACACCAGTGAGTAGGGCCCCGCAAGTGCTTCCAATCAGGGCCCGCACTTGCTAAAGCCGGCCCTGTGTTGTAAATGATGATTCTGGGATCGATGCATGTGATGAGACATACTTCGCAAACAAGCCTAAGCTAGACATTGGTCAAAACCATAGGTGTAGGAGCAGGCAAATTTTTGGGGGTGCGAAGGATTTTGCCCGAATTTCTCCAAACTTGACCCAAAACTTTTTACTTTTTGTGCAAATATTTTCTCATGACGACCGTTTTTGGGATGACCTCCAAAAAAAGGTCTTCATTGGATTCCACACACAATGGGTGTCATTTTTTTCAAATCAAAGCACGTTGGGCGTCATTTTTGTCCGTATTTTCAGGGAGTTTGTGCAGATTTTCAAGGATTTTGCGAAGGTTTTCACAGATTTTCAGATATTTTGCCCTGGTTTTCACCAAATCAAAACTTTTGGGGGTGAGCTTGCACCCCTGCATCCCCGCCTCCTACACCACTGGTCATAACAAACCGCTATTGTTTACAAATCATCACTGATAGCCAAACGCACTAGCAATCTTGTGTTTCCTAGGTAGCTTCTTCCAGGCCAAAGCTTCTTTCGGAATGGGAAAGCCTTCACGAAAGCTCTGAAGACAAGTAAACGTAAATGCCGGTTGTCGTTGATGGTGTAAATAGTAACTAAAAAACGCTGACGCTCCGAAGCGAGTTCACTGCTTAAATTAAATAACATCAACAGCACCACGAATTTGTTAATTTTACGTTATTTTAATATTTCTTAGTTTTATTCTACTCGCCATTTGTTGTTTACGTAAACTGCCTCTTTCACAACGCAACACACAGTGCAGTGAACAATTAAACAAAGCCATTTCTTAAATGAATTTCAAAGCTATAATGAACTGGCAATGAGAAAAACAGTCAATCACCACAAATGAAACTGAAAGTTGCATCGTGATTTTGAATGTCCAAACTCAAGCTTTTCGCGAAAATGTTTTTCTGTTACATTTCACAGTAACGAATGCTGTACAAAGAGAACGCCAGCAAATTATACCCAGCATTAAACTATGCTGACCGTATACCTTCGCTAGCTCCTGACGGACACCAAATTTTCGCACATCTTGCTTGTCGTCCTGTCTTTTCCTACGTCTTTCCTGAAAAGAAGTGGCAAGGCGTTCCATTTTAGAGACAGAGTCTTCAATCGTCCCACTCATCATCAAGCGTTTTTCCAGGCCTTTCATTGCATCACCTTCTTTTCTGCAAGAGCACACATATTTTGTGTGATTTCTTTCAACCCGAAGCGATTTCTGAAAATAACTTGAACGACCACGATTTACAAACTGTACCCTTTGACTGGTGGATTGATGTTGTCAGCAGCATCAAAGCCTTTGTCTTCCATCCAGTTGGTAAAAGTTACGTCACCATAAAACTCTCTTTCATTCTGAACTTGAACTAAAGCTTCATGTTGGAGCTCGTAGTACTTTTCTTGTACCCTGCAAAAGGAGATATGCGTGGTATTCAACTTTATCCTCAATTTTCTATTACTGATAGATCACGGTTAAAGGGAAAATGAACGGGGTTAAAGAATCTGGTTGGTTACTTTCTATCGCAATCAAAATCTCCATTTGCTGTGCCCTAATCCAGCGATTCGTAACCAGTGGGTTGCGATGCTATTTTACGCAGCCCGTTAAGCAGGCCAAAATGTTATAATACAAAACGCCAATACTTCTGTCAACGCGTGTTGAGCATTATTGAGCAGCATGTTAAGTAAGTAGGTTGTTATTTTCTCTGTGTAATCTGGAAAAAGTTTTTTTATGGTTTCAAAGTATCAATACTTTATTGTTTATTATATTGCGCAACAGTCAACTGGTTGTCTTATAGCGGGCCTCAAAAATATCAGCAAAGTGGGTCGCTAGTTTAAAAAAGAGGAGAAACACTGTTTAGCCCTAATTTATTGATCAGCACGTTGTTTAGCAATAAAACCACCTACTGTAGAAAATTACAGCTGTTGGAATATATCAAGTAACAAACTATAGCGTACTTGGTCAGTTTCTTAAGTTCCTCAGCTTCTTTAGCTTTTTGTTCTTTCCACATAGCATCCTTTATTACGCGTGCGCACTTTTTGTGACCCCAAAGTTTTGCAAGGTCAAGTGCTGTGTGGCCGCGTACATCAACATCATGGAGTGGTGGGTTGTACGTAAGCAGCATAAGCAAACAATCCAACAGACCCTCGGTGGCAGCTTGGTGAACTACGGTAACCTTGTCGTCATTTATGCTTAAAAAAAAGCAATGAAGGAATTATCATAAATCAACGTAAAAACTCCTTTATAAATTAATCCAAAATTTCGTTGTACTCATCAGCAACAAAACTGCATCATCTGCCTTTGTCAAAAATAGCACTTTCAAATATTTCACATTTCAAACAGGACTTAATGCTGACAATCCAACGGAGGCACTCANGATAGGATATGACCAGTGGTNGGATTCAAATATTTTAAGAACAGGTTTTCTCACCCCAGGACTCAACTAACAACANGTTCTCTCATTATCACAGTCTCCAGAGGCAAACCATGCTGGTTGGACCGATAAAGTGCAAAGGTTGATCTTTGTGTTGCCAACTGGTACAGTCTAGCAAGGGAAATTATTGATTACAGTTATTTTCCCAAATTTTAGTCTTGTTTTCCACTATTAAAATCAGTAACAGGTCTATGAGAGGTTTGCCAAAATAAGTCATAAGTAAAAGGTGTTCATGGGAAAAAATTGAGAACTCCTGACATAAGCCAACAACCGGTTCTCGGGATTAAAGGAATTCCAATAACAGGTTCTTGCGAACCGGTCGAATCCCATCACTGGATATGACGGAAAATACCATTGCCAATGTTTCATGCAAAAGAAAAAACAAATATACTCAACTTCATTTTTAGTGGATCATGCCTCAAGTTCCAAATGTGTAATACTGTACTGTTGTACATAGACGAAGAAGACAACGACCAAGAATAACATAGAGAAGGCAGGTGGAAGAGGAAATCAGGAAAATTGGTCTGTGTCAAGACGACCTTTGAATTGGGTAAGATGGAAAAAAGACTGGAATTAATTGGAAAGACGTTAGGTTAGTTCGGCCACCTCCGTATCAGGGACAGTACTGGATTTAAAACGTGGATTACTACTGGATTTAAAACGTGGACTACTGCATCGCGTGCGCGATGCACTACGAACGGGATGTGCGCTAAGAATAGCACTTATATGTATGTGGCGCAAACAAACAGTAATAGAATAAGCACGGCATGTGATCTCTATTCTTGCTTCCTGCAACAGTGTGAAGCTTTGCGCGCTTCCCGCTCAGGCTCTCCGATCTCAACAGTCCTAATATAAGGAATCCTTTTAGGTTTGAAAATATTATTCGTAAAATGCCTTCGAACAAGTGGTTGAAATCAGATGAGTTGACACAACTAAGAAAAATCAAGCGTGGGAACACAAATAGGTTAAAAAATTACTTTTATATATCCAATTTTCCTCTCGGCAATGTTGCAGGGGGTAATGGTCCCAGGAGGTGTGCAAATACATCACAGTTTTCGGCAACCTCGGTTAGTTTGAGTGGCCCCGCACCAAGGCTGGACCAGGCCAGATTGGAGATGTGACCACGCCACATGGTCCTTGATCGATCTTTGGGTCACTTTTCCTAGGTATAGCCAAAAGGATTGACCAACCTTTCTCGGGACAATCTCTTGAAGTGGCTGAATCAATGTGGCTGGGATCTTCTCTATTCGGTGGAAAAGTGGCTCAACATTCACGGCTTTACGAACTTCACAGCTGAGCAGGTTGGTGCGAAGTGTCGCTCGGTGAACTCTTTGCGAAAGCCACATCTCTGTCGTTTGTAGTTGAGATATCACTCTTTCAGTCATTATCCTAGATTCATAACCATATTTGAGGATCAGAACAAAGACCGATTTGAAAGCTGACAGCTTTACGGTGTTTGACAGCTCTCGTTTTGTGATTATGGAATGATGAAGCTAACGCGAAGAAAATTTCATTTTCTGCTTGCCGTCACTCGTAAATACCAGCACAAAGTACTTGAACTTCTCGAACTCTTACAATGTATTGCTACTTACTTGCAGCGTACACTTACTGAGTTTCAGAGGCATAATATCTTAGTCTTTTTAGTGCTAATATTCATTCCTGCTTGATTGCATGCAGTTGCAAACCGATCAACTGTATCTTCAGGGCCCTGGTCAGAAAATGAAGGCAGCGAAAAATCGTCCAGAAAGGGCAAGCAATTTATCCTGCGCTTCCAACAGTGACACCCTCTTCGACTCTGCTCTGACTGTCTATCTAATTCATGTAGACCATGAGGAGGAGCTGTAACATGATACAAATGGGAGTCAAATACCCAAGGCGAGAGGATGAGATTTAATTCCAGCCTACTTTCGCGGTACCTTTTTTCAAGGCAGTTGGCACTACGTTTCCACGATATGGATCATGAAGAAAATGTTCCGGTTGTTAATGCGATCATTCCTATCTCCATTTTTGTGCATGTGGATTATATCCCGGCTTTCTGATCTTTCGGTGCTCTTCCAGATCGTCAGGCCACTTGACACACACGAGCTAGCCAGAGTAGGCCTACTTCTTTTTCAGGTCGAATTTCATCACAACCTACAGCTCTCAGTGTCTTGACAGCTAAGGAGACTTCGGTGGCAGTGATGGTGTCTCCTCTTCCAAATGCACTTCCTTTCGCGCATCAGCGTATCGTGAATTCAAAGGAGTCTCGGTTTTGTTCAGAAGCCAGGCCTCGTAAACTAACTTCTTTGCTTGTCAACATCTTTCACTTCCTGGTTTCCACCAAAGGAGCACTTTTCAAACTTTTTTCAAATCAAAAACCGAGTCTTTTCTGTCCACATACCCAAGCAGCTGATGAAATGACAGCTGCTTCAAAGCAACTACCACTCAACTTCTGCGTCCGCTGCATGTTCTAGAAGTTCTCGGAACAAGGAAGATACACTGTCTGCAAAGGACTTTTGTACATTCTTGTCCACCAAGGCCTTTTTAGTCTTGGATTTCAAGGCCTTTTAATCCTGCACGCTCCTGTTGGTTTCTCCAGACGTAAGTCATAGGCAACTAGGTGGCGATTGGTTGATAGTTGTGCACTCCTTTTGATACGAACATGCAACACTCATTTGAACAGGTCAACTGAAACGATACAGAAATCATCGAGTGTCTGTTGACTCAACGAATCTCTGTTTCAGATGTACTGGGCAAGTTTCTGACTTTGGAAAGAGTGCTTATTATGATGTACATTGCACTGTTGCTGCGCAATCGCAGAAGCTTTCCGTTACCGTTTTGGTTTGCATCAGCATGTTGACCGATCGCATCCTTCTATACACAAGCGTCGTTTCCAACGCATTGAAGTCTCCAAAAAATTGTGAATTGTTCCAATTTCCAATCACCAGCTTACGTCAAGATTGTTGTTTACAAGTGGCTTTCAAATCTCCCTGAGCAGAAGCACTCTGCGCTCTCTTTTGTCTCCCCATATGTATAGTGGGCACAAACTGCGGCCTCCATTTGTGGATGACTCGTGACTGTCGTGAGTTTTTCGAATAGCTAGTTCTGCCTAAAACCCGAACGCGGCGTTTGGTCACACCCACGTGCGTGACAACCGATGTGCGATGGATTTTATCGTTTTTCCTGTTAGTAACTGAACAAGGTATACCGTCGGACAAACCGGTCGCGCCATTTGCGCAGCAAATTTTTGCGACATGAGGGGTACCACAGGAATATGTGTGTAGAAGCACTGCATTGTGTCTAATGCAGGGGTGATCAAACGTTTTGACCCGAGGGCCGATTTCGCGACTGCCTGTTCACTGGAGGGCCGGATACAGTGCGATTTACGTGACAGGCAGCAGCCATTGTTGTTGCACTACTGTGCACAGTCGGAAACGTGGTGTTTGAAAAAATGGGCAAGGTATTTGGCGCGACGGATGCGGCCCGCGGGCCGTAGGTTTGGTCACCCCTGGTCTAATGAATGAACAGACATGCAGCAATCACTACACTTGAAAAGGAGAGGCTACGTGTTGCCCCATTACTTTTCTTTACTTGACGTAAAGGGAGGACGATATTATGATCCTTTCAGCCTCATAAACCCTATATGACAAATGGGTTTGCTTTAATAAGATAATTTAGACAAGTTCAGGTGGTTGGATTGAAGGGCTTAGTTGGCCGTAGTTTGACCATGCCTGCTTTCAACTTATCTTGCTAAATATACTGCGAACCATTTTATTACTCTACCACAAGATCTGCTAACAAGAAAAAGTATAAAAAGTGTTGATTTTATAGTCTGTCAAAATCAAATTATTTCTGGCCAGAACCAAACGAAAGTATCGATTTCCAGTCATAAAAGAATTCCTGAACTGAACTATTCGACCGGCTAAATGGTGCCGCAGCACAAGCAAGCGGCGATTGGCGCCGTAGACCACTCACGACACTCCGAAAGAAGTACAACAGAGAGTATAACGGAACTTAACTGAAAGTAGCAACAGTCTGTTAACATTATTGCACAAATTATAAGAGTGAAGCGCTTACGTACCAGTTCACATCAGCGCCATGTTCCAACAAATATTGAACACATTTACGAGCATCTTGACCAGAGTCTTTGTTTATACTTAGGTGGAGGGGACGCCAACCCACAGAAGATGGCATATTTATATCGACACCATACTCTTCAACGAGCAACTTTATACAATTTAACTTTCCATGCAACGCTGCAAGATGTATCGGTGCAAAACCCTGTAAAACCGTTGTTACATATCTGTAAATAACACATTCACATTTGTGTTACTTTAACTGTAAGCTGCATTTTAGCAGTTAACTGGCAATGCATCAAAACTTAAACTAGTGTTATCAGATATTACTTTTAAACTAACGGATTGCAGACCGTTTGATTAGTAGTTTAAACACTCTCGTCACAAAACATGTAGCAGTACCGTCTTTTTGGCTGGTATTATTCAGTGCAAATACTCACGCAAAGTGCACTGTTTCCACATTTGAGGTTGATTTTTGGAGGTCCCACAATGGAACATGGTTTAACCTCTGGCTTATATTGTGAAAAACTCGTGAATTTTCAATTACGTGAAATAAGGTCATTTCATATAACGTTATGTTGATAACGAGCAGTTATTGGCCACAGTGCTTTTTCTCTTCCTCCAGAAATGCTTGTTCTATTTCCACCGAATTAATTGGTTGTTTAAAACCTGGTCAATGATCAGGTGTTTAGGGTAGTACTAATAAATAATATGAATACATATGCCTCACCACGTTCTGCTTCAGGTAAAAAAGCATAAAAAGATACTTATAGCCTCGGTGTTACATACGCTAACAAGACAGCTGTGAAAGATACTTTCATTTATAAAAGCTCCCATGCCTTTGTTCCGCAATAGTGTGTTTAGCCAAAATGCGTTGCTCTTTTCCATTGCCTCATTCATCTGTTCACTCACGGTCATCTATTTGAAGAACGCCATTTTGTTTCTTCCACTACTGTAGTAGTGAAGAAAGTGTGTCTTGTAAGGTTCTTTTCGAAATTTCCGGCAAAATTCCATGAAATGAAGTTTGAGTATCTATTGGTGTCACATAGCCATTCATGAATGCTTCAGTAGTAATATGTAGACCTTTGAGTATTTTTGTCCAGGCATATTTTAAGATCTACATATTACTACTGAAGCATGCATGAATGTTTTGTCCAGGCATAGCCCGGGCAGAGCATCCTAGCAACACAGCTCTTTGGGTGAACCTCGTCCCTTGACTTTGACAAGCCCATTTATCTTTGCCAGCTATGCGGAAATGTATTGTTTGATAATCAAACATTTTCATTTTTTATGAGTTAAGGCAACCAATGTCATGTTTTCCAGGTGTTCGAAATTGCGTAGATTGCATTAGGGGAGGCCTTGGCGTGCTGATCGGAATTTCGCGTCATGTCTCATGTCACCGTTTGCTCAATACGAAAATAGTGCGTCATCGGTCGATGGCAGCTAATTTCATTCCGCCGTCTTGATTTAACCAGAAAAATCCAGCTTTGGTCATTTTTCTCGGTAACAGCTTGGAAAAACTGTGTGACCAGCTTGAACTAAACTTTTGCAGTCAAGCATCGAAATTGCTTAAGTGAGGGTGACTGAGATTCAGACGAAGAAACAGTTCCATTGCTCAAACACCAAACAAAAAAAACTGCACTCATGGTTGCAGTTGATTTGAGACGAACGGGAATAGTCAAGATCTAGCATACTTAGACGAAGGAATAGACGCCATACGATCTTGGATATATGTTTCTAAACTTCGAAGGCAAGATTTTGAGCTGCCGCGGGTCGCTTTTGCTACCACCTTCAGTCGACTCAGTTTCAGAACATTGGACAATCCACACCTTGTATTGCGCAACGAAGACAACATCTGCACAAGGCTTCCACATTAGCCCCTTAAGGATCGCAAAGCCACTACTGTGGCTTCTAAGCGCCGTTTTTGTGATAAGTCGCTCGCGAACCAAGGAAGCTACAACAACATTTTAGTCATGGTAAGGAAGTTTTTTTTGACAGCGCATCTTTCGAATTACAGGTATCTCTGTGTTAGGTATATAAGTGTTGGACTGAATGGCACGGGAAAAGTCGATTTAGGCTACTGTCCATATTTANAGTAGTTTTTTTTCAAACAGTGTGCAGGAAAAACCGTGCACGTTGGGAAAAAGTGTTTCTATACAATAAATTCCAGGCATATCGTTAAGTTTGCGAAAAAAACATTTTTTTGTCAATTTAGGGGGTGCTTTTGTCATTCTTCGTCTTTGAATTTTCATTCCTCCCGTTTTAGAAAAGGGGAAAATGTGAAAATTACAGAAAAGGTTGCTAAACATGTCTTACAAAATTATATGCCTTAATTGTACATTTTTTACCAAAAATAAATGCTTAGGTAATCCTAGCCATTATAACAGCTTTTTTTGTAAAATTGTGTCGGTGTAGCGTAAGAAAATTGTTTAAAATCTGGCTGCGATCCTTACATTTTTATTGTCAATTTTGGCCAATAGGCCTCGAAATGATAGGATCTGATGTCATGCTTTATCATGGCCAAGCAGACTGTGTTACTTTGTTATGTTTTCTTATTGGCCACTAGAGCGTCGTCTTGACTGAATCCACCATCTGTGACGACATCGCCTGACTGCGTCACACCGTTCAGAGATGGCATGGGATGTTGTTTTTATTTCTTATTTCCACAATTTACTACCAATTCTGCTGAATGTTATTAACAATTCGATTAGTTGTGAAACAGCTACAAAAATTTGCTGAAGTGTTCATCCTCCAGAAAGATTGAACACATGAGCACCGATACGCGCTCTTATTTTACTTCTTGAAAAGACTGTACTAATGAGCTGTTTTGGTAGAGAAGTATAGTAAGTCTATAAATCGAGCTACAGTTTTGCATGTGTGGAGTAAGCATTTCGATCAAAACGCGCTGATGTGTCATGTGTGACGTCATTTAGATACCTCCGGTTTAGTGTTACTTTTCATAAAGTTCAGCTTATCCCTTGTAAACGACAAAAGTTTTTTCCATTAACTGCCAATCCACAAAGCTTTACGCGATAGGCACAGGAGCGTAACGAGGTTACCCAGATGGCGCCCGGGACAAGAAGCAAGTTTGGCGCCCCCATGCTCGAACCTGACTTTCCTGAGGTCTTTCGGAAGCAAATGTACTGTATTGAAGAAAATACTTGTGACATTGTGGGATTTTCCGGCGCCTCCGGCAGTGATTCGATGCCTGGGGAAGCGTTCCCCCTTGCCCCTCCTCGTTACGCCCCTGGATAGGCTGTGGTGTAATTTCAAAGACTGAGAAGGGATTCATCACACATTTGCGAAAAAGACATGTTTTGCTACAGTCAAGACAGATGGAAATTTTTCACGGGGATTTCAATTTAGAAAAAATCGTAACCATCAATACGTTGGTGATAAGGAAACACTATTCCTCCTTGAACAGAGCAGGGGATACAACGTTCACCTGCGTTATCCCCCGACTACACCACTGGCCAGGGTTGTGTAGCCGGAGTTCATGCAATGCTGGATGGCTGGAGCCAGAGCCGGAACCATATACTTTTAGATGGTGGCACTGGTGTAGGAGCAGGCCAATTTTTGGTGGTGCGAAGGATTTTTGCCCAAATTGCCCCAAACTTGCCCGAAAAGTTTTTTTGTGCGACTTTGCCTACAACTTCTCTCCCACAAAGATCGTGAAAACCTTTTTTTGGTGTGACCTCCAAAAAACGTCTTCATGTGTTTTTCTGCAAACGTTGGGCGTAATTTTTGCCCAGATTTCCAGGGATTTTGCACAGATTTTGACAAATCAGAACTTTTGGGGGTGCTCTTGCACCCCCTGCACCACTGGATGTTGAGGTCGAAACAAAATCCGAAGCCTGAAACTTAGCTTCCAGCTCCACAGCCCCGGTTTGTGGAGCAAGCGAGTTGTACAAATAATACAATAGTTTTCCGTTTTCCATGCACCAAATAATTCTGGAGCAGGAGCAAAAAACTTTTGGTAGTTGGAACCGTAGCTGGAGCCAAAAATTCTAGATGCCTAAAGCTGGAGACTGAAACTTTAATTCCAGCTCCACCGCCCTACAACAGGCAATAGGTGAGATGGCGTTTGCTGTCCATTTTATCCACAATAATATTTTAACGTAACGTATGGATTGCGTTATTTCTCCGATATTGTCAATCCCTAGGAGGTTGATGCCACTGAAACTTGTAGTTGTCATTTTCTGCCCGTTTTTTTGAAGGATTTAACAAAACCAGCATATTTTAGTATTTTCTCCTTAACATTCCAAATCTTGCATCTTTTCAATTCATTCTTTAGCAGAGTTAATGGGAGTTAATTTTTGTGTTACCTGTGAGTTCATATCACTTGTGCGTTGTATGCTCAATCACGTTGTGTCATTGTACAGAACGTCCCACAAAAATGCAACACTTTGTTTTGATCTGTAACATTTTATTCTTTTTTCTAACACTTTTTATTCTTTGCTCTAAAACATTTCCAACAAAATGGGGCTATTCCCCAGACTGCCAGGGATATTCTTGACTTTCTTCACCAAGTCGTTCGGTGATCATCTGGTTTAATTCAAGACAGAACACATATGGGCTTCTTTTTCATCGATCTTCAATTCTTTGGACTTTTTCATGTGGGAATATGCCAAGGGCAACGTGTACAGAAATAATCCCGAAAAAGTTAGGAATTCAAGACTGATATCACGCATTAATCACAGGACGATCCTAACTGAGATATTCCAACGAGTTATTGAAAACTTTGCGATCACACTCAATGGCTGCATGAATCGAAATGGAAGACACATCGAAGATTTCATTCACTACCAAGATTGACGCCGAGGGCGAAAAGTGGAAAATCACGAAACTGGTATAAAGGGTAAAGGTAGTGACTTGATTTTTTCAGGAAAAACTCTTCGAGATATGCAATCTCTGGAAAATATCATCATAAACTGCAATTAAAATTTAGATTTAATACGGATGTAAAAGTGTTATATTGTTTTCGGTCAACCTGCAGTCGACTCTTTCGGCTATGAATGGCCACTCCCTACAGAAAAAACGTTTGAAAATTACCGTGGTAGTACTACAGAAAAGCTACTGTGAAATTAACACGTTTACAGAAATGCTTACACCTGTTGGTTTGTAAATCTGGAACCGGTTTATGCTAAGAGTACAAAATGTTCTTTTATAAAATCAAAATAACCTGTCTTTCTAAAGCAGATGTATCATGAAATTTTCAACAAAACCACCTTATTATGGCCTTGCTGCACGAATCTTCAACAGCAGTTGCATTGAGCACATGTGTAGCATCAGAAGCACAGTTTGTAAAGACCAGAAAAGATCTAATTTGTGGTTTGTGCATAAAGAAGAAACAGGTGGACTACAGCTGTGAGTGGTCTATTTGCGTTAAACCGAAAGCTTACAATTGTGTTGGACAAAATACCACCTGCGCTGTGTAGAAAAAAACAACTGTTGCATACGACTTACGCAAAACCATTTGCAAAATAAGCGAAATCATGTCAACACGTAGGCACAGAGCGTAGGCGCACATGTAGGCACAGGACAAAACTAACCAAACAAACACCGAGCATTCCGAATAGCGACATAGTCAAACCTCAAGGCACCCCTCAGTGAAACAATCTACCAGAATAGAAGCGACCGTAGAATGTCGCGTGACTTGGACAGAGATACAGCAGGGGGGGGGCGAACGGGACGACGGTCCCGGGCATCTGAGTTTGGGCGGCATCCGAAGGGTGAAATTGCAAAAATTAAAATGCTGCAACTGGATAATTTTCCCTATTGAAAGGCTACTAACACAGGCTGCATGGATTTAATTTTTCGAAACTTGTTTTTTTGTCAACACTACTTTTTACGGATTCAAATGCCGGTAATTCTCACATTCTTCAATACCAGGGACCTATACTCCAGGTGTGTGGTGCACACCCAATCAAACTGTTGGTGATGTAAATTTTTCCAGATCGTGCGATCAAGGGAAAATCACAAAAAAAGATTATGTACCTTTGATTTTCTGAGCCTGATTTCAAAACTGTCCTATTTCAACTTGCTTGATTTAGCAGACTGTATCACGCATCACTACTTTCCCGTTTTGTTTTTTGATGTGGCTGGCAACCCTGGGTG
>JGI24158J21664_10005624_pt1 | contig 16403 bp, 8 predicted proteins | sample Ectturendosymbi3_FD_21664 | JGI IMG/M metagenome (IMG submission 21664)
CGACGACATTGACTGGCCCCGCCCGAACAAAATTCGTGGCTGCGCTACTGCCAGGTAATCCTCTTATTCTGGCTACGACAAAAAGTGGTTCCATGTACCATATATAGAATTGTGAATATATTTATCAGAAGCTCTGGCGACCCTAGAAAAAGGCAAACGACCCCAGGTTGAAAACCACTGCCCTCAACCATAAACTTTTTTGAAAAAGTACATAAAAAGCATTCCCATCAAAGTGTAATCTCTACAAGCTAAGCCAAACGAGCTGGTGAGAGTAGAACCAACGGACACTGCCACAGCAGGCATAGACACCAACCACTCAACTATGTTCACGTTGCTATTAGAACTCAACGTTATGTATGGACAAAGGTGGATAGCCTACAGTTCGAATTGCAAAATAGTCTCAGCACAGCTTTTGCCATTGACAGCAAAATATACACTGCAATTTAGCAAATCTGTAAAATCGGATCACAACTAAAATTTTTGATATGTTCAGTATAATCACATTAACACAACAAAAATTTTCTCAGGCCGATCCAGTCCTGATCCGGCCAAAATTGGCTTCAGTCCTGATCCAGTCCGATCCAGTCCTGATCCGTGCTCATCTCTCGTGGAAACCTCGAAAAAAACTGTGGTTGACAATACGGCGTTTTAGGTCAATATCAAACGCATTCGCTTTTCCAAACCTGGAGCAAAATAAGTGCAACGCGTAATTTCAGACAGCTGGAATTTCGGAGTATTTTTTTGTTGCCAGCAAAATATAAACCTGTCACAGTCATTTTTATCGTACAGCGGTCGGCAACCTGTTTTGCACTTCGGACCGGTTTAATTTAAAGGTAAACATTATTTCCTCGGACCGGTCTTCAAGGTATGGCAGATAAACACAGCCAAAGTGAAATAACGAATTTTAATTGCATGTAAATTTAATGCAACTCTCTGTATAACGCTGTACAAGAGAGCCTTGAACTTGTTTCTCTGCAAGGAGATTGTTCCATCTTGGGATGATAGTAGACAGTGACACCCGCAGTGCATTTCTTATGTCCAATCTGCTTCGTGATATTGTTTCGGTTGCTTCTTTTATTCTTTCTGTGCGGACCAATAACGAATACCTACCTAGTGGACCAGTACCGGGTATTGCCGACCCCGGGTTTAATGTACCAAATACTACATGGGGCAAGTTACTCATTTGTAAAGAATGCGGAAACTTGGAGTAAGACAATTTATACCAATTTGTCAAATCCTTCGAGCCAGGTTTTTGCATACTCTGCCTTGCTTCTGTCGCAAAACTGGGTGATTCCTTCTTACACTAGTTGCTTGGTAAACATCGCAAGAAAGCGGACAATGGCATGCAATGCATTAGAAAAGAGCTGGTGGTACATCACATTACAACACTTGATAAACGCTGTTTGCGGCTGCTTATGTCCAAGCAAATTACTGACCAGATTTACACCACATCACTTGGTTTCGCGTCATCAACCAAAAAGTGAAGTTATAGAAACAAATGGTGTTTGATTGTTCCAAAGCTACATCCAGTAATCAAAGTAATTTGTTAGGTTGGCTGTTTTTTGGTCCACCTTTTTGTTGTTTTGGAAATATACAGCACGACAAATCTAAGCAAAACCCTAATTATATCACGGTCAGCAGTGCTTCGTTTAGTTGTGCTTACGTTTTTTTTCAATTATAAGCCACTTTAGATAGCGGAAAGGTGCCAGAATCGAGCAATATATTTGCGTAAATTCAGCACAAATGACTGCACCGTTCCGGTGATCTGACGACACACAATGAAGAATTGTAGAAATACCTTTTGTCGAAGTTGTGTTGACTGCCGTAGGTGTAGTGGAATACAGTTCCGGGTTACGACATGCTCAGAATAATCACCAAAGAAACATTTACAGCTGCTTTAACGTTACCGGTCTTAGAGGGTTTGACCTCCCTCTAAAACAATTGGCATTCCTCAGCGACCCGATATACAGTGTCGAATAACAAATGTACAATAGATAATAATAGCAAGCGCGCCGTCAGGCAAAAAGCGCACATAGCACGGGATAATTAAAAATGCGTCGCGGGCCTTGGTAAGACGTTGTCCTCGAAGCTTTAGAAGAGCGCGCATGAAATGTAATCCTTTGCGCCTTGTGTGTCAAGCACGTGATATGCTGTTGTTAGGAAATGTTTAAGTATAGAACAAGGACAGGACTAAGCATTGTTTAGCCTTTTAGTTCAGTAATACGCTAATCAGGCGAATCGAAGCACCTGATTGCGGGTGGCAAAACACTACGGTGATGGCTTGAAATAAACGCAAGTAATCGTAATGTCTAATTAACAGATGGATATAGCCGAAAGTAAACTTAGAGTGCAGCTTATACCACCTGAAGTCTTTACAGTGGAAAAGTAGTAGAATTGTTCAAGAAGGCAATGCACACACCTGCATGTCTATAGACGTAGGAACCAATCACAGTCTTTCTGCAGAATTGATTGCGGTAGTAGTTTGTTATACAAAAAGGACTTGCTGTGATTTGCACACAGGCAGGGTTGTTTTTGAAACGGCATGGATATGCATAACTTCTGTGTTTTATACACAGACAAGAAATTACTTCATGTTAAAAAGTATAGACTTTTTTAGGTAGAAAAAATTTGTTCACTTTCCAACCCTGGAGAAAACGCTGAAGTAGTCGTATTTTGACTATTTTCGCTTAAAAATCAGAACTTCTTCGCTCTATTCAGTATGATGTCACCTCTAAAATACCACGTATATCGTGGCATTAGCGGTTGCCAAGTAATAAGGGTAGAGCAAGTAAACATAAAGGTTGGCATTTCTCGGTTAGGGCAAATGAGCACCTGGTTTACGATGAATGTGAAACGAATACTCACAAAAAATGGCATCTTTTATTGAAAAAGTTACTACATAAAAATACTGTGCTGATTGTCGCTAAATTAAGCTGTAAAACCAAGGTTGTAGCAAAAAGATATTCTGCACGAAAAAACTTTGAAAATAACTAAAAGGGAAGATATTCGTGCGGACACAGGTCATCAACGTCCGCCTCAGACTCGCATGGAGGTAATTTCCAGCAGTTTGAATCAGCGGTGGTGGTGGAAGCACCTCTTTGAGAGTTACGGCCACGTCACAATCTTGCTTAATGAGGTTTACGACTTCCGCAAAAGCTGGATGAAATTAATGCTGTCAGCCATTGCTAAACCTTTTATTCGCATAGACTAGATTCAGTCAAAACAATGCTTGTGAGCACCAGTGAACTTCCGGGGGAGTTTACGAGGAAAACGCATCGTGAAGTTTTGGGTACATACTGCAACAAGAAAGTCATATGTTGTATTTGACCCGACGCTAATCATCTGGACTTGTACCACTCGGATAGTTTCTGACAGCAGTTGTAGGCAGTAAGTTTCCACCAAAATACGTCCCGTGCAGTTTATAACTGTCGAACCTAACGCTGTAACTGTGCCAACAGCCGCAATTTTTGTAGCAACCTGTGGGCGAGCAAGGCGGGAGGGTTATGGAACGGAAGGAAGGCTACTTAACAGTATAAAATTATGGCAAAATCAGGTGGGTCGAAGCTGTGTTTGTTGGGGCAGTAAGTAACAAACACAGCTTTGGTGTTAGGGTGAGAATACTTTTTCGAGGAAAACAATTAGAGAAGTCGTGACAGCTGCGAAACGAAAGGCGTATATTCGGAAAAAATGTCAAGATAGTCTGCAGATAAACTCGAGATGCTAAAAGTCAATGAAGTTTCATTGGTCTTTAAATAATTTTGGATTTTTCCCAAGAGGCAGCTGGGACAGTTTCTATTAAGGACGTTAATGCAAATGTACAACAGTAATTTGAGCTGTTGCCAGATCGTAAAATGGTTCAACTAGCAGTAATAATTGTTCTGGCTGCTATGGTTTTGTAATGACTTTACCGTTCAAAATTCTAGCGAAATGCGTTTTTTTGCGTAAATATAATCGGTTTCTGCAAGGACGTTTGTGGCTATAACGGCTGCTTTAATTCAAGAATTTTTTTTAAAATAACGGAATTATTTTATTGGGACAGCCATAACTACTTTTTTCTATCAGTTCTGTCGTGTAGTAAAACAATATTGAAAATTACTACAATTCACATTTGTCCTTATTTGGAAAACGTGTCTAAATTTCCGCGGTTTAAGTGGAAACAAGTTTCAAATTTGAGTGCAAGCACAGTGTCGCGGAGTATTACGCTCATTAATTGTGGACATAGTCTTACAAGCGTCAAGCAATCTATTGCAACCACTGCTTTCTCCGTACAGTACTTGCCAGCTTACAGTATAAAATCCGTCTTGCAATGAATGCAAACATCTCATAAGCTATACTATTGACCATGCACTTGCAAAATCATGATTGAAGAATTAATCAAGTTTCCTGTTTAAAACTTATTGAGTGTGTAACTCGGTGAAACAGCAATTTAGCAAAAAAGTGGCCCAAAATAATAAGATTGAATGCATTGCACAAAACTATCGACCGAGAAAATTTTGCTCGCTGTTTTTAATCTTATGCAACAAAAATAACCAATATTACTGGTTGTAATATTGCGTGACATGGCTCAAACTTGCAGCAGTTTTATAAATGATAATGCTTTCCATTTCGGTCGCTTACCGCCGTTGGCTGTGCATGTGCTCTGAAATGACCAAAGGCACAACAGCAGTAAAAACCCTATTGTTAACACTTAGGGAATTGTAGACATGCGATTGTTGACGGGAGCTATATGATGGGGAATGACTCATGGAAACCATTTGAGAAGAACGGGAAATGACTAGCTTTGTTTTTACTCTGTAGTGTTGGATTGCTGATTTTCTTATGCGTAGCGTTCAATTCACTAACTTTCGTTTTTCTGCGAGGCCAATAACCGCAAAAAATTTTTCTTAATCGTTTGTGTTAGTTGAAATAAAAATTTTCCGTTTTAAGTTTCAGTTATACTCTGCGCAAATGCATCGCATCGGCCATACAAAAACAGAGTTTTTTGAAGTCTATCAATAAAAAATGCAAGCCTTTTGTTTACTTATTCACCGGCGTATTGGTTTCCAAAATAAAGAAGCATATTAGAAATGCTTGGTAAAATACTAAAAATTTTTGCCTGGCCAAGTATGCCCCCTATTGGCTGTATAGCCATGGGAGGCTTGATAGAGTTTTTTAGGAAATCACCGAAGGCATAAGTTTCACTTCAACACTCGTGTTCGTCGTTAAGAACTGCATGCAAAATTCTGAGAGCCAAAACTTTTGTAGTTGATGACCGCGGAAAGATGTTCACTCCTGTTTGTCATTACATTTCAAGTATTTTGAAAGTTTAACATCTGCTGAAGTGCTTTTGGTTTCAACAGCAAGAAAAGATTTTTGTCAAAGCAAAAACACGTTACGCAAAAACACCCGTTGCCCAACTTCAAAATCCTTTCAGTTGTATTTCGTTGTTGATATCAGTTGAGACTATGAAAACCCAGAACTGAAAGAGATGCTTTGTTTAGTGGAGACGTAAAAACTTTTGAATCATGTTTTGCTAGAGTACAATTTTCGCAATATTTCTAATCAGGAAGAAACCACATGTGGACTACACAGAAACGTACAAAACGTTCTCAACTCTTTCAAGCCCGTGGTTATACATTTGTGTTGCCACTGTATGGGACTTGTTTCGAAGCTTTCTTGGAAACCGTTTACTGCACAACAACATAAATTTGTCCGAAAGCAGCTTTTCAAACTGCGATTTCTGAAGCATATGTTCGTTTTCCTTGCACCTTAATTTTTAATCATTCTTATCAACAGTGTCGTTACTTAAATTAGTTTATTTGACAGTTTTCAAGAAGTTAATAGGAATTTTGGAAGTTTGTTGTTTGTAAGGCCTAATGTATAGCTTTTCAGTTGAAGGTTCAGTTAATAATCAAGTGGATGTGTTCTGTCAGGTACGTTGCACGCAACTACCAAAATGTATCTGCAAATGCTCAAACATTTATGGGATACAACTGCAAAAAAAAGTGCATCTGTAGAAAGTATGCTGTTTACTTAACTTGTATAAGTTTACGCCCAAGCGATGGTGTTTAGACAAAAGTGAGCATTTTCCCGGAGACCTTAGGATGACATACGTATATCCGCTTGTATGTTTGGTAGCAGTTAATCATGCGTCTATGCAGCGTTTCAAGGACACAGTGGGTGAAGAGCCAACATTTATATTTGCCAGCATGCGACTTCACATTTATAAACAAACAACGGAGGTACCCTTTCTGCGCATTATCGAACTTAACCACCAATGGAAAAAACAAAAAATGCTTTTTAAGGCGAACATAGTTCGTGAACGGCAAGGTCTTACCCGAAGGAAAGTGTTCTCGATTTAAGGGCCTAGCACGATCGTTGATGCGAAGTTTTAAGGGCCTAGCAAAAAACGATCGTTGATGCGAAGTCATCTGCAAGTGGCCCAAAGAAATCCGATCAGGTAAGTCTTCTCCAATTCGCATCCTGCTGCAAATTTATTGGCATCAAAAGCAGGAAATGACGTCAGAGAAAAGTTCCTTGCATGGCCATCGAGTTTCAAATAAAAAAGTCGAAAGCTGTGTAAATATAGGTAGTGGTAAAGACCGAAAATAGAACTCGGTCGTACGGGATATTCATTTTTTGCAATAAGCTGCACCAAGACGCAGGCCAGATCTTATTGAACATTTTGCTCTAATCGTACGTAATACGTTGAACTTTTTACCTGAAGACATCTATCTTAATTTTGTGAACAAAGTGCAAGATGCAGTATAATCGCAGGTTGAATGTGTAACGTTGCAGTTAAAAGTCAGTGTAACCCTAAGGTTACCGATGGATATTCTTGATTTGAGCATAGGAGAGAAGAAAAGTAGAAGAAAGGCGCAAATACCGCAAAGGAGGCCTATGGCAGTTCCAAATGGATCGTATGCACTACCGATCATGAAGAGTGAGCAACAAAGAATAGAAATGTTGGTGAACTGTCAAGGAATGGGTGCAATCCAGACAAGAGTTTTGCAAAAACCTCCTTTTGATGAACATGATTCATCTGGAGAGCTGGAAGCACAACTGACCCGGTCTCCTTGCTTGTCGGAAAGAAGCAATGACAATGACGATTCACGAAACCCCAGTCCGGACATGCTTCTTGTTCCTCACAAAAATGCATTCAGTGCAAACTTAAGAATGCTCACTGCAGTTGCGGACCCTGCACCGTCCTACAATTACAACAGCTCGCCCATAGTGTCAAATGCCGGATCTCCGAGCCCGGCACTGCAGAACAAAAGGTGCTCGTCGGTGCGTTCGTCCAGTTCGGAGCTGTGCGACAGCAGGCCGCCATTCGTCGAACTGTCTGATCGCACTGGTCCGTCATCTGAGCTGAAAGATGTGGTGCGAGGAGCTGGTCCACCATACAAAATGGCGAAATATGGCGACGACATTCGACCTGCCGATACGCCCGGCATACCAGAGAGGACAAAGAAACAGAATCGGTGGGCGTTCAACGTGTGGAGGGAATGGGCAAAAAAACGGAACATAACCGTGAGTTTCCCATAATTCATATTTCTGTCGCTAAGACTTACGCACATGCGATATTAATGCATCTACGGTACGAATGTGATATCACTGCGTGTTTTGTATCCAAATTTTACAGAAGGAATAATACTTGATTAAGCTCTCAATGTCCCAATGTTTTAGAATAGGTTACAAAAATTAATAATGGCTTGAGAACTTTTTTCAAGAAATTGAAAAATTTTGCAAAGCTACTTATTTCTACCGTAATAAAACCGCACTTTCCCCAACTTTTGCATACAATCTTTGAAATTTTGACTGGTGTATGATATCGCAAATATCGTATTTGCGAAAAACAGTTAGTCAAATTAGCCATTTTGTACAACTTGCGATATTTTGTAAAACGGAAATCACCAATTGTGCATTTGCAATGAAATTCATAAATATAGATTCATGTTGCTTTTTTAAAAGGTAATGTATATCTTTTGAGACTTCATTCATGAAAGCACAAGCACGATAATTAAATCACAAGATTTAGTCCTGATTTCGTTGATTATATACCTAAGAAACTTTATTAGATAATGCTGCTTGTCTTCTGCAAACACCATCTATCAAGTCGCCATAATTTATTCTTATTCCACATTAACTTCCTCCGATGCCAGCAGCTTCAATCAGAAAAGCAAAAAGCTTCGCGTGAGGTGTTGTCGAATTTACGAAACACGCCTTGACAACAACTAAAATGTGGAAATAAATTTTTGGGCGGCATGAGAAACATTTTAAACAAAAATGTTGTAATGCATAAAAAGTGCATCTGTTCATTGTGAAGCGAGAAATTTGTGTTTTTGTACATTGTCATGCATTATACATCATGTATTGACAGAATGGTGCAATAGCTGACAATCAAGATTCTGTACCCTTAGACGTTGGAAAGGCCAGTGAAGTTGAGTTGGATCACTGGTTGTCAAAGTTTGTTCAGGTAAGTAGGAAAAATGTTTTTTCAACACTTCTGCTGTAACATCTGAAGAATTGCTGTAAAATTTGACGGTGTTTACAAGCAGTAGATGCCGCTATGCGTCGTAGAACGAGGAATCAACTTTTTCGAGATGGTCAAATTAGTTGTAAATAGTAGTTCTGGTAAAGATATGCCCATGAAATCAGCCTGCTTACTCAAATAATTACCATTTTGAGAAAAGGAAATGGCAAAAAGTACAGCTTCGTTGAAAGCGATATTTTGTGAAAACCATGCGAATGCTGCTTCTTCGAGCAAGATATTAAATACCTGTAGGTTGTTTTTTTAAAACTGAAACTGCTGCCTGGATTTTCATTGAAGTATTTTTTTCATACATTACAATACCAAACCAAGTCTTTGAATCAGATTGATTTCAATAAGAGTTTATAACACGTCCAGAAAAATTTCGAGTAAAAACGAAAATAAATCGCTTTAAGTATTTTTATCATGGATTGCTGTTGTACGGTTTCTCTCCATGCATTTTTGCAAAAATAAGAAATTTATGAAACTAGCAGTTTCTTATAACCTATTGGTTAGATTTCTTGCCAATGATCCATTTTCTTCCGATTTAGTGAATATTGAAAAAAGTAAATTTGAAAAGTGTAATGAAGACACGGGTCTTTAAAATATGCTCCTACCCAGGAAAAAACTAAACTACTGCAGCCACTTTTGTGTACAGCAATATCGATTTTATGATTATTAGCAAACTCGTTTTCCTTTTTGAGTGCGTTAACAAGAATTATTATTTTGAACAGAAACGCCACTGGCGCAAAATCTCTTGCCAAAATTTGTTAAATCTTCACGAGATTTTTTCAAAATTTTCTTAGTGTGCTGTTAACCGTCTTCGGCAAGTATAAACAAGTAGCTATCAAAATACGCAAGTGGTGAATAGACATGAAGGGAAAAATTACTGAAGGGATCGGGGATAAATTCGAGAGGAAGCGTTTGTGACCCACTGCTAAATTTTTCAAGTTGTTAGCACTAACAAACTAAAGCAGGTTGTCGACAAACAGCAACGAAATTTATTTAGAATCGTAAAACCTTTGTCGCAAGAAATCAAAATTCAGATTTGTCGAGTTTTTGCTGAAAAAATCCTCACTGATATTCAATAAAACTCTGAATTTTCAACTTTGAAAAGCATAGCGCAATTTTGAGTTAAACATAAAACTTAATTTTCTACTAAACCTTCAACCGGTGGGTCGCATTAGACAAGAAATCCACATCCCACAATCTTAGTATTATTATAACAGTCGGTGAGCACTTCAAAATACTTTATCAAAGTTTTGATTTAAGGCTCCAGAAAATGCGTAGAATAGACATTCAGTGTTTACTTGAAAGTAGAGCTAGAGAAAACTGATAACGTTTTTAATTCAGGGTTACAACCGTTCTCATGCAAATTCCAGAAAAACTTATTCACCTTCCTAATTTTTGTTCCACTATACGGGTATGTTGCAGGCGACCCATTGTAATTTTCGCATAGGTACATCATGTCGAAGTGACCCTGAGCCTCATATTCACAAGTGCTACTATACAGCAGCGTTTATGATGGTGATCTCGTCCAGTTTCTCTCTTTGTATAGCTATACCTTGTGGTTAGGCGTTTCACTCTGGGAATGAAAATCGCAAGCATGCAAAATATTTGGGTGCCGTGGCTGGAAAGTGCAGCTGCTGGCGCTAGAACAACTATAAAAGGTTTACTTAAAAAATGTGTTTGGCTCAGACATTCAACATAACCAGACAAGATTTATTAGCTCAGCTAACATTGCAATGTAGATTCGAGTATCCGGTTCTTCTTGAAAGCTCAGTCACTCGCAAGTTTCACAGAGCTGTCACTTCAACCTTTTCGCTTGGTTCACCATAGTTCTTCTGCGCCCTATTGGTTTTTTAATTTTACGGAAAAACACTTACCCTTATTGCTCTCTCACAGGAAGTCAGACGAAAAGACGGCAATCCTTATCCACCGCACACTTTAATGCAAATTGTCATGGGCATTCAGCGCTACCTGAGACAGCAGGCTGGGAGGCCTTCCATATGCATTTTAGACCGTAGCAACCCAATATACAGCGGATTTCGGAGTGTATTGGATGAGCGTATCAAACAGCTAACGAATGATGGCGTCGTAACAACGGGAAAAACCGGCAGAAGAAGCAGTCTTCCTTCTGGTTCTCATGGATTGGCATCGGGCCCATATGGTCAGTACCCAGATGAGTCAAGCTTGTGGGAGGCTGGAGTTATCGGGTACGACACAGCGCTGCGCCTGCTCAACGCAGTTTTTTACCACAACACTGTCACATTTGGAATTCGTACAATTGACGATCATTGGAACTTGAAAATGTGCCATTTTAACGTGAGCAAGCAGCCTCCCTTTTTTGTTGAGTTCGCGCCATCGTTAGACCCGGTCTACGTAAACCGCGGTTTGAACAAAAACAGAAAAATCTTCGAAGAGATCGGAAATCCTCGGTGCGTGGTGAAGCTCTTCCGACGCTACGTAGCGCACGTGCCACCCAACGGCGCCTTCTACAGGCATCCCCAAGAGCCGACTCTAGTTGATCGCTCGATACGGTTCTCGGATCAGTGGATCGGCAAAAACCGGCTGAGAGCCATGATCAAGCACATATTCGACAACACGCGCCTCGATGGCGGGCAAAAGACGCCGCAGCGACAAGTGGAGTGGCCCACTTTGGCTCTGAACGCGCCTTCCTCCAACAACTCGGTGCATATCGAGAATCGGCTGGTGAGCCCCTACGCCGCAACCGAAATCATTTATGACCGCCTTGCTCAAGCTGTCTTGCACCTGTCGTCTAGAAACAAGTCGTCGGCTCTTCACGACAACACTAGTGCTGCTAATTACGACTCTCCGCAAAACGGTGACCGTTCTCCTTCCCGCTCTGCAGTTGATAGCGAAAAATCGGAACCTGCGTCGAATGTAAATCCTGATCCTTGTCCTGAAACTGACGGACGTTCATTCGACTCAGAGACTCGTAGAAGAACCCGTTCTGAGTCTGGATCCAGCTCAGATTCTGGGGGCGACAAATGTTCTGACGAGACGTCTTTGGAAATTACAGTGCCCGGCTTGTTAAAAACTGTCATTATAAACAGAGGATCTAAGCGCACCGTTGTTAATCTGGATTAAAAGGCAAATCCCAAATTTTGCGATTTTTCGTTCCGCAACACTGCGCATCGTGAAATACGCAGTTCACTCAGCTCTGAAGACGCGTTCTTTGTGTCGTTGGTTTTGTTGGACGGGCTGCCAATTACGTTCGGTTTTAAGTTTGAATGTCTCGTGCATAATCTTACCACAAGCAGCCTGCATCCATCTTAAAAGTTTGGTGGCTGAAACTTTGAAATGCTGTAAACAAACTGTATTTCTGATTTTTCTTAAATGTCAAGCGTTCGGCGCCAATGATGCCTGCACGCATTGCTTTGCTAAACTTATTGCAGTAATAGCAGTTTGTGTGTTTTGATTTATACGTTTCATTTCGTCATTTTACTGGAGATCTTAGTTTCGATTTCTACTGCATGCATTACTAGAAATACACACATGGCCTTATTTATTGAACTGGACTTTTTTTAAAAGAAATAAGTACTTTTGTCAAAGCACAAGTATGAACAAAAATGTCCCAGAAAAAAAATAGTGAAGGTAGTAGGACATATATTGCCATAGGCTATATATGAAAGCTATGCAAAGTGACAATTCAGTCGGATTCATTCGTAATCCGTGAACACGGCTAAACAACGAATGTTGATCCTAACAAATTCACCTATCAATTTAAACCAGTAGTTATCAAAGTGGGCGGAATCACCCCCTTGGGGGCGATTTGGAGAGGTAAGGGGTGAACAAAACAAAGGGGGCGATAGGGGGAAAACAGCACAATGGGGTCGAAAACGCTCAACCACTACCACAGATTGATCATTGAGTTAACTCTCAAAGCAAATAAACCGCTTGTTGAATCATAAGCGACGTGATCTACCACTGCGCCTCACTAGAATGTCTCCCAATATTTCAAAGGTCGCCAAGTAGCCCACATCCATCACACTGAACTGGGGACCATGGTATGTACCATTTCTTTAAATAAAAGTTATTTTTAAAATACTACCTTGTGTTTGCTTTACAGGCCTGGGGGGCGACAACGAAGTGTCGGGAGTGAAAAAAAGGGCGATGGAACAATAAGTTTGAGAAACACTGATTTAAACTAACAAACTGATGAGAGACACTGCATGATGTTTTTCACCAATCCTGTCTTTTGAATTTTAAGCAGACTACTTGGAATTAGTTTTCGTTGTAGAAAACAACAATTTCCCTCTTAAACCTAAATTGAAACCGTGAAGAGTAGTTGAAATAAGATGCTTAGCAAGCAAGATACAAGTGTTTTCATGAAAGCTTTTCAGGTGGTTGACGGACTTTTTTCTGTTGAGAATTGCTTGTCAAAACAAAGTCCTTCTGTGCTATTCTATCCGATGTTAACAGCGCAGTGGCTGGAGAGACCGGAAGTAATTTGTACGTAAGCGTTCGTAGGCTTCTGATTGACAGCCAATTAACTTCCGCAATATCAAGGAGGCTTTCACTTGACCCAGCCTGCAACATCAACGGTTGTTTTCATAAATCCCTGCAATAAAATCAAACTCAATGGTAGTTAAAGCAAAGAAAGACTAGAAGTAAGCGACTTTTCTGCATGTGCTTGCGTATAACTGAAAAATAAGGCATGACAGTATATGGTGCTTGAAACAACATTGGATTGTTTGAGCCAGGACTTCAGCATATAATTTGGAATCAGTTAAGCTGCAAGAGAATTGCTTCACCTACCGGAAAGGTCAAGCAATCTCTTTTCTCAACAGTTTGAAAACAGGAAGAGCGAATATTTCGCAGTTTGCAGTGTACCAGTCAGCGAGTTGATGCTCTGTTGAACGTTGATAATACTCTGCTGTAGGATACTTCTGTACAGGATGCTAACAATGCGATCAGGTTGCATTGTAGCCTTTTTTGGAGTTACTTTTCTGTGGGCTGGAGTTGGTAAGTGTGGCTACTTTGCGATGTCATCGGATGGGGCTTGTTTTGTTGCAGTTCCTTCATAGCCGTCTTTGCCTGTTAATTTCAGAAATCACTTCTGCTCAGCCCAAGTTTTCAGTTTCTACAACACCGTACATAAATATTCTGGGCTGTCCCAGCGGTAAGTCAATGTTTTTTATTCAATGAACCTTCAAAAAGTAAATCTCGGAGCAGTGCGCGATATACGGTTGATAAAAGCACTAAAATACGTTTTTGATAAAAATGGCACAGTGTTTACGTATTTCACAAAAACCGCAATCTCGATACCCATGTTTCGGTCTTTGTAATTAGTTTGAAAGTGTATTTGCTCAAGTTATTGCTAACCAGGGAAAGTTGCGGTACGAACATGCGTAATGGGTTCGATAGCTTATGAAAACATTTTGCTGCTGAATATGTCATTGCAAAAATGCAAGCGGGTATTCGTCTCATCGATTAAAAAAAAGTGACATCGTACACGCAAGCAGACTGCCAGCATTTTTTAAAAACACTGAATGACAAACGTTACTATACTGCATATACAAATGATTTTGGACAGCTTGCTTTGTAACACCAACTGCTTATGCGTTATGTCGTATGGCAGGCCCGTAACCGGGAGGGGGCGCAGCCCCACCTAGAAAATTTTTCGCCCCCCCTGGAAAAATGTGTTGGACATATTTTAAAAGTATTAGACATAGTTTAAAAAATTTGGGCCCCTCTCAGAAAACTCTTCGCTCCCCCTGCTGTCCCAAGCTGGTCACGGGGCTGTCGTATGGTATTGACTTACCAACAGTTCGATGCAGTTGCCTCGGTTAGCTTCACACTTAAATTTCGATGGATTGAAGTTCTGCAGACAACCGCAGAAAATGCGAAAATATACTTAGTCGGCGCAGGTCAGAACTACAAATCTTACTCCAGACTGCAACTACTCTAGTATAGGTTCTTGTCTGGATCGCGTTCTGGCGATAGTTGTTTTATGTTAAGAGATTTCGTGGTTCTTTCCGAAATCACAGGCCGTTGGTTCAGTTACACTTAAAACTACTCTTGCGAAAGCGTGGTCATATTTTTCTTACCTCAAGGTGCTTGCTGAACGAGTTTTGTAACCAAAAGATATGATTAATTATTCAGGTAATTGTGAGGTAACTGTAAATTTTTCTTTAGACTTCTGTTGGTATCTTTCAACGAATTTCCCGTAGCGAACCTTTCATCTTTCTTTGGAGTAATGATATCAGGCATTCTTTGAACTCGACCACGAAATTTGGCATTGGTTGATTAATGGCTCACAGTGGCCAAATGAAATCTTTTTTAGCAAACAAATTCAAATAGATTATTGCCTCTTTTATTTTCGTCCCTTGAGATACTGCAATGAACTCAGAATTGATCGTTTTTAAAAATACTGCAGTAGTGAATTTGTGATCTGCACTGACTTGTCTACTGGGTTGAGCGGGAAGAGTCCTCAACCATGAGCGTCTGAAAGGGGTCAGGGAGCCTCGGCCACCCCTCTGTATTTTGAAATTGGACATTTTCCTATCAAATTTTTAGCAAAAAAGGTTGTTTTCTTAATTTCGAGTGGGCAAAATGAAATTTAATCACTGTTTTGCCTACCCCTGGAAAAATCCACTATTGGCCCTCCCCTGGAAAAAATCCTTCCGACGCCCATGACCTTAATGCGGTGCTTCAACCTTTCTGCCGTAAAGAGCATTCGAAATCTCCTGTAGAACGATTGTTATACGTCGTAAGACAAGATTTTTGATTCAGTTAGAGTTTGGGACCAGTACAAAGTTATTTATCTTTTCAATGTGTAATAATCAATGTTCACCAAAACATATAGGTTTAAACACAAATTTATAGTGCGTGCGATCAACCTTCTGTACTGCTTTTGGACGCTACATTGACTACAATGGGAGACGACTAGGTCACGCTTCTAAGATTTACGTTGAGGATGTCTCAGAGCATCGAGTGCCAGCACTAATAACAAACAGTGCTTCGGCACTTGGTGTTAAAGCAAGGAATTCAACACTGTGAATTGTGTCATAGGGTATAGATGACTTTCAGACGAAGCTGCTCCCCGTCTGCTTGAGTAGCAAGGCATGAAGGGACCATGGACGTCCGCAGGGGTGGGGGACAAAAAGGGCATTTCCCCCCTGGAAATTGGGATAAAGAACCAAATATTTCTATAAAAANCTGAAGTTGGAATCTTAATTCCGATTAATTGATTTGATTCTTGCAATGACAGCTTTTTTGCCTGTATGAAACTCACACTGTATCAGAGTCAGGTTCACAGTTATGGTGTCATGCAGTGATGAGCTTGCAGTTCACTCATGTCCCCTCCTTTGCCTGCAGAGGCGGGTTGCGAAAGTCGCGAGCGAATTGTTCTACTGTTGGTCTTTATTGCGTAACAATAATATTGCAACAAATCTGCAAAGGTTCACTTGTATACTTCGGTAGCAGGCGTTTTTTTGCACGAGACTGTTGATTGTTGAATGCAAACATCTTGGCAGGTAATGCAGCGAGAAAGTGACATGCTGATAGCGGTAAGTCACGTACGTTTTTACTTTGTGAAAAGAAGTATGAGTGAGTCTGTAGAAATGTTTCCACAAGTCTGAACAATCCATTTATTAGTGCGAGTGTGACCAATGTGCATGAGTGTCAAACTACGCTCATACAGGCTTCTTTTCATGCAGTATGAAATTACGTGGCTTGTTAGAATAGGTACATCTGTGCAGGCTTGTGGGAATACGTCTTAATTGTTAAGGTTTAGTTCTGACATATGAGTGACTACTGAGTGCAAAGCTATATTTGCTGTGGCAAGTTTTCATAATTCATCTGGTCAATTTTGCAAAACCTGCGTGGTATTCTAATTCTAGTAAGTTGTCCGTAGTCGTGTCAACAT
>JGI24158J21664_10005627_pt1 | contig 16401 bp, 9 predicted proteins | sample Ectturendosymbi3_FD_21664 | JGI IMG/M metagenome (IMG submission 21664)
TTTTTATCCCCAAACCTAGCGCTTCCAGCCGTACTTCTGAAGCATCAATGTAATTGTCGAACAACCTGTTGTTTAGCTAATTTGTAGTGCACGCATGAGTTCAACCAAGTAAGGCAATAATTCTAGGTATGGGAAACCAATAGGCAGGTGGAGAATATTTCTCCACTCTGACGGCCCCAGGTAGCCGAACCTGGGCCCAACGTATTGGCCACGCCTTTCCTTGGGGCTCTCTGTAGGGAATACAAAATGCAGTCTACTGATGACTAGGCAACTCAGTGATCCTAAACCTCTCCCAGGCTCGCTTTGGAATTTTTCAAAACGATCACCCCTTTGTGTAGAGTTTCTGCCACAAACATACTTCTCGGGGATTAATTCCACATTTAAATAGGTTTCAATCCTCACGATGAAATACATTAATCCAATCAATAAATTGTTGGGTCGCCTTGACTCACTGTACAAATCAAAATTAGAGCTGAGCTGCAAGTCAACTGGGAATGAATGTAACAGCTATGTTGCTTTATAAACTAACATTAGATTAAAGCAAATGTATAAAAGAAACACAATGCGATGCTGGGAAGACGCGATTACATTGTAAACATTGTTTGGCCAATCTCATTACTGTTATTGTCGAGCCATTCCATGGTTAGGAACTTATTAATAACACTTCCTGTGTAACACCTTCACCTATCTAGTTAATCATGTTTGCAAAACAGATGCACCGCAAAATGACGCGTTGATCCACCCCAGCTAAATTAGATGAGACGATTAACTTTTTCTAATACCGTTGTTGCTTCTGTCTGAAATATCAGTAAAAACTATCAAGTAAGAGAGGCTATAGAACCAAAATACGATCCAACACCTGATGACTTTGTGCTAGAATTGGGTGCAATTCGATTATATTCGGCATCACCTAACATTGTATGCAGCGTTACGAAATCAACTATACAAACAAAACCGCAACATGTTTTCGCAAAACTTCTCAAGTTTGGCGCTGAACCTGAGTGTCGTGGGAGCTTACACTATGTTTCCTGTTTGGATGATTTTCGGGCCATATTAGGACAGCAATCCGGCACTGCAAGCTTTTGGCAAGCTTTCTGCAATTAGCCATTGTCCGCCCGTTGAGGTTCCGCATGAATGCATCTGCAGTCAGTGAACTACAAAACACATTTGTTTCGCTAGGGTTCATCACGTGTGTCATAAATAAGTAAGATGGANGTGAGCGTTCACTTACAACTCCTACTTCCTGTAATATCACCATTATCGCGTTGACATCACCTAGCTTGGGTCGAGATGAAATGTCATTGTTTTGTTACACACGCGACGGAAGTGAGGCGTGAAAACGTTTTCGCCTCAAATCCTGAAAACAACGCGAATTTGACGAGAAAAGCAACTGATGTAAAGGCTGACGCTCCCATGCTCGTTTATCTCGCGCAGGTCAATGGAGCTTCCTGCGCGTGCACTCAGGTTCTAGCACTTACGCTCCGAAGAGTCAATGACCGCTGCATAAAGCCAGTTTGCGTAAACGATGTATCTCATGTCACTACTCCAGCAAAGCACAATAGCCTTATCTTGGTCAAGTATCACAAAGCATATCGTCATTATTCATTTACGGTCGAAAACCGTTGTAAAAAGTGGCAGTACTGACGCAAACTCTAGTAGGTGAACGAAGGGTCTGTTGATGTTTTTGTTATGAGACAGGCTGGACTGCGTTCCGTGATTTTGCGATTACTTCACGATTTATTCAAGGCGTGAGCCAAGATTGTTGTTGCGAAGGAAAAACAAAACGAAAAAGATTTTTAACCAAAAGATCAATGCGTTTCCTTTCGCTCACAGAGGAAAAACAGGTTTGCCAATACATACGTCCTTTTATGTGCGAGAATTTTATGTGAAAAGCTAAAACACTGCAAATTTATAAACTTAGTCAGAGTGACTCAACCAGGCTTCATATGTTATACCTTGTTAAACGAGAGCTGAAACGTCTTTGCGCATTTTTCGCTTCTGACTTTCATTTTCGCAAACACAGACCTCACCCCTTATACCGAGAACGTAACCGGGCGTTTTGTTGTCACTCAGATGCAGTACATGAAACGCACCGGAAAGAGATCGGGCAGGCCTAGCTGACGTTACTCTGAGTAATCTGAAGGTGAGAAAATGGCATGCAACTTTGCTTAATATGGGCAAGTCTCCGGGAATTATTGGCAAAACTTGCCAGCTCGCCGAACTAAGGCAGTCGAAGCGTGACGTTCGTTACAGGAGAAACAGATTGCCCTAATTCAGAACTATAAACAAATAAAAAACTTCAACCTATCTACAACACGACTAAACACAACTGCACCGGAAATAGAACAGATTACAGGAGCAGGATTTGTCGATTCACTGATCGACATCAACCATGTTCATTTTCTTCTAACATTTTAAGTTATATTTTGCCGAAACTTATGTTTAATTTTATTCGAGCACGTTGCAGATGTAGAAGAAGCTTGTTCATTTTAGTTTTATTTGTATGGGGGCAATGGATCGAGAATTGAGCGGTGTTGTGGATTCGTTAACTGCGACCGATTTTTTGAGACAATCTTTCTTTTCCAAGTTGAACAGACTTATGACCAGCATGACATAAAAACTGACGCTGAACCAGCTAAACCTTATTGCGCTATCATGGAATTCGCAATAGACCACTCATGAAAATGTTGCCGTGACTGTCCGTAAATATTGCTTAAATTAGAAAAACAGTTCATCCCCAGTAAAGCAAATCTGTTGATATTTATCGCCGGCATTCTTGACATCCCCAACAATCGATGGTACTTGTAATTCCGGCAAAACGCCAGTGTTTTCAAAGAGCAGTGAAAACCTTCGTGGTGGATAAATTGTATTTGGCAACATATGGAATGAATAGGTCTTAGCGCAGTGACGGCTCTAGGGCGGCATTGGGAACTCAATCCTCTCCTAACATGACTCCTGGTGGGAATTACCAAAATGACGCAGTAATTCAAAATCAAAAACTTTGCAAGGCACTTCTCATGGCTTGGTCAATTTCTTGCTAAATCTTTTCAAAAACCATTCTCAACGTTGTCGTTAACGTGCACAGCGACGCAAGAAGATCATATATTTAAGGCAAATGGCTTTTTGCACCCAACGCCGAAGTAAACGTCTCCAGCTCTAGCGTTGTTGTACTACCGTTTCCATTATAATGGCAGCAATGATTCGATTTACCTTGATTGTTTTCTTACAAACGAAAGCTTATACCTTCTTCAGCCAATGCAAGTTCACCGGCTTTGAGATGCTGCACGTAGGCTTAAAACCTGATAAATATATCAGAATTGTTTCGTAGCTTCAATAATGCATTTATTGCGTCCTAAAACGATAAACTCGGCAAGAGCGACGGTGGTTTCATTCTTAATCGACCTAGCATATGGTGAAAATTGAAAAGGTTCTGCATGATACATACAATTTCGAGTTTACCAATTCAGACAAAAACACCAGTAGTATATCAAAGTTTAAGGTCTGCGGTGTCTTAAACACTCCGGAGTGCTAAATCAGAATAATACCGACGTACAGCATGTACCCACAGCAGCCAGTTTATACCACCAGGCCACAAATCTTCATGACGCGCACCCCTGCGCTCCGTACTGTCGTCTGCAAGAAGCTTCAATTGTAAGTGGGCCACATGACTGGTTTAATGGCATCATTACATACACACGAAAACAATAGACACAAAACAAGCGGCTTTGTTGCCTCGTTTTCGCAAAACCGAATATACGGACATTATTGCCAGTAATAGCATTGATTAATAGAATGGGTTAACTAATGGTGGCTTTGTTTCACTAATAGTGCGCACTGCCAAATATGTCTGTTATGGATACAAGGCTTTACGAGTTTAAAAAATATAGGATGTATGAATGTTGTGTCAGTTCCAGTTAAGTATCTGCCAATTTAAACAAGCAGCCTCTTGATTGACACGATGCAAAACAGCGGTACTTCTCATCTCTAATCCCACCTTAGATCAGTCTGACGGCATGAAATTTGTAAAAGAAGAACTCAAACTAGTTTCGCTATGCATCATCGTCGGAAGACGTCGAAAACTGAATGATGCAACGAGATGTTCATCGAAACAGTCTAGCAAATGGCCATATTGAGTATTTACATTTAAAAAATTTAATCGAATGGCTTTGACTGACGAAAACTAGCCTTTCTTAACATCAGTCATGCTTTCAGCGACGCCGAAAATATTTCGGCGCGACAGTTACGACATGTCATTTGACGACATTCTCTTCAAACAACGCATTCTCTTTGGACTAACGCAGCTGATCCAAGACAACAAAGCAATAATTTGGATTGAACTATACCAGTACCCTCCGGTTTGGCCACTTCTTCATCAAGACCTTGAGTTTTGTAGCCTCGTTGTGGTAAACCGATTTTTTCAAAGAACCTTTTTGAATATCTAGTTTTTGTAATTCCTCAATTCAAATCAACGTTGGTAACAGATGAACTTAAATCGAAGTAACATTTGCAACAAATAAGCTGTGCTTACTGCNGTTCTTCGTCTAGTGATNTTTCGTAATCTTCAAACTACCAACTTTTTGCTGCTCATAAAACTTCAAATCAAACTTTGATTGAGCTGCAATACACGATGATGTGGGAAATGTATGTTTGATTTGAATGAAAACCTGTCTTTTTCGTAACAAACTTCTTTTCATTCTCTGAACTGTAAACCATGAGAAATAAAACCGTATTTCGCAAATTTATTCTTTCATGCAGGCTATTGTACATATAAATGCTTCGAATTTTGTGTCTATCACATGCTTTATTCGTTTTCGAGTCAAGGTTAACGTGTAAATAGATATTATTTTTAAAGAGCTATCCAAAATCGTAAACTTTCATTTTTTAAACTTTTGGAATATTGAAGTGACCAACCTGAATTAACTGTTTTTTCAAAAAAAATTGGGAAAAACTGTGTAAATGTAAAGAGTTAACTTCACCTGTTTTCAAGACTGATTCCGATAAGTTGTTGCCATAAGATTTGCAAGTTTTAAGTGTAAACACGTAGACATAACATGCAGTAGGCCTGTAATAAGCCTATACCACCGTGATCCAGGACAAAATATTAAGTTTTTAACCTAAGTTTAAAAAAAACTGGCCTGGGAAGAAAAAATATCTAAAACTTAAAAGTGATTGACTGAGATTGTTTGAATGTAAAAACTTATTCGGCTTTTTCTTGTATAGTAGGTGAGAAACTAATACGTTAATTGGATACTTACTGTACCTAGGGTATAGTGGTATTTGGCTTAAGTTAACTTAATAACAGGTTTGTAGCATGTGCAAGGCCATTTTGACATTGCTCACAATTTCTGCCCATTAACTTGTATGTATTAGTAATTTGCCGTAAAGGCTTTCTTTGATTTATGACTTCCTTGTATTTAACTTGATTGGCAGCTGCATGTATCTGTTTTTCTAAAACTTTGACTTTATTTTTGGTGCTGCCCTTGGTCTACTTTAAAAAGGTGAGTGACAGGTATGCCTAGAACCAAACTAGCTGGAGATACGGACTAAATACTTTTTCTACATATTTCGCGAAAAATAAATAAGTGGTCAATGCAGCACGGGCTTTTACGGAGTCCGCTAGGATTCAGAAACAAGCGTGATTCCTCAAAAAGATTTGTTTATGAATGGATTTCGTAAATGTACCGATGTGTATGCTACGCACCAATCAAGACAAAAGTCACAGATGCAACAAAATTTATATGTAGCTCTGGCCAACAATAATGAACTTCGGATTTCCAAAACGTGGAATTTGCAGCAAGTCAAAAACTTTTTCACTTTGAGTCTTTGCACCCGCTATTGTAAGCATGAGCTAGGCATGGTTCACATTACTGTAAGCATCAGCCAAAGACGTACGGCTCTTCGTTTACCAACTTAAGTCTTTTCTATGTTGAGGACGAACATGCGTGCCTCACAAGATGACTGCGACACTGGCAGACTGACGCAAGCAATTTCCCAGCAGGAAACAGGAATTGCGGTGTCGGCGATGCGACTTATCGCCACGGGACAAAATATTTAGACAGTCGCATATTTGGCGAGATACAAAACAACGTCAAAGTGGTGTTTGCAAAATCTAACCAAGCGCGCAATTGTGCCTTCGTTGTTAGCGTCGTTGTTTCCTTGAAGGTCAAGCATATTTGTTACGACCTCGTCGGCATAACATGAAAATAAACTTTTTAATAATTTTGTTCAGCATTCGATCTCATTCATCCGCCGTAAATACGGTTTCGTAAAGCAAGAAGACCAGCTAGCTAATATTGTTAAGCCAACAATTAATGCAACTTTACATTTTACCTGATACGAGATGAAAGCTCTATTCAACTTGAAACTCAGTCGCATTGTAGTCAGATCCCGCAGACTGTTGTTAAGTCATAAACGTATACAAACGAAAGAATCTCAGCAGTGGCAAGGCTATTTGTCGCAAGTTACTGGATCATTTGAGACCTATACCTTTAATATAGTTAGAAATAGAATGTAACTGACATATCCGCCATATAACATCATGCATGTGCTTTGTGCACTGAATCTTGCCCATTTTCGTATTTCAAAAACCGCGCGTAATTTTCTGAAAAATGGAAAATCTTCTCTGCGTAGCAACATACGCCCACGTTGGAACGACTACAGTACAGTGTACAGCAAGGTGCAATGACAGTTCGTAAACTTCGCATATACTGTAGTTCACAACGCTGGTGCTGGGATGTGATGGTATGGACCATTTAGTAGGGAAGTAACATGAACATCGCTTTTCNATCGTTGCCCTGTAATCGTTCATGTGCAGAAACATGCCTTACAAATGTAAATGAACGTTATGCCAAAAACTGCACCACGAGGGGTAACTGATAAACATTTCTCACTAAGTGTATCGAAAACATTTCATCAGAAAATTACATCAGCACGGTTAAGTGAAAAAACAGTTTCTTGCAAGTGTAAATAAAACTTAGCAGAAAATGAAAAAACAAGGTTTAAACGAGAGAAACCGTTAGCACCATTGTAGCAGAACCTGAACTCAGCCATCTGCAAAAGAAAACTTGAGCTCAACTATTGCCACGGGTATCATTTTCACAGGTGCACGATATAGCTGGAAACAACGCGTGCTTGGGTTGCTGCGCAAGTGCTTGGGAGAGCCCATACAGTCCTGATGACCTTAATTGTGAAATTCTGCCAGAGAGATATCAACGTAGCACGTTCTAAAATCTGAACAATGAAACCAACAAGACGCTCGGTGATCTAAGAGACTGTTGCGGTTGAGATAGTAGTGGGCGTGTTTGATGGGCGCCTTCTGCTGTTTCGTCAATATCTAGCGATGCGATACATTTCTAGTGATTAATCATAGCGACATAATTGCTCGCGACAAATCTCGATGCGTCTTGTGCTTCCCAGCAATGACGTAAGAGAAGAGGGAGCAACCGCATATGGATGCAACACCAGTGCGAAACACCGCAGTGTAAGGCGACGAAGTACTATCGCGTGGTTCCCGTCAATCGCATATTTTCTATAACATTGAGAAAAAGCTGGCAAAAGTCGAGCCAGCTTCTCAAAAATATTCTTTCTATCTTCTCAAAACGTTTGTGCGCTGTTACATTTTGCACAACGCTTTCCTCTTTTGCAATTCAACAGGATCGTGGTTGGATTAGCTTGCACGGGAAGAAGTGCTTTACTGGGCAGGCCTGGTGATTGTTCATTTGTTCAACAAAAATGCAAAAAATCATTTTTTGCTTCCCACACAAATGTTTTCGTTTTCCAATGGTTACAGCAGTCAAGAAGAATTTCTTTTATAGAAAATAGCATCAAGATGTGCTCATGGCCTGTATCGTCAGCCACATTCAACGTCAAGATATTGCTTCTTACCTTGACACAGCTCTCCGATCTGTGGTATTCACTTAAATATTACTTCCTCCCGCTAGATAAGGCAGAGACCAACCGTGAGGTAAGCGTGAAGCATTGAGATTTTTTCTCATTGGGATCCAAGGGTGCAGTAAGGCTTGTTTTCTTTCATAAAGTTGAGCAGAGCAGCCTGAGCATTAGGCGGGTGTCGATCTAATACACACTCCGGCCAACCAGGATCCAACAACCATGCGGAAGGTCACGGTGTGATTGGCAGGGGCGTAACGAGGGGGAAAGGGGGCACAATTCCCCGGGCGCCAACTCAATATGGGGGCGCCGAAAGGTCCCAACAATGTCACAAGTACTTTCTTCATTACAGTACATTTCCTTCCTAACGACCTCAAATTCGAACACGGGGCGCCAAACTTGCTTCTTGCCCCGGGCATCATCAAACCTCGTTACGTCCCTGGTGATTGGAACCTCAACTTTTTGACCAACACTTCAGCCATGTCTGACATGCATGCAGCTCCACATAAATATGACAACGAAACGATAATTTCGCTGAAGCAACAACCCAAAACACACGATTTTATTCAAACCTGTGTGTTTCGCATTGTTGTTTCTGATACGAATTGTCAAAGCTTCCAAATTTTATTGTATTCCAAGTGATAATGTTTAATCTAAACTTAACTGTTGGGTAAGCAACCAAAAACGTGTTTTTGTTTGTGAGTGACCGTTTTGAAAACAGCGAAAACATTTATTCCCCTGCGTGCTACTACTGGTCGCCATAACGAAGATGGATTGGCAGGTGCAGCCATAAAGAGATTTACTGGAATTTGCTGTAAGCATGAGTTTGCACGTTGTAATACATTAACCACAGCGTAGACCACACACAAGGTTACATAGCCGGTCTGCACTGAATACTTATAACCATATACGTACATTGTCCAGGTCAAAATGTCTTTCTCACCAACTGAAACTGATCAATTATCGTTTTGCACCAACAACTCGCTATTCGCAAAATTTGACAAGATAAGTTCGAAAAAAAGGTTATGTCAGTGGCCAAACTTGCTGTATAACCTTTCGTCATGGGATCGACGTTATTTGATGATCCTGGGCGTGACCTGATCCAGTGAGATTTGACAGCGACTGCTGAACTTAAAACACTTTGAAGTTGAACAACTGTGGAAAACGTCATTGCTCGAAATTCTTGCCAATGATACCTGCAAAATGGGCGGTTCTCCAAACTCATCCCACTTTAGAATAGGTATACGTGAACGAAGGTCGCTAACTCACTACGGCGTTGCCCGCTGGCAAACACAAGTCTTTTTTCCCTCGTCATGTATGACGTCACCTTCTGTGGGTTATAAATTCAATGGACCAACGGACTAAACCATACATTGCTCAGAAGGCAATTGGGAAACAGTCTAATAGTACAACAAAAGAAGAGTTGAACGCTGTACGAAGTTATCAATATGTTGCCTGTTCCGACAAGAGATGTATTACTGCTGTGCGTGTTTCTTGCTGCGATACACGTTGCCTCAAGTTGTATGTGTATGCCGTCTCACCCCCAGACGGATATCTGCCGCGAAGACAGTTTTGGTGAGCGCAAATTGCGTGACTGTATTATTTTTGCAGTAAAACAAGTTATGGAATACTTTTATTAATATGTGTGGATTTGCTTTTCAAATGTTGCAGACAAAGACGATGCTCAGCAGGTGGTTTTTCAGAGAAAGCGACAAAGACCATGGAATACTTTTATTAATAGAATAGCTCAGCATCTCTATGTGTGGATTTGCTTTTCAAATGTTGCTTGCCATTAGCAAAAGGGATATTAGGTGTGTTGAAAGTAGAGCATGTTTCAGCGAAGTTGACACGAAGCTAAACAAGAAACACAGTTGGAATTGAAAACCAACATCTGCGTCTATATACAATTTACCAGGATTTTGGTTTTAGACAAAAGGTGGTAAAAAGAAAGTGGTCTTTACAAGTAAAATGTTTGGCAGCAGCCGACTTCTGCTTTGCACAACCGTACTGTTACTATTTCTACACCAGAACGCGAAAGGTTCTTAGTCAAATTGTAAAAAAATACGAAATAATGTACAATACGCAGTGAATCAGGAAAATCCACTGTAGTGCACATATAACTGCATTTTTGTCTTCCGTTGCGGTTAAAATTTATCATGAAATATTTCTGGAAAACTCTGATTGATGAGGAAGTTATTTCGCAGCCACTGGCATGGCGACAAACGCTGTAAAATTTACCGTGAGTCTGTTTGGATAAGATTTCATTGGTTCTTCAAGTTTTTGTAGGTTTCTGATTGTACTGCGTCAACGCTTGACAAAGCTCGTATTTTCTTAGTGGCTTTGGTACGGGTCAGACAAGAGGAATTTCTGGCAGATAAAACACTGAGTCGGCAGAAAAAGTCGCCTAGACCAGAATCCCTCATTGTGGACAGATTTGAAGGCGAACATCGCAATGAAGGTAAAAATCATTAATTAAGTGAACAAAGCACTGTAACTAATCGTGTTTTTGTGTGAGAAGTTGTGTTCCTGCCATGGACGTCCAGCAGATTATAAAATAAAATTGCGCGTGCCGTTGGACAATAAGATGCTATAATTAACTAAAAAACTAAACGTTGACTCGCAAGGTATCTGAAAATTTTATCAAAATCATTAAAGCTTGCAACGTAGTTAGTCATATTTATGGTTTAATAAATTCCCACTCAGCAAGATGTCACCTAACAGGAGTTACCACACATAAATGAAAAGTCTCGTTAACTCAGTTTCCTCAATGTTCGCGTTTTTCAAAATTTCAATTCTTAAGCATTCACTCTATGTTTACTGTGAAGATTATCCTTACAGAAATTTTACATTTGTTGCACCGCTGAAAATTTATAGACTTTGTTATAGAATTTATTCTTATCAGGTTTTTCAGGAGTTCTACTCTGTGACCGTTGGGTTCTCTTCCGATACAAATTTCTTTCATAAGCCGGGGCTCAAAATAACATTCTTTTGACAGTATGCATGGCAACCAATATATGAGATTAGTCATACAAAATAAATGAGACATTTGATGTGCGTCGTTTTTTGCAATTACTACATGCTTTGTATTTTCATGCAGCCCCCAAGAAAGTTGGCAAAGACGTGTCGCCAATAACTCCTGCTGAATATGAAGAAGACATTCTAGACATAGCCAAAAAATCAGAAGATGTTGGGAATCGCGTGAGATATCGAGTCAAACTCTATAAAGTGAGTACGCGACATCTGCAACGAATATTCACGAAGCAGCGTATTTTATTTATATACTATTGCCATAGCAAGCAGTTTTGTTTTTCAAAACAGATTGGTGCAAGGTGAAGGCTGAGTGCGTGATCACTTTCAGCCAGTAGCCCTGAAAGACTATTTTTTTATTCTCAAGTAGAGTCTTAATGGTAGTTTAATGCCCTTTCTCTCATTTTTAGGTGTGTTAATGCATTAGATACTGATTGATCTAGTGACAAAGACAACATTTTTATAATCCTCAGTGCTTGTGAGAACTATTAACAATGATCAATGCAGGACGGATTAGAATCTCTCATGGGCTTGTAGTTGTAAAAACTATCAAAAGGAAACTTAATTATTTCACGCTCACCTGATTTTAAATATGGTTCCAGATTTTTCATTGATTTCCGATTTAATTATAAGTAACAAGTTTGGCAATTATTTAACATCCTTTAGCAACGAATAAAAAATCTGAAGTGATTTAAAGGTTATCCCATCAAAGCTTTTTTTATTAAAATGAAGAACCATGTAGCACTTAACTTTCAAAATGTGCTTGAGGACTTGAGATATATACATACACATAAAAAAAACGTTGATGGAAAGCTCGTTTGTCATAGATATTCTCCAGGCATATACTTTCACAAGTGACAAAGAATACGGTTAGGCAATATTCCTTTATTATGTGGGTTATTACATGATGGTCTCGCACAATGTGGTTGACAGGCCGAGCTAATGAAAAAGACGACAGCTGCCAGAATTGCTGCACAGCGTTCTTTCGACAACAAAAGAGACAACATCAGCAGCGCTCTAAGCGAAAAACGTAAATCGAATCTGCATGTTTATCGAGCGCAAGATGTCAAAGCCCTCGCCACGAAACGCAGCGATTGTCACGAACCAACCCATCAAATATTGGAAAAGACAGACAGTCGATTTCACTCATCGTTTTGATTGACAGCTGCTTTGACAAAGAAATGTGTAGCTACTTCCTTGCAAAGGCTGAGCTTTGCATTCCAATAACATATAACAGGCACGTGAAATACGTGTGGTCGGTTTCGTTATCATTCCAGGTTGGCCACTGGCGATTTAAGGCTTACCAATAAAAACAAAAAATAGCCGGTGCTACAGCCCTGCTACGACAACTGTTTCTGCCTGTATTTTCAAAAATGCAGTGCACAACAATTAACTATTCCTATACTTTTCTAAAAATTTTACGTTGTGTATATCACCCCAAAGCTGCTCCCTCTATCAACTTACAAATGACTGTTGTTCCTTCTTCAAAGAACGTTTGTGATCCTTTTGAAGCTTTTCGCTTTCCCAAGTTGTTCTCCGTGCTGTCAAACGAGCGAAACTAAACCTTATGGCTCTTAATTGATGCCCGCTTAAATACATTTTGCCTTGTTTCGAGCTCACGCTTATCGGTATATTGGACAGCATGGACGTTTGTGCCTTGCAAATCATGAGTTTTGGATTGGATGAATTATAGTAATTTCGCATTCCATTCATTCCAGGCATACAAAGGTTTGAGTCCGTCTGCGGGTAAGAAACAGAAGATGTATGTATTTACGTCGTCAGACGAAGGCCTGTGCGGAAGGCGACTCCGAAAAAGAGAGACATACTTGCTCGTCGGTAAGAATATGTGCATGACTGGAATTTACACGTTCAGACCCCTGCTGCTCACCCTGCTTGCTCTGGGTCGAACGATCTGACCGACAAAAGCTCTATCGCGACAAAACCACATCCCGCCTATATTTATACAGAGTGACACAACTTGCGGTATGTCGGGTTCATTTCCACGGTAATAACACATTCGAACGTAACTGAGGAGCAAAATACCGTAAAGCGTGCACAATTTGCCACACACCATAATTTCTCTGTCCCAAAAGGCTTCCGGTTATCAAACCGTGATTCTCACCTGTCAGGTTTTTGCGTCAACTCCAAGACTTTGAAATAAAAACGTCGAACTGCTGCAAATGCGGTTTCTTGCCCTTATATGCAGTTTTTTCGCAGGAAACGTCGTGAATGGCAGTTTGAACGTGGGTTTATGCAATCATGTCATACTGTGGAGGTCGCTTCCAAAAAGCGAAAAAAAGAACATAAGAAAAATGATGGAACAAGCAGCAAGTGTGTGCAAGTCACAGTGCGAAGTCACCTACTGCCCCTGGAGCAAATGCAAACCAGAGGTAAAAACTTCGTAATCGCAAGGTTGTTCTGTAGCTTGATATTTTTCTGTATTGCTAGATTTCGGTCGTTCGTTGCTTTCGAATTTTAGTGCCTATTTCCTGATGATGTTTGAAGTTTGTTGAAAGAACAGCGAAAGTTATATTAAAAGAACAGCAAAATATTTTTGATCACTCTATATGTTTTAAATTCTGAGATGTAGATGAAACAAGAGCAAGTCAGTGACAGCTTACCTAAAACCCCTGTGATAATCCGTTAGATGGTGAATTACTGAAATGTGGTAACAACCTGTAACTACTTTATGACCAAAGAACCAACGTGACAGCAACAATGATTTAAGTTAGCTTTTATGGGATTGTATATAGCACGATATCGCCAGTGATGTCTCCGTACTATAACATCAAGTAGGGTGTTTAATCCTGAGTTTCCATGTACATTCAAGTTCAGCGATATTTATCACACATTTCCTGAAGCCTAGAAACCGATGAGCCATAAATTCCCGCAGCTCCGTTGCCCTCGAAAGCCGATGACTCACTCCCGGTTAGCGGCGGTATCGGAAAGTTGTAGGGATATGTCGAACGTAACTTCTCGCGCTGACAACCAAAACTCAGCCCGTCTTTGACTGTTAAAGGCAGCATACTTATGACGACCTGTCGGTAAATCTAACGAATCTTACACTGTCTCATTTGCCTGTAATAGACAAAGCACCACTGCGTGTGGAACAGATCGATGACGCGTATGCACGAAGGCCTCAGCCAAGCCAACTACATCTGTTCTCCGAACAACAAAGGTGGATGCTCCTGGAAAGGTGTCGTAGGCAAGAAGATTGGCAAGAGACAAAGGAGACATAATTCTGCAAAGAGCGCCCGGCGTCACCAGCAACGGATCAGCAACGGAAAGGCGCGCAAAAACACACCTTGAGATCGCTCCATTTGGCTGACTTTTTTTCAGCGACGTTGCTGAACGAGATTCTTCACTGCGTGTCTCGCGACGTCGGAATACAAGTCGGTCGAGTGGATGCCATTTCCATTGTTGCTCGACTCTTGCCCATTAACTGAAATATCTTTTTAATCGCATACGTTTGCTTGTTTGATTGACAAGGTGCTTGTCTGTTTTCTGATTAATATCCAATTGACCTCTTCCACATTTCCGGCAGCGCCAGATCAATTGCTTTGTTTTAAGCTGTATGACTCGCTCGTCTCAACCGCAGTTAATTCAGAGGAAGGCTGTTTTCTCATTTAGATGCTTGTGGATCAATTTCATGAAACTGAAACGAAACCTTGTGATGTGATTTGGAGACGCTTGTACAAACCTATCATGTACAACAACGGGCTACGCCTCGCACATTAAAGTTTGCCTTTGAATCTACAGCAACTGACTGAGATTCAGACAAAGACGATGCTCAGCAGGTGATTTTTCAGAGAAAGCGACACAGATCAATTTCGCGTCCAAATGACACCACCGGTAACGATTTTAACGGTGGTCGAGGCACGCTACGACGTCGCTGTGACTCACAGGCAGTTGACAGTGGAAGTGGTAATGGACGTTTGCGTCGTGTGGCTCAAGCACAGTATGTTTTTGGCACACACGGTGAGACAACTTCACCTGCGCTAATTTGCAGACAATCACAACTTTGTCCTATTGGGCAACATGACTTGTCGTGCGACACAATGCGACTAGCGTGTGAAGACTCCGTTGCGTATGAAACGTCGCTTTGCGTTACGAAACCTTCACTTCCACCCAGTTAGATTCACGCGACCTGGGAGTTGTACAAACTATTTTGAGAGTTTATGCTATGTGTTTGATAATCGCGTGCGGTGTTGGCCATGCAACCACTCCAATTCTTGGCTATTTCGACCGTCCCCGGTCAAGATGTGTTAAGAAAATAATCGCGAAAATGTGCACTTGCAGTTTTCAATTGCTTGAAACCGTTCGCTGTTTCTTTCATGATGTGAATGCGACCTGTTATGAATCACCGATGTGAGTACGAATCTGATGTCCGAAGTCTCAATCAGTTGGAAATTTACTTTTTTGCTGCCAAGTAGCGGTTTACCGATACACGCTTTGTCTGTATGGTTGCATTTTCGCAGTGACCGTGTTTTTNCTCGCTTGATATAGTTAAAGACGTTCTTCACTTTAACTGTAACTCGAGTGTGAAAATTTTCTGGAGCAGTTGAGGCGTAGTTGTTCGAACATAGCATTTTGTAAAAATGTTTGCAGACACTACCATAGGGGCACAAAAATAAGAATTTCTAGGCGTGATTCTAGTGCTCTGATTGAGGAATTTTATCCGACAGTTTCGAACTGTTTGTAAGGGCAGAGGAAGAGCATTCGCTAATAAAATTTACCAAGAAAAAACAAAAAACATTGGCGAAAAACTTGAATACTATCAACCGAAACAGGGTTGTGAGGTAAGCTAGAAATGTATATGTACTTGAAATCTAACTGCACACGAACAAAACAACAACATTTTAGCTTTGCGCAAGGCCTGTGGTTTTTACAGGTATTCACCATAGTTTGCTGTCCAAGGCATTTTCACATGAGACACGTAATGTCTACAGCCATCTCGGATATAATCGTGAGCAAATTTAAGTCAGTGAAAAATCAGAAATCAAGCATACCAGAATGTAGAAAAGCGTGCGCTGCTCTACGTGGAACGTGCAACAACTTATTGCGCTTGTTTCTGTATCGCTTGATATCTTATGGTTACCTACCAATGACAGTTGCAGTGTCAGAACGTCATTTTCCGTGTCACAAGTGAATGGACCACCAGTATTTTGAAAACAGAGAACAGTTCAAATACAAACGGCCAGTTAAAATGCAAACGACCAGTTTCCTGTAGCACCTCGACTAAAAATGCATTTGTATGAAACCGATTAAACATGATGAACATAAATACGTGATGCTGCATTCAATCAGTGGCGTAACTAGAGGCTTGAGCCAGGGCAGAAAACTCAGCTGAAAGGAGCCCACTGACCACTGTAGTGGGCCCACTGGTCAACACTCATAAATAAGTCGCAAAATGATAGCGAGTCCGGGTGTGGATGTCCATAATAAAACCCAAAATCACCGGAAAACACTCCGCAAAATGCAAAAAAA
>JGI24158J21664_10005628_pt1 | contig 16397 bp, 11 predicted proteins | sample Ectturendosymbi3_FD_21664 | JGI IMG/M metagenome (IMG submission 21664)
AACCCTATGGTTCTGTCTTCAATGCAGTTGCAAAAACTGTCTGTAACCCTGTGATTCCGCCGGCTTCAATGCCTTGTACTACGTTCTGTATTGTCTGTTTTTATCAACCTGCGTTCTGCAGAGTGCGTGTGTTCATACTATGGACTTCGTGTCTGCTCATAAACATATAAATTAAATTAAAATTATTAGAAGTTATCAAGCACAACTAATGGGATGGATGCACTTGATAATTTTTACACAGATCAATCATTCGTAGGTTGATACAAGACAACGCAGGACGAAGGACATTCTTAACATTTTCCAAAAAGGATCTGTTTTTGGACTTGATGATTTTATCAATTTTAGGAATACCGCTTCACACAAATATCTTGTGCAGAAACCTAAGATTTTATGAATGGCTAGATCAGAAATGACTGAGCATATATTTCTGGTTCTTATCCAAAAATGACAAAGACTAAACTTTGTTTTTGAAAATTCCAGTTGCAAACTTTTGTCGTTTACTAACTCCGCAAACTCATCCTGAGCATGGCAGGTGTGTTCCCTCCTGAAGTTTCAATTGTGCATGGTTTGTGGATCCAACTTCTCCTGAATCAAAGTCCAAAGTGCTCCTGAAACTGTGTATGAAGATTTTAACTTTGGTTTGAAACTACTCAGTGTGCTCTCAAAGCAGTGAGCATAGCCCTTAGAGTAGACCTAGAGTCTAAAGAGAAGCATGCCTTCGTGTCGGAATGAATGCAGTAAGGTCAGTATCGGTTAGCACGTGAAAACAATCATGGTGTAACAACGCATAACTTGTCGTGCCTGGTTTTTATTATCATTTGATAGCTCAAGCAGGCATCATAATAAACAACTGACAGCACAGAAAGTACGATATTGCCCCTAAAAATAAAAATGGAGTAGAAATACATTCACTGCAGGCCTTCTTTTAATTTTCTTGTAAATTTTACAAAAATTGTTGTATGTGATTTGTCAAGCAAATTGGCTTCGCAACCCCAAAATTATATTTCGCGACCCCATTTGGGGCCAAGGCCCATAGTTTGAGAAGCCCTGCTCTGTGCCATGGGCCGATGGTAAACAGCATGAAGACAAGTTTTGCACAGCAGCAAAGTATTGTCACAACACCCTCAGTTAACCACATGAAGTAAGCCCAATGTAGACATGTTTCTTCCTGTAAAACTCACGAGAAGCTGTTCAAGCTGATTTAACTAACATACAGAGTTTCAACAAGCAATCTGTTTGCGCGAAATTTAGTAAAAACAACCAAATGTAAGATTCAATACTGACAATATTGCCTTTCATCGGAGTTTTGCAGTGTCTGGCGGTCTTGTGTTGTTGCGAGCTTTTTGTCAGTGGAAAATTGAACATCAATTAAGTACCGTTTTTTTTCTTTTTCATTCTTTGTGTGACCAGTTTCATGCAGAAGGCCTGCATCTCTCTCACGCGCAGATGCACAACACTGTCGTGTTGTTACTGTACTGATAAGAGTCTAGAGTAGACATTTGCATTCCGCTCGTTTCAAGGTAAATTGTAAAGCTATGCCTCTGCGTAGTTTCGCAAATTTTTAGCTAATATTGAGTCGTCATAGGAAGAGTTGCGCGGGTTCCCCAAAAGCACGGGGCCCTAGGCCATGGCCTATTTGGCCTATGCGTAAATCCGTCCCTGCCCATCAGTTACGCCACTGCTACTGGCTCTATGACCTGAATGCTGCGGTCGTGTTCTCCTGAGGAAAGAAATCTTGAGCGCATTTCGCACTCATGTATCTTATTGCTTTTTGCTGCTTGTGTGATATTCTTAACAAAGTTACTTTAAAGGAGACTCTCTGCTACTTCAAAGAATCTGGTTTTTCATAGTAATCTTGCTTTAACCACCTAACCAGGTTATACTCTCGTACGCAAAAGATTCGAACCTTGTTGTAACGCTGGAGAGGTGCTTTGCGTCTCAGTCACGTGATCCAGGAGATCCAATCTCAACAACGCACGCCTTAATTGTTGAAAGGTATGCTGAAAAATAAGTGCTTGTTCGTTGACTGTGATGGGGTATGTCAGTAAAGAAATCGAATTTAAGATATTGTGTAAACTTTCTCAGAAAAATATTTTTACTTCAGACATATGTTGTGTTTTGAGTGGTTTACTGCTCAAAAAGGAATCAAAATTAATGTACAATTTTTACAACACGAGTTTTGTGCAATCCACCTGTAAAATATTTTGGTGCAAATAACTTCACAAAACTTTCCAGACGTATGAGATTCTTTGAAAAATGTGAAAATCTGTGAAGGAACGGATTCGTGCTTTGACATTTCAAAAATAAGTCTTTCTTGTCCCAAAGATTCAACAAATCAAGCGCAGAGTAAAAGCAAACACTGGAATGATAGGCTATACATTCAGCACTCGTCGTCAGTGGCAACTGGGAGGACAATGGCACCACCAGGAAACTTGAACGACTAAATTTGAACGTTCAGCAAAACCGCTTTTTGAATGGATAGCGTATCGACGTTTAGCGTCAGTTTTTTTTCCTCTATCAGAAATTATCCCAAAGATTAAAAGCTTTTCGAATCACTAGCGAGAGCCCATAAAATTTGGTTCATCCTATTTCGCAAATATGGTCAGGATGCAAGGTTTGTTTATCTATGTTCTTTTTCAGAGTTTGAGCACTCCTTGCATTTTTTTGTTTCGATTAAGCAAGTTTTGTTTTGTTCCAAACTAATAGTTTTTTAGAGGTTCTTTTGAAATTTTAAAACAAACCCCCGTAACACTTTGTTGTGATGCAACGGATTTTCCTTTTACGCATCACTGCGACTATTTGGTAGTAAGTAAACATGTGGGGTGGGCGTCTGATGCCATGTTTGTTAAAATCAGGCGAATGAGAGCAGTGCTTGCGGATTTTCAAGAAATATATATGTGAGGGGAAAGACAAACAGATCAAGCAGAGTAGCGACATTTACGAAATGAAACGCGTAAAATTTGGGTATAATGGAAATAATAGTTTAAAAAAACTGAGAAGAAATAGGTGGTTGCACTTTAGGAATATTCCGTTTCTCAAAAAAAGATGACCCTTTGCAGTCCTTTACTTGACCTTTAGACAAAAACAGAAATTCCGCCAAATTTTACGCGGTGCAGATTCATCCCCACGAAAAGTTCCGGTGCGGCGAACCGATGCCAAATTTTTCAGGTAAACTGCCTCCTGAGAAAACCTTGCCGTACGCCTACGATCACGTATTACAGGGGTGGCCAAACTACGGCCCACCGACCATTTTAATCCGGCCCGCCAAACACCATGCACATTTTTTCAAGCACTACGTTTTCGACTGTGGACAGCAGTGCAACGTCATTGGCTGCTGTTCGTCACTTGTTGACTTGTCTGCCGTAGCAGCACTTAGCTGCAAGCTGCGCTATAAAAGTGTAAACAAAATGGTGTGATTTTATTGTTATTAATGTACTACAATACATTTTAACAACCTGTTTTTGCATAGATTACATAAATCGCACTGTATCTGGCGCTCCAGTGGTCAGGTAGTCGCGAATTCTGCCCTCGGGTCAAAACGTTTGGCCACCCCTGGCGTATTAATATCTAAAAAAGGTTTCTAATTTGAATAAAACAGGTAAAGCTTAGTGAATGTCGCCATCCACTGCAATGAAACCTCGATCGTGCTGTTTGGCCGAAATGTCAAAAAGATTTTAACTCAAGATGGTAACAGTGTTCATCGAAACCTTTACGAAATGTTTCTTTATTCCATTTGCTTTGGCCATTATGTTTATCGTTGTAACTCATATTGATGAGACAAAGTCTACGTTTCGCACTGCAGGTAACGATCGATAAGAAAAAATAGCGTTGGTGAGCATCGATTTTTTGCCTTTCTGAGACATTGGGGAACCGGGATATCTGCTTTCGATAAAACAACGCGAATTTTGGAAATAATTTTAGAAACGGTTATTTTCTTTCGAGGTTGAAAATCAAGGAGCAATTTTTTCAACAAGTCACTGAATGTGATTAGTCATCTTTAGTTCATCTGAACTCAACATTTGTTCCATAAACGATCCGTGAAATCTGTAGTTGCAGCGTTTTGTGAGTGTTGCTGGAAAGTACGTTAGAAATAAAATAAAATGTGAAACTCTTCAAAAGTAGTATAAAAAACACAACGCGAAAATCAATGCATTTAAAGAAAGCAAATAAAACAAATGTTTTCCGAATTTCCAACATAATTTCATTAAATCACTGATAGTTGCATCACAGAAAAGCCACTTGGGGACCCAAAGAGCTATCGTCCCATATCTCGGCTGTGTGACCCCTTCAAAATCCTCGAGAGACTCATCTCCGCTCGTGTCGATCCAATCATCAACCCATTGCTCCCTCGGGAGCAGGCGGGCTTTCGACACGGGAGGTCGGCCATAGACCAAGTCACCTGGGTGACATAGGACAACGAGGATAATTTTTCGGCTAAAATGAAGGCCGGAGCTGTGTTTGTCGACCTCACAGCAGCCTACGACACCGTGTGTCATCTCGGCCTCACCTGCAAGCTGCTGCGATTCCTGCCTGACAATCACATGTTGTGCATGATCATGGAGTTGATTGGCAATCGAAGCTTTACCCTTACCACCGGAAACGGCAAAAGGAGCAGGTTACGACACCTCAAGAACGGCGTCCAACAGGGATCTGTCCTGGCGCATCTTCTCTTCAACATCTACAATACAGCTCTGACTTGCCAACCACCTTCTCCAGAAAGTATGCATATGTTGATGATCTAGCAATCATGCATGCTGATGGAGATTGGCAGGCAGTGGAAGGGGTGCTGAGCAAGGACATGGCAACTGTAGGTGAATACTTCCACACTAAGAAGCTAAAGCTCAGCACTACAAAAACGGTGTCGACAGCCTTCCACCTTAACAAAAAAGCTAAATGTGAGCTGAAAGTCAACTTCAACAACGAAACCCTGACCTTCTGCTCCGATCCCAAATACCTCGGAGTAACGTTGGACAGGTTGCTCACGTATCGCCGACACCTTGAGTCACTTGGCAAGAAGCTGACATCACGCGTCGCGCTCCTGAGGCGGCTTGCTGGCTCTGGCTGGGGTGCTGCAGCAACAACTTTTCGAATAGTCACCCTAGCCCTGGTGCATTCAACCGCAGAATAGGCTACTGCGCCTCTGCCTGGTGCCGCAGTGCCAATACCCGCCTTATCGACCCGCCATCAACGACATTTTGCGAATTATGACTGGATGCCCGCATCCTATACCTGCGGACAACCTTCTAATCCTCGCAGGCATCCAACCTGCTGAGCTTCGTCGCAATGGAGCCACATTGTCTTTAGCACGCCGTGCCATGAAGCCTGGACATCTGCTCCACTCAGCACTCACCTGTCCATCGAGTGCAGATTCAGGGCGCCTCAAATCGAGACACCCATTTGCACCCGCCGCACAACAACTCATCAGTTCATCTGATAACAACAATATATGTGCCGCGCACTAGGCGGACAACCCCACAAGACTCCGCATTTTCATCCTCGACATCGGCATCCCCCGGAGTGACCCTCCCAGGAAGAGCCTAGGTCCAGCTTAACAGCCTCCGCACCGGTGTCGGACGTTTCCGCTCCTGCTTGTACAAATGGGATGTGGCCTCCTCTGCGGCCTGTGAGTGTGGCGCAGAAGAACAAACCGTCGACTATGTTGTCCTCCAATGTCCAATCCATCATCGATCTCCTCATGGACCGCACGGCCTGACGGTTCTGGACGATGAAACAATCGAATGGCTGCTCAACATCTGGCCCGAGATCTAGTCAGAACCGTTGCCAGAAAGATTTCAATAGGGGGGCTTTGCAGTTCTGCGGGGGGGCTTTTCGTTTGTGCGGGAGGATTGACATTATAAAATTAACCAATACTCCACTTATTTATAGTGTTTCACGTTTCAATTCGGGGGGGCTTGGGGTTTTGTTTGGGGGACTAAGCCCACCAAAGCCCCCCCCCGTGGCGACGGGACTGGATCTAGTGCGGCCAAGTAGTGGCTAGAACGACTCGCTCAAACGACGAAGAACCTGTTCTACCCCGCACTATGAGTGGATGTTCCTATTTTTCTTAAAGAAAACTTGGCCAGTAATGGAAGTCTACCAAACACTCCTGAAAATGTGCAAATTCAGAACATATGAAAATCTGTTTCTAGTGAAAGTTCTGTTCAAACTCACACAACTGCAAACACATAAAGTTTTTGAAAACTCTAGCTCTACGTGTCCATCTGTTTTCAGCCAAAATTCAGTTTTAGCGCAGGGTGTGGGAAACTTCATTCCCAGACATACGCCCAGGTTCCATTGCTACTGAGGCCAAAATGTTGCCAAATTGGCCATCTATTTATTTTGCTACATTTAAACCATGGTAAAATCAAGAAAATAATTTTACTTCCGCTTGTTAAACAAAGTTTCTGAGCTTTTTCATATACATTTAATCAGAATTTGCAAATCATCGCATGATGTCTTCCACATGTATCGCATTTTTTAAAAGTATGCTTGCAAAAACAGTGAGCAGTCCTATTTGTGATAAAGTTTGTGAGTATCATGAGAGTCAATGATAATTACAATCACATTTCACTGATTTTAGCAATTTACAGATGAACCTTGTCGTTGCTGTTGTGACAAGCCTCTGTTTACGAACAGGTGTGCGGCTCCGAATGATACAAGCGTTAAAATCGAGTCAAACGGAGAGTCGGTCGAAGCAAGGTTTAAATTTCAAATGTTTAAATGGAGATGGAGTGCTGATGACGTATATCTTCATTGTGATGTAGACATTTGCAATCGCACATATGAAGTGTGCACTGGCGATGGTGTAAGTATTACCACTTTAATATGTAAAAATCAAATTTAATTCATGTAAAAGTATCAGTAGGTGTCAAAGTTTGCAGGTTGGATAGTAAAACATAAATAGTGCAGCTTTTCTTCTGTACTTCAACGGAAAGAGATGTTACATATCAGTGATGTAGTCGAGACGGTAACCTCCGAGACCGAGACCTGGCTCAAACTTCGAGAACGAGACTTTGCCATAAAAGCCGAGACCGAGACCTGGAAGTTCGAGACCGAGACCTCACATTCCTCTGTTGGTAATTAAAGCTAACTCTATGAAAAATGCTGCAAAAAATATTTGGAATGTTGCCAAATGCCAAGATAAAGGTGTTTGTCGTTGCTATGCTTCAATAGATTTGTTTTGACTCAGAAAAATTGTAAATTGTCTTGTTCGTTGAAAAACACTACTAACCACACTGTGTGGGGGCAGGACGTGATGCCCTGATGAAGCTGCCATGTTCTGGCCTGCTACTCAGTATTGAAGCATGTTATTTGAGAACGTGGAAAAGAGGCGAATCATTTCTTTTCATTTCAAACAAGCACACTTGATGTAGGCGAGTGTATATAGCAGCACTAATCAAAACAGCAAAGTGGTAACACCTCAGGAAAGGTTGCTTTCAATCATTCAACTTTTTTCCCGGCTGTTTTGTCGTTTGCAGCACTTGCTAATGAAGTAACAATCTTTTAGTATATTTTTCTATCTACCACTCACCTGTTCCACTGCATTCTTTTTATTTTAACGCTAGGAAATAAGCTAATATTCTGCAGTGACACTAAGATTTCTACGCCACATATTTCGCATATATTCACTAACAAAGCTTTGGCATTGTGTGTAACGTTACCTGCACCTTTCCTAGCTCTTTTCTCCTCAGACGACAAGAAGTTGATTTAGAATCCTCCTAATTTTTAGAATTAAGAGGTGACAAATGTGGAGATTTAAAAAACGAAAGCAGTGCTTGGAAATTTGAAAATTTTTTCAGTTTTCAGGCTCCTTTCACTGCAACATAACTATTATTACGTCACAGAGATGCTGGTTACGCTTTAACGTAGTTGATTGTGGAAGAAAACTTGAACCTGAGAAAAACTGATCGAAACAATTTGCATGCTTCTGTGTGCCAATGTGCACCCACATCCGATTTATTTTGTTCTTTATTTTTTTCTCTTAGTTGTTTACCACAAACTTTGATGTTAGAATTCTTTCATTTCTCTCCCACTGCCGAATCCCTGTATGATGATGAGTAAAGGGCATTGTAGTTGGGGCGTTGTTCAAGTGTTTTGCTCCTGTCAGTGTTGATTGTGAGCTACCAAATATTCTGTAATGTGCTATCCGCTATGGCTACGTATTTTTGTACTCTTGTATTCAGTGATGTGCCCCAGTCATTTTTGTCGAGTCAGAGTCGAGTCAGAGTTACGAGCCCTTCGAGTCAGAGTCATCTGAAATTTTGTCGAGTCAGAGTCAGAGTCGAGTCACAAGAATGGTCGAGTCACTTCGAGTCATTGTTTTGCAAGCTCGAGTCAATGTCGAGTCATACAAAATTTCAAACTTTTTCTATATATTTTTGGCTATAGGTCCACCAGTGGACCTTCAGTGGCTATAGGTCCGCCAGTGGATCTTCAGTGGCTATAAGTCCGTCAGAGGATCTTCAGTGGTATAGGTCCGCCAGTGGATTTTCAGTGGCTATAGGTCCGCCAGTGGATCTTCAGTGGCTATAGGCCCCCAATGGACCTTCAGTGGCTATAGGTCCGCCAGTGGACCTTCAGTGGCTATAGGTCCGCAAGTGGATCTTCAGTGGCTATATGTCCGCCAGTGGACCTTCTGTGGCTGTAGGTCCACCAGTAGACTTTCAATTTAATAAACATATTTGTCCATGATGTGATGCTAACCCCCAAACCTCAAACCCTAAACCTAATCCCTATCTTAAAGCTTGCCCCCAAGTTAAACCTTAAAACTAAGCCCTAAATCTAAACATAACCCCAACCCTCAACATAAACCTAACCCTAAACCTGAACTGTAAACCTAAAACCTAAGTCGTAAATCTGAACACAAAACTGTGGAAACTTTCAAAGAAAAGAAAAAAAAGCAGGTCGCATAAAGTGTGCAACCAACAGGCTTATACCAAAATGAAATACACCTGATCACGGTGAGAGTTGAACTGGAAACCATTTGCACAGTGGACGTAAACCAACATGCAGAACTACCACGATAGTGCCATTAAAGTGGCAAACTCAGCATTTTATTCGAACCATGTCACCACCTGCGGACCAACTGCAGCTTCCTTTTTTTGCTATAAATTGGCGACCAGCATGCTGATATGATGCCCAATAAGTGACAAAATGGTGCTCAGTGTTGTTTCAGCATGTTTGATTGCAGATTATTTATATCCAAATTTTTGTGAAAGCAGTTTGCATTTTACTTGTCTCTTTCAGTCTCATTCATTTCCACAAGTCTAGCCCAACCTTACTGCATGGTATATACTTCCTTGTCTTTCGCATGCCCAATAAATGAAAATAACCGGAGACGAACATGCAACATGTACTTGCATATGTATTTGGGGTTAAATCTTGCAGCATTCTAGCATTTTTATAGATTTGAATGTTATCATTTTTGCTTAACCAGATTTGGATTGGTATTTATGATATTCTTTTGAACTTTATTGCAACTTTTGATTCATATTGGGGAGTATAGGTTAAGCTACTGCATTGATAAGAATTTCTCAAATTCGTTGCAATTATTTATTATGTTTTTTGAATGTTGAGCCTAGACAATGACCAGCAAAAAGTCAGCTCTATTGTGCATCCTCATCATTTCATCGGAGTTACAGAATTGCTTGGACAGTCCTTGATCCAATCCCTCTTATTGGCTCATCATTGTTATAGCCTACCATGTGTATACTTTTAACATTTACCACGGTTATCACGACGCAACATGGGCTTAGGCTAATGTCAGTGACAGGAATTTGGATATGCATGTATTGAGCTGTATATGTTTGCATTGAATTTGTATTTAAATATCTTGGTTAGGTTTTGACTTAACGCAAAATTTCCTACACTTTTATTGAAACAACGCCTGCACCATTTTCGTTTATTCTGTTGCAGAATGAATGCCGTGGATCCTCCCAAACCAGAGATAAGCGCGGCATTTCATCCCATGAGGGGGTGTACGACACTTCATATGTGCCCAAACCAGGCCGCACTTTAACTCAAGGACCTATACAAGTTTTTTTGGATGAAACTTCACAGACTGCTCGTCAATCAGCAGAAGATGACAAAGGTATGATTTTTAGATTAAACGAACTTTGAAATAATGACACCATGTCAGCAACCGGTGAATCTCACGAGATGCATACTGCTGCATGCAAAATATCTTATCGTTCCGAAATGTGTCGCAGTTTTTTTCATTCTAGCTTGTTACAAACAGTAAAAACATTCAAATCATTGGCTCAGTCCTCGATGCAAGCTGAGTCTTTGACCAAAGCCAGTCGTGACGTCAACGATTGAAGTTATGAATATTTATAACTTTTCCATTATATAAAAACTTATCCATTATATTCCGACTCTAGCGGTGACTTTTTAAAAGTAACAATTATGCAAATCCAAGTCAGATTAGTCTTCATAAAACATTTGTTACTTTATCTGAGTTCGTAATCAGGGTTGCGGAGCAGTGTTGAACATGATCCGGTTTCCGGATCGCGATCCAACCGAATTCTGCAATTCAGAACCGGACCCGGATTGGACTGGATTTTGAAAAAACTCAACCTGATCAGATATTGGATATCCAAACTGCTTTGATCACTGCAGTATAATGCTTAATCAGAGGATTTTTTTCGGATATAAACCGGATTGGATCAAATATCTGGATAGGTCTACCGGATTAGGATCGGACCGGATTACTCAATGAAAATTTTGGACTGGATTAGGATTGCAAAAATCTCCGATTTGTTCAACACTATTGCGGAGTCGGAGATTTTTGAGTGGAGTCGAATTCGGAGTTTTTATCTGACTCCGGAAGCCCATTTGAATCATTTTTTTGCATCGCACTCCTAAGTTAGGAATCCTAACTCGTGCCTGTTGAAATGGTAGAATTTCTTTTGAAACTTTTATTGAAACAGATAATTCTTGCTGTGTACTAGAGATGAACGGATTTAGGTTTTTCAAATCCAAATCTAATCCGACAATTTCATTTCAAAATCCAATCCAACTCCGATAAATTGACAGTTTCAAAATCCCAATCCTGTTTAAATCCAAAATTATATAATTCGTGTCCTGCTACAGGCAAAATAGCATCAGCACAGTGCTTGCCTCATGACGCTAAACAGGCATTACCAAAAATACCTTGGAAAAAAACTCAACTTAACTTGTGCTCTATCTTCGGCTCATAATACTATAATAGTGGACACTAATAAGTTTAAAGACTTCAAGGTAAGCACTACTAGCATCAAATGCACTGAAAAGCTCAGTTATTAAGTGTAAGATATCAAATCAGACAAACAAACTACCAATTTACCAGGTACAGTAGTAGCAGCACAGGCGAATCATTAGCACTAGGCTACACATAATGTAAAACACTATAACGATCGTGGGTCAAGTAAAGGGACGGTATCAATGACAGTCACACGAATTCCTCTTTGATGGCATGATACGAAGGAGAGCAGGCTTGTACCTTGCATCACTGAGTAGTATGTCAGTGCTCCAAATATAAACAAGATGTACAATTTCGACGGAAGTGAGAAACTACACTGAGCAAACTTAATGCACAGTTCCGTAACAGAACTGAAAGTTGCGAAGAAGTTCAAAACAAGGTTATCAAATCCAAATCCAATCCAAATCCGGTTAAGCATAATTTAAAAAATGCAAATCCAACATAAAACTGAAAATCCGCCGGATTTAAATTCAAACCCATGTTCACCTCTGCTGTGTGTGTACCACGGTTTCCGCTGATTGCTAGTTGATACAAAATTGTTGACAGCCAAACTTCATTCACGTTATGTTAAGTCGGAAATTTTGGGCGGGTCGGAGTTGGAGTCGGACATTTTACCTCCGACTCCGCAACCCTGGTTCGTATTGTTGGAAAAATTAAAAAACTTTGTAGACTACTTGGGAATCGTTCAACATGAAAACAGGATTTGACATGAGTTACTAAACTGAGTCCTCACACCTGAGCAAAGAATTTAATGTAGGGCAATTTTTAGATTTGAATGGAAACCTTCTTACTATTAATGTCATAGTTTTGTTGAAAATTTTAATCAATCTTCGAAATAAATTCACTTTGCCTCTCGTCTTCCATGCTTGGTTAGTTGCAGTGCCGGTGAGCGTGAATTCGGGTCAAGAAGTGGACTCCGAAACATGTTCGAAAACAAGTTTTTTTGTGCAGGCAAATATGGAGACATTTCTACTGCTTTTGCTACTGTAGCGCTTGCAGGGCTGTTTAGCATCACCTGCAACCAGTGGTCGGGAGGCGAGCGAAGCACTTGCCTCGGGCCCTCCCTTTTTAAGGGAATCCGCGAGGTGTTTCGCGGGTAAATGTTTCTTATTTTTGGTGAAAAACGTATTACGTACTCATAAATATACTCCGAAGCAGATCATAAATAAGTAACCTACTCTGCTTTCAAAGGGACTCCCAACAGCAACTGTAACTCTGCTTTCAAGGGGCCCCCAACAGCAACTGTAATGTGTAAGTACTCTGTTTTCAGAGGGGCTCCTACCAACATCTCTAACGTGTAAATAAAGAAAATCTTCAAACCAAATGCAATACCTCAAAAACTGTGGGTTAAAATTTCTTACAAAACGTTATGAAAAGACCCTATCAAGTAAGAGCAAAACCTAATACCAAATGATAATATTTTTTCACTGTCAGTGAATGTAGCTAAGTGAGGCTATATTCATATTTCTCATCAGGAAGCAGAAATGGCATTTTGTTGTTGATCATAATGAGTACCCTAGTTATTTTTTGTACAGATATTTCATGTATTTGAGCTGGTTTGAATTTAAACTATGCTTGAAGTCACAGTTATTTGAAGCTTGACTAGTAACTGGTTGGTTTAAGGTAGACGTGCTAGGTGATGTTAAAGCTTCTTTACAAGCTCTTAACCAGTATAACTTGAACCTTGTTTCTTAAGATAAATTTGTCTAAGCGATTGTGTAGCCTACTTGCTGCGATAGCAATGTTTGCAAAAATGTATGTGATGACTTATTTGCTACTTTTGCACATTTTTCAAACAATTACTGTAGTGTCAATGCAAGATGAGGGCAGCTTTGACTCATCCAGCCTCAAAGCTTTTCAAAACAAGTCTCAGCTTGGATACTTTTTTATGTATGCCATGTTCTTGAATGTAGGTGAAAAGATGAAATTTAAAACAATTTCAGTGTTTTGAATCCACTTGGTTGTTGCCTTTGGTTTCATGGAGTCCCTTTAAGGACATGGTTGTGAACAAATTATAAACAACAAGTATTTTTCAGGGGGAAAGTGTGTTATAAACTTTCTAGTTTATTGAATGGGGCGCAAAACTAGAGAAGTAGAGGGCGATGCCAACTCGCTATCGCTTAACTTTTATGTGCTTCTAGCTCTGTCTTCTCAACTTTCAGTTTTTTTGAGGTCGTGCATCATGAACACCCTTTTGCATTTTTTGTCAAGACAGTCATGCCGTAGTCTCGGTAACGTATGTTTGGATGGCCGGCATATCCCCTTCCTAGGCTTGATCAAAAGGTCTTATCACGGTTGGCTGAGTATGATGACGTCATCAGATGGCCCCTTTTCAGCCTTGCCTCGGGCCCCCAACCCTTAGTCCACCACTGTCCGCAACATTCTTGCAACTCAGCAAAATCTGCTCTTCCCTGTTTCCATGCTTTTTGAATCAAAATCATTTGAATTACCAAACATTTTTTTCTCAATTTTTTAGACACTGTCGGAAACTGATTAAAAAATTAATGATTACAATATTTTCGCCCAAGTTTTATTCAGATTTTCTATTTTTTCTGTAAAAATCCCCAAACAACCATAAATTTACATAAGTTCATCAACACATATTGGAAAAGTTTTGAAGAATTTCGTCTAATTCTGCTATGCATTTCTGAAATAGCGAGCGACACACTTCTCAAAATGTGAAGCATTCACGAATTTCAAAATTAAAAAATTTTGAACGTTTTCCAAAACTTTAAAAAATTCTTAAATTTTGAAGAAGCAATTATATTAATTTTGCCCTCGTTTTTTCCTAGCCCATTAGAACCTTACAGCAGTTAGCAGAAGAAACGTAAAACAAATAAACGCAAACAACTGATTCTGATAGACCAACTGTGCAACTGGGTTGACCTGTCATCAAACTGCTTGGCGCAGTGCTTACAAATAATTTGTTGATCAATGCCAGAGAGCAATGGAGAGACTGATAAATGCTGCAATACTCAATGAAAGATTTTTGTACTTTTGTTTGAAATCATGAAACTAAAGTTTTTCTGGTGAAAGTCAGTACTTTAACACATGTGAAATTCGAATGTGTCTGCACTCAAGTAACTAGTTTTCACAAAGGTGAAGTGTTTGAATCCATCAGCAAAGTTGCAAATTTATATTACATTTGCTGATGGATTCAAACCCTTCACTTTTGTGGAGACTACTATAACATACATTCATGATTCTGGCAGGCTGTTCCGTTTGAATTTATGCACTAGTTTTGCTTCTAATTCGCAAATTCCACATGTCAAACCACATCGGAAAGTTTACCTTGGCGTTGCAAAAAAGTATCTATGCATTTTCTGTTTTACAGTTGATTTGTCTCTTCTTGCACTTACTCTGTCCTGCGGATTGATATTACTCTCAGTCGGAGTTGCCAGCGCAGTGGCCGTCAGGAAATGTGCTCGCAACAGAAACAAGCAATCAAAGGGAAATCGTCAGTCGCTGACATCGATGCGATTCTCTTCAGAATCGTTTTGAAACAAGCGACCGTTGCTGTGCTGTTGTTTTTTCATTTACACGAAAACCTTATTTCACACCGACAACAACATTTCTACTTAAAAGTATGTTTCAATGCATTAAACCATAATTTTCAATATAATGTGCGGTCGCCTTTCTGCAAAACCTGTCCTGCAAAGTTGTGCACTTTGTGGCTTCATTGTGTGGTTGCTGCATCAACCGCAGAAACATCAACCGCAGATAAATATTACAAAATGATAACTGGTTGGAAAAAAAAGCGAAAAAAATAATTTAGATGAAGCTGCGCTGAAGGTTCATAAACAACCATATTCATCTTCGGAAAAATTCAATGAAAAGACCGTTAATCGTTACACCGCAAAGCACATGGGTGGCGAACAGTGGCTATAAATAAAACTTTACACCTCTGGCGCTGGCAAAATTTTCGTGTGTGTCATTTTAAAGCAGAAAAGATGTGACACAAACATGATTGTTTTAATCACCTCAATTTGATTGTTTGTATTGATTTGTGCTGATTGTTTTTTCTCAGTGACTCAATAAAACCAGAAAAACAGAAAATTAAATTTTCTTGGAAACGCAATTACTTCAAAATTGACTCGAAGGCAAATCAATGACTTGACTCTGATTGAATATTCCAGAATACATCAACTTGCAGGTTTATTGAAAAAATGGTTTCTACCAGGAAAATAAAATCATCATATCCACCAAATGAGTTTGGATAAATTTAAATCTTAACGAAGTTTTTACCAACTTGAAAAAAACGTTCGTACACAATACGAAAACGAACCTGACAAGGGTAATACTAATAACTTACCGCTGTTGCAATTTTTAAATCTGAGACACATTGAGGGTGATCTGGTACCACTTTGTTAACCGTATACTGTATAAATCTAGATTTTGTTCATGAAATTTAAAATTTGCGGGTGAATCGTTGTCAGTACATGGTTATACGCAACACTGATTGCTTCGTCAAAAAAATACCTGAAAATCTGGGCAAACTACCAGAAAATAAGAGCAAAAATGGCGCCCAACGTTGTTTGATTTTGAAAAATTGGTGCCAAACCTGTGCAGAATCACATGAAGGCAAACATTCGCACAGAGTTGCCCAAAACGTTTTCGGGCAAGTTTGGGGAATTCGGGCAAAAATCTGTCGCACCCCCAAAAATTTGCCTGCTCCTACACCTGAGGAACCGAACACAGGCAGCCCGAGACCAGTGGTGGATGCATGAGGGCAGTGTAAAGGTTTTATGGTCTCTATTGAAACCAAAAGAACCCCATTTAGGTACAACCGTAAACTTATTGCATGGGTCCGATTCATGGTTAGTACCAAGGACGATGTTCACAAGTCGATGCTTGTTTGATCTCCCTAAAGCTTCTGCTATGCTAGCTAATTCTGATGAAGGTTGCAGACTTGAAGTATGTGGTTAAGTCATTTTTGTTTCACAGAAAATATACACAAATCATATACAGAACTCACCGTTTTATACGAAACATGAAGTAGATCGAACTGTCTCTCGAATCAGAATTACAGACACAAGTAATTCAGCAAGTAACCATTTTTACGATCATCAAGTTTGCTTTCTAAACTATTCTACAATTTAAAACCTCCTTGCTAAAATGTCACACTTCAAAAGGAGGGAGTTACGCTTGGTGAACATGT
>JGI24158J21664_10005630_pt1 | contig 16395 bp, 13 predicted proteins | sample Ectturendosymbi3_FD_21664 | JGI IMG/M metagenome (IMG submission 21664)
GTTTCGTTACATTATGACTTTCGATGCACTGTTAGCAAACTTACGCCACGCATCGACCAACTGGTGGAAGGTAAACAAAAACCAAAATATCATCAAATTTAGTTGTGGTCATCAAATTTACTTTCATTGTTATTTTAATGTATGTTATTCTTCTGAATAAACTAAATTCAAATTAGTTGTTCTGGAAGATGTGGTACGCACTGACAACACGGGGTGCTCAAGTGGTACGAGATCGCAAAAAGGTTGGGAATCCCCGCTTTACATCATAGTGTTTACATACGCACGTCAGGTGAGAAAGTACGCACATCGGATGACGCAGAACGTATTCAATCGGTTTCATATCTCATATAAAATCATTGTCAGGGTTATATTTCGGTGGTGTTTTCAAAGGAAGGCAAGCGAGGCACTTGCCTCGGGCCCTCTTTTCAACTGTAATGTGTAAAGTACCCTGCTTTCAAAGGGGCCCAACCATAGGCGTAGCCGGGGGGGGCAAAAGAGGCCATGCCCCCAAGATTTTTAGAAAACATAGTCATTTTGTGCTTTAAGAGGCGTTTTTCTAAGCAAAATAGTGTTATTCGCCTAAAATCAAACATTTTGCCCTCCCAAACTTTTGGGCAGGCTACGCCACTGGGCCCAACAGCGACTGCAATGTATATGTAGGCTACTTTGCTTTCAAAGGGGCCCACAACGGCAGTTGTAATGTGTAAATACCTTGCTTTCAAAGGGGCTCAAAGTAACTATAATGCATTAGCACTTTTCTTTCAAAAGGCCCCCTAACTTCATGGATTTCTAGTGCTTCATATTTCAATTTGGGGGATCGAAGCTTTCTCTGGGGTGCTTAGTGGTGACGGGACTGAATTTGGGCCCCCTGTGACAGCGTGCCCCCCCGAATTGGGGATATGGAGTGCGGTTGATACGGCTCTGGGTCCAGTGTCAACCTACCATGCGATTATCCTAGTGTAAGAACCATTCTACTTCTAAGCAATTCGGAATACATTTCAGACATTGTTGTTTCAGATGTGCGGATACCCAAAACAGCGTCAAGCACAAGCGCGCAGCATGCTTAGGGCAGTGGTCCTCAACTTTCGGGACGCGAAATTAAAAATGTATACTGATGCTGACACCACCCGCTTTCTGGGCATGTGATTGGTCGATTCTTCACATATAAACACTGTTGCGAGAGCACTCCCGGGCAGCGGTAAAATTGTCAGGGGTTGACCGGTCAGCAGTAACAAAAGGGTTGGGGACCACTGCCTTAGTGTATCTTTCAAAAACTTATTGTAGATATAAAAGATTTTTTGGGACACCCATAGCGTTCTCAGTTATATGTAGCTTGTGAAAAATACGACCTATCTTTTTAGACCTGCTTAAAACTACAGTATTTGTGAATTAAAGATACAAGGCGATTTTAAACTGTGGTGATTACTTGAAAGATCGCATAGTTCTACCAACAAAAATAGCCATTTTCTTGGCCTAGAAAAGATAGCCACTTTTGTGTGATACCCAACGATTGTCGAAGAAAAGCTGGGCAAGTGAAGACATTTTTGCGCCCCTTTCTTTCACTGCCCCCCCCAAACGCCTGTCTGGATCCGCCATTGCCTCTGTTCCACAGTTGCACTTGACGTATCACATAATCAACCTCGATAGATTCTATGTGAATAACAGCTGATGATTCCTAGATCCTAGGCGAAATATACACTCTGTAAGACAGGGGTGACCAACCTTTATGTAACTGAGAGCTACTTCTTGGGTTCCAATTAACGCTAAGGGCTACTAATTTGATACACACTTCTGAAATAAAAATTTAGTTCAGTTTACCTATATGTTATCATTAATGTTAATCTATGTGATGACACCCATCATCTTAATCCTATTTTCAAAACGGGCCCGCGGGCGACCAACGTGGTCCTTGCAGTCGACCTGGTGCCCGCGGGCACCGTGTTGGTGACCCTGCTGTAAGATCTTAGCATCTGATTCGTTTGCTGAGAAAGTCTTTCTTTCCATAGACAGTCAACCACGATATCGGAGACAAAGATACATTTAAGAAAGCATACAGCGATGCCCTCACCATGCTTGCACCTTTTGTTTACCATTTCGAATCACGCATTGTGTTTGAGTTAGGCCTGACCTACAGGCTTTGTTTGGTAATAACGCCGTCGCTTATTCCAAAAGCATTGCCAGTGCTGACAGTTGTAACACGTCACTACTCTGACGTATTTCTTTTAATCGTGGAATTTGTGCGTGCTAACTATGAAACAAATTAACCCTTCTTCATCGTTCCATCGAGTTCTTTCAATCCACTGCAAGGCTGCATTAGATCTAGGGGCAAGACCCTCTGTGTTCAGTTCCAGGATGCTGGGTCTTGGGTCGTCTTCGGCACCAGGGATGCTGTCGCCGCGCCTTGAAAGGGCGTAATCCTACCCAGCCCGCGCCGAACACATCCAGCATGGGTAGCAGTGGTTGCTCTCCTGCCGACAGGTTTAGTAAGCGTTTCAAGAAGTAAAATGCCGCGACAGGGAGGGCCACTTGAGGGCACCTGTCAAATGAACGCTAAAAACCTGTCAGTGGGAAAACCATTTTAAGTGCGCTAGCGCATGATGCAAAGCGTTTCGTAGCCTTTTGACAATAACATATCTAGGCGTTTGTTCTTGTCAAGGGTTGAGTAAACTTTAAACCTGATTGACCAGTTTTGCCAAAAGTTCTCTTCAGGGAGGGAACATGGCGCTGCACCTTTAGTGCGGTGCATAGCACTGCCTGTTCACCAGCCTTCCTGCTTGTAAATATCTTCGTTTTAAAAGACAGCTACCCCCTGCAAGATGATGCATCCACTTCTGCATTTGAAAACCATTTCTAACTGGTTCTTCTCAAAATAAGGAACACACCAAAGTGTACAAACACGTACGCAACATTTAACACTGGTTTTACACAAATGAAACGACGCAAACGGCAGCTATATGAAACTTTCGCAGTTGTGCAGGTAACAAAATAAATATAGATTTACTGAAATACAGATAGACAGCGAAGAAATGCTCCGAACGCACAGTTCTGTACATGCACTTAACCGAGATAGGGGTGAGAGCGCAACACAAAAAACTGAAGAAAAACAAGTGGGTCTATTGTACTTTAAACAAGTCTAGGAAAGCACAGTGTCAGTCTCCCCCTGCCTGGACACTTAATTTCAAAGCTAGCTGCAGCTATCCGCCAGCATGATACGAAAATTTGCCCGTAAACGTTTTTTCACAAGTCGTAAATGTACCAGGCGTTACTACCACCATGAAGGCGTTTTATGAAGAGAATCGGACTTTTTCACATATCTGGTCTGGGCGTCTCGCAACAACAAGTGATGTTCGTTCAGCACCGAAAAGACAGCGTAACTAACCCCATGAGCAGCGCACAAAAACGTTTTTGCGTGAATTCATCCTCTTTACTACATCTTTGTCTGGAATGCGTCCCACTGCCTTTGCTTCTAGACAACAGACAAGCGCAGATTACCTGCAGCAAGTGGCAAAGTAAGAAAAAGATTGGTTGGTTCTGAGATCGTCTCATGTCAACGTCATCCTTGACTGACGTCGCTCGCATTAAAATAAAAGAATCATACATTTGTCTGCAGTCTCCAAGCCAACGTTTCGAAAAAAATAAGCAAATCGAAAAAGTCTTGGTTTTTCCGAAGTTGTTGGTCAACTGTTAAGGAGCTTGGCATGTTTGCAAACAGCATGACCATTTTCGAAACAATCTTCTTGAGTTCTGCTTTTTTGAAAAAACTTCTGGGAGAAACGACGATTCCCCCCCACCCACCACTTGCCGGCGATCCCGATGAAATGTGGGTCGCTATTCGCTGCTCCTTGAAAACAACGTACGCGCACTTCATAAGCCACGGGACCGCATCCAATCACAGCAGACTCTTCCTCAAGCTTCAGGCAAACCAAAGCGGAGCTGCGCGTTGACGTGCGCGGCGAAAAAAATCCCGGGTGCTGCGTGGCAGCAAGCAGGTTGCTATTGGAAACGAATCGCAGCGGAGATAGGCGGTCGCGTGTTCGCTTTAAATCACAGATTGGACTATAAACGCGCCTGCGAGCGCGTGGACATTGGTGGAGCAAGGTTTTGCTGACAGTGCGTTCGAGAAAAGACGACTGCGTGGTTTCAAACCAGCGTCTGAAAGGAACTGCAAATAGACACATGGCGCAAATCTCGACGATACTATGTGCTNCGCANTGCTTGCATCCCNCCCGGAAGGTAGAAAAAGGACTGCTTGTGAGACGAAGGGACTGCAATTCAAGAATGTAAACCTGCTTGCGATAAACAATACGCAAAAGAGAAACAGGAATGTAGTTGACTGCGTTGAGCGACGGCATTCTTGCAAATACAAACTAACCGGCTTGTGCGGTTGCACAACTGCCACATCTCAAAACATTCTCGTGCAAGGCGGAGGTGGAAACAGGGCAACTTTCCCTCTGCAGATCAAGAATTTGTAAAATATCTTGTCCAGTTTCTTTGAAACTTTGTGAGATGCACCGAAAATGTGTGGAAATTGATATAATTCCTTTTTATTAGTGTGTAGCACAATACATCAGAGCTGCATGGCAGAGATTGGAAAAAAAATTTCAAAATTACGGCAAAAATGTATCGATAGCTACTTGTCAATCTATCCAAGATCTTTGGAAAAATACTGAAAAGCAAAAACTGATAGAAAATGCATTCATGATTGACTTTTTGACCCCTGACCATATTGGGCAAAACCTGCAAACAGTCAGGGGAGATTTTGATGCAACCCCAAATAATTTTCCATTCGCACGGTCATACACAGAACCGCTATAAGCAACGTAGACATCTATTTGAAAAAAACAAACAACTGACGCCACAAGTCAACGTCACTCATCCCACTGGCGCGCGTCATCGTGACGTCTGCTGCCGACGGGCGTGGAAAAGGGCGTTCTTGCGCCTGTCGCGTCTTGCTTGTCATCTTCCAAGTCGGAAACATCTTCATCGCTGGCGCCTGGAACGTCGACACCTGCGCGCTGGAAAAAGCACAGGTTGTCAAATCACAGCGTGCCGGGAGCGTTGATGCGGAGCGAGGTTGAAACAGAAGTGCCGTTTGGTTATTTAATGTCTCTGCACCGTCCCCCACAACAAAATGCACATACACGACGCTATGAAGCGCGCTTTGACAGGCTCGGGAAATATTTGTTTTTGTAGATGATTCTGTGTTTTTTCACGCGGACATAATGACCTTTGTTGGATAAATACGAGTATATTGCTTTTAAGAGCATTTCCTCGTATACCATTTTCCCTGAGTTTGTCAGTAAGATTTACCATGTCGAACGATTTTTTAAAATCAAAGTAAACCGCACAATATAGAAGTTTTGTTGAAGGTTCTGGAGAAGGTTTTTTACAAGTCTGTAACTGTATTGCTGCTGAATCAACAAATTGTTCTTGCTAATAGTTGTTCAGTTTCCGTTTTATGTACATCACTTTTTGAAATACTTCAGATTGGCACGTTAGCACTGATACCGGACTGTACTTAGTAGGCATTTCGCTGCCTCATAACTTAAAAATTGGCACTACTTTAAATTGTTTAAGCTTTTCCAGAAGGAAACGAAAACACAGACAGTCGTTTATGATATCAGAGAGAATAGGTGCCAGTACGCATTTGAACAATTTCAAAGCATGCACCGAGATGTCGCCGTGTCCACGTGACATTTTCAGTCAATTCACCGATAAGAGGAAGTATTTTCTTATTGTTGATGAAATGATTATTTCACAAACACACTATAATTGTATTTGATTTAGCCAGCGCTTTGTATCAGAGTGCTCAATTCTTATCAGACTCTTAATTCTATCGAGTATCAGCGTCTCAGCTTTGTTGGTTCTTTGGTAAGGGTTCAGTGTGTTGTTGCATAGCTTGTGCGAATGTACGCATGTGCAGATCCACGCGATTTCTCTACTAACTGAGGAAACGGATATACCGACACCATTTCTTAGACTCAAATGAGCTCTTCATCAACAGTGCTACTGTAAATATTCAAACGAAGTGTGTTTTATGTAACTTTAAAAGCGTCAGTACAACTTAGAGTAGAATAGCCTTCATATGAACTGTGTTGGTCTTGAGAAATTTACAAAAGCAGGGATGCGGTACATTTTGGAATCTGCCACGTTGTTTCCATGCAAGTAAGATTATTTTGTTTAAATCTGGTTTTCACAATATTCGCAAGAATTTCAATACATCAGAGGAAAACCTCATCTCGCAACGAAACATCGTCTTCTGCGCCGCGCAAATTAACCATGGAAGCCATAACCACGGAAACCGGAATTTTTGCTTTGACTGAACTTTCTATTACGTTTGCGTTAAAAACGCTAATCTGGGCGAGCATGACGCGTCGCGTCCGCTCGCAGAAAGTCACCTCGAACGGGTTCACAGTGATGGTCATGGCCGAATCGTCCCAGTCCAAATCTTCTTCGTTCACTTCGGGAACATCCGACGGCGCTTCCTCGTCGAGGAAGTGCTCGTCGGCGCCACCTCGCGCACGAATGTGGACAAGCGCAGCGACCACTAGGAACGCGACGAGAATCCCGAAAACGCCAACGATGACAGCGGGGGTGACGGCGCCGGTCTTTCTGCCTGGAACAAACGGCAGGAAACCGTGAAACAGGACAGAAAATTCCCGGTACTTTCGAGCCACAGCGTCCTGGGCTTCGCACGAGCGAAACTGGTTGAAAGCAAAGCTGGAACATCAGCAGCGTTTAACAGCGCGAAAAACGAAGAAAATTGTTTTTGAATAGTTAAATAGATCTTAGTGGGTCAAAAGGCTTCGAATATAAGGCTTGGCTGTAACTTAGAAGGTCTTGTCATGTAGGGCGTTGTGCACAGCAAGCCGCAGAAACATTGCTTCTCTTTGCCGAAACTGCCTTTTTGTAGCAAATAACGAGAAACACAAGCCTCGGGAATCGTGGCCGATGCTGTTAAACGTCACAAAGCCATTATTACATCAAAAGCATCGATTCAACGCCGAACACCGAGAATGGTTCATTTCATTTGGTTCATCCATCAATCCAGACAAATGACAGGCGACAACTAATTACTTTCTAACAATCCGGCAAAGCCGCCACCATTTCTTCCCAAATAACCTATAAACGTCCTTGAGAAAGAGTTCTCTCTTCAATACTTCTTCACGCCCACCCTTCGCCGCAAACTCGAAGCTTCTGTCCTCGCCCGACTGTGTGCGAAAACGATTTCGCGATAGCGAATACAGTTTGTTTCGTACCTTCAGCCCGCACACACAACCAGACAAAACTGAAGGTCCAATTAGAAAAGACGTCAACCAGGTCCGAAGCCAGAACTTCAGCGAATGCCAACGTGGCAAATGTCACAAATGATGACACCCCGTGTGCACACGACAGCTTGCTTCGTGGCGTAAGTTGGCAAAGACGGAGTTTTCAAAAATGCGCTTCCACCATGAGTGTTGCCCAATTAAAGTTTCAACAAAACTAAACACAACAAAACGCCAAACGCTGATGACAAACGTGGACTTAACAACGAAACCCTTTGAGCCATCTTTTATACTGCCGCTGCGTAAAGCAAGTCAGCGAGTGGATAACCTTTTAGCCGAGCGTTGTTTACGAGCAGGCAACATATTTTTGTCCTTTTACGCCTTATTCCCCTCATTCGACAACCTAGAACTTGTGAACGAACTTCTGGTTTGAAATGCAGTCAGGATTTCAGGCAGCGCGGTAACTATGGCAACTTCGTTCTGCAACATTTATGTCGGAAAAAACTGCTTTCCGTATGCCGGCGTGTGCCAATCAGCTGCTGTCTTTCAGGTGACGAACGCGACTCCAGTTTTTTTTGTCTTGATCTACTGGCAAAAAAGCAGACACAGCGATCTGATTGGAGATGGCAGCTGCGCACTAATGTTTACTTCGCGTTGGTGACGTTTCATTATGATGGCAGCCAGAAAGCTCGACACTCGTGCGAACAGTTAGCCAACTGTAAGGAGGCAGTCGGCATCTTGGTTTTCAGCGTGGGGGCCCTTATAACAAATGGTAGTGATTTGCCGTAGGATTATTAAACGAGAACACACAATGGAGACCGACAAGGCATTGACATCAGCGTTTTACATCAACAGCGCAAAAGTCACAAACGTGTCAAACAGTATTTAGACTTCGCAAAACTGGATGCAGCGACACTGGCTTCGTTACAAATCAAACATAAGCAACGTTAAGCATTCGCGAAGCTGGCTCTGGTGAACATGCACCCTCGCTCCACTCACCGCTACGCCCGTCGGCATCCAACATGCTGTGCCGCCCGGAAACCATCGCCTCTCGCAACGCGACCGGTCCGCCGAACTGGGAGGCGACGAGAGCGGCCGGTTCCTCGCCCTCCTGCGCCAAGGTCAAGCTGCCCCGGTCCGAATCGCCTTTCACGGGCGAAAGGTGCACCTGAGGCCGGAGGATGGTCAACTGCGAAACAAAACGCGCCGTCAGATAATGGACTTGGCGGCTTGAAGCGCGCGCTGCGAAGATGCCATCCTTCGCTGACCTGAGGCCAATTAAGGATGAAAGCGCAAAGCAAACGCTCTCTGGAGTGCTGGTAAATGACCCGAAACGTCTGATTTAATGCGTTGCTGTCAATAGAGATTTCTCCACCGACGCATAATTGACTTGGTTGAGTGGCAGTCAGACTCTCACAAACCAGGTCGGCGAACAGCAGGCAGGTTTTGTTTGCTTGGAACGCCACCAAATCAACCGGAGTAAAACAGGGACGTCGTATGCCTTTCCGGGCCGGTTCAGCCGCTATTTAACCTCAATTTATGTGATTCGTAAGTTCGTAATGGACCTACATCGCGATCACCTCCCTAGCTGCGTTCAGACAACCAGCTTGTTGTAAACTCGCAATAAAATGTTGGATCAACAATGGTCAAGGGTGGATATTAGAATTTAGGGAAAAGGGCTCCAAAACTGCACATTAAAGTTGTTGAAGGACCCCCTTCGGCACATATGCACATATTTTTTGCTTTGTTTTTTGAAAAACATGTGACTTAGTTCAGAGCTTATTAAATTTGTCTCTAGAGTGGTTCACAAGCTTGTTAACAAAACAATGCGAAAGCTAAGTGCGAAACTCAAATGGGGCCCCACGACATCTCTGAAAAAGGGGGGCAGCCTCGTTCGCCTCCCCTTAATATCCACCCCTGAACATGGCACAAGGTCATATTTAACCAGACTGGTGGAAAACCACGTTTTCACCTTTACCCGGTTTTCACTGACAACCCCACGCTCGGAACACCCCACTACAAACGCGCATACCACCAGTTGGTAGGTGTTGCTTTGGTAACGTCCGTTCAGATCGGAACACTTGAGCGTGAAGGCCAGGTAATCGTAGTCGTGAGCGCGGGAGTTGCTGTAGGTCAGAGCGCGCAGAACCAGCTCGTAGGTGCCGATCGTTTGCACGCCTGCAAATGAAAACCACAAGTTTACAATGCGCTGCAAACTGCCCAGTGCCCAGCCCGCAAGCTTGGACGCCAGACTACACCACCACCACCTTTTCAGCACTCACCCAGAGCATGTTTTGAGCGAAGCAGCAACCAGATTCTGAAATCTTTGATTGCTTGAGCGCGTCAGGCGTACTTTTTTTCAAGATTACATGAAGAAGAGCCAACATGCCTAGGGCTGGGTTCAAACTTGCACATCTTTACTTATTGCTTGATTGTGTAACTTTGCCGTTACTTGATGTTTCAAGTAATTTGCTTTCAGAAATGCTAAGATTTTAGAAGCCACGTCTGTTGCTGTAAACGCAATATTGTACATGACATGCATCATCACACATACATAAAATAAGCCACTGAGGGTAATAGATTTCTTGCCTGTGAAGAGCGCTTTGAGAGTCACAATTGCTGATTGTCATCGTGATTACGATTTGGAGCTAGAAGCCCATTCCATTAAATCGAATCGCGGCCAGCATGTGCGAATTTTGTCTGAACCGCCCATTACGCGATATAAAAATTGCAATGATTTTTATCCGCTTGAATTTTTTCAAATCCAAATAACGATTTTTTCCTATTTGTTCGAATTACTTAGGCTACTTAAGTAATCTGTTAGAAAGTACTGTATTTATTACTTAAACAATTCATTTTTGTTACTTAAACCATGCAGCCCGACATAAAACTTGTCTCCAAAAAGGTGACAAACAAGTGAACCAAGCGGCAAGTTTTTTTTTGTTAAGTTTTGAAATAGAGAAGCCAACAATCAGTAGGTGCGGCAAAAGCGTACAAACGTGTTGGTTGTCAAGGTTGCAGTCGTCAAGGTAACCGTACCTCTGAAGTGGGCGTTAAATAACCGCGTCTGTAAAGTGGGCGTTAGAAAGCCAAAAAACGCTTTTCTCGGTTAGGGACGGGGTCAGGTGCAACCAGCACCGGGACAAGGGGTGGGTGGGTGGATGCGAGCGTGCGAAAGGACAGCAAGAGTGAAACCACTGTGCGATTTTGACGATTGCTCACCCACTCTGCACCAGTAAGATAAATGTCATTTTACACTCAAAAGCCGCGCTTTCGCCGCGCTACAACGTGGAACCCGCCAGTGATTGGCTTGCAGCTCAAAGAAACCTTTTCTAGTGCAATTCATTAAAACTGCATCGAACGTACAAAACTTTTCCTTCGGTTTTGCATCCACGTATCTAACTACAATGTCGGAACATTTGAAACACGCATATGAACGCAGGTTTGAACGTGGAGAAGCGCGGAGCAGTCCCGTCGCCACGGGCGGGTTTTGGTGGGCTTAGTCCCCCGAAACAAAGCATCAGCACCCCCCGATTTGAAATTTGAAGCACTATAAATCAGCGGAGTTTTCATCAATTTTTCAGCGGCAAGCCTCCCTGCACAAACGTAAAGCCCCCCTATTGAAGACACTGGCGACGGTTACGGTGCGGTGGAGAGGCTGTCAAGTCTACCGCAGGTATAGGGTGGGCATGATTCGTTGCGAGGTTGACAACGTGAAAAACAATGTAACCCGAGTAGGTCTCCGTCAACCAACAGGTGGACGATGACGCAACGAGGAGTGAGGAGAAACGCACGCTCACATCATCCGCGCAGTTTCCGACAAAGGATTGATCTTTAACGCATCAAAAAAATCAGTTTCAGTTCAGTTTCATTTCTACTCGCTTCTGTACTTCTTGCAGAAGTGCCGCGAATGGTCTGCGGCGCCCGTCTACCCTTACTTGCACCGTGGCGAGTCAGTGGCTGCACCGCGAGCGAACCGTTTCATTGCACCAACCCATTAACACCGAGAAGAGGCTGGACAGGCCGGAAGTACCGTTTTTCAAGTCTTCGGTGTGCCCCGACCGGGAATCAAACCTATATTTCAAATTTTTTTCAAGAGCACCTCAATAGCTTTTTCGCGCACCAAACAGAATCGGGAATGTGGCCAACTCACATCAGCTTCATAAGTCGCTGAAAAGGTAGGTCCTTGGCATGCCGTCGACCAGGGGGTGCAACCGGGCAATAGACCCCAAAAATTTTCAAAAACATGTTTAGTTGTCAGGTATACAACAACCAGTTACAATCATTCTGTGCCCGTCTGAAAACATCAGCTGATTGCGGCCCTGATTCTCAGAGCAGCACATGAGCAAACTCACGTGACTGGGATCAAGGATTCAAGACACCTGGTGAACAGTGCAGGCTGCCAGAAGTCATTTTTACGAAGATAAAAGTTCAAAAAATTCTGCGCAAAAGATGTTAAAGAAAACGACTTGAAGCGACCAACACGGAAAGTCACTTGCCGAAAAAGTCGAACGCGACCAAGCCTGTTTTCCTGCTATCAAACACACAGAGCGGTCATCTTACCTCTGATCGTAACGCCGGACATTGTCTTCACCATGCTCAGCCTGTGCTTGGCCAGGAAGTGCTGAGGATGAGTTCGAAACCGGCCCCCCCTGCGCCCATCCGAGTGCTCCTCGATGCAGCACGAGTCGAGAGTTCGTCCGAGTACGGTGACCGTTGCGTCAGCTGCGCACAATGCGAGTACTGCGTCAAACGTCCTGCTCATTCCCTTAATAGAAGCTTCGAAAATACGTTTCTTTTGAAACAGAAGGGCGTTGCAAAATCTCCCCCGAACCCCCAAAACACGAGCGGATTACGTGCCAACCTCGGCATGAGGCCGATGCTGATTTTCGGATATCTCGGGATCGCCCTGCGCCACAAGTTGCCACAAATGAACATACCGGATAAAAATCACGACAAAAAAGCATTACAAGAAAAAAAAAACTGTTTTAATCAGTAAAATCCAATTTTGTTCGCTGAGGACGAAACGATGCAATTTCAATATTGAAAGAATACAACGCTAAAGTCTATAAAAAACGAACAGGTTTCATCCACCTTTTCCTTGTTTAGATACGAAAATGGCGTTCCAAATAAACATACTGAACACTTTGGCAGCAAGTTATTAAATTTATCTTATCCTTACCCTCCTGGTCGTACGACATCTCCCAATCGTCAAGTTTTGTCACAATCGACAAGTCGGCGAAGAGAAGCACTCCGTCGCTGGAGTTGAGGCCGCTGGCCGGCCTGGCCACATGCCCGCTGCCGGTTATAACGATGGCCGGATCGGGAGGTGGCACAACCATGACGTAGCTGCTGACGTCGGGGACAACGGGACACTTGGTGGCATTAGCGACGCACCTGGCATATGACAATACGCGGTGTCATAAAACAAGCAATCTAAAGCGAAAAATTATAACCCTGGCAGAAAAGACGGTGCTCCGGGTTGTTTCCCGACAAGTCATCTTTTTTGTTCGCTTATCGTCTTTTTTCAGAATCTTTTCGCAGATCCACCGTGAGAACCGGCTTCCCTTGGGAACCGCTCGGATTACGATGCTTTGAACGATCTTCCCACCTGCGTCAGTGCCTGTCGTCACGAGCTAAGATCACAACCAAGAACAAACGCGCAATAAAGCGAATGTTTACGGCAAGACACACACAGGCGCCTTCGAATTGACTGACAAGCCGTTGTTTCCGTGATCCTTTCAGGCGAAACCACAGAACATTTTTCCCATCATTATAGGTCTAATCGAGGTGCTGACAGAGCCTCGAAGAACACATTTAAGAAAAGTCAAGAACGGTCTGGCGAGATTGAAGCATGCGAAAGGCTTGGTCGACTATAGCCGGGGAGGAAGTGCAGCGAAAAGCCATCCCTTGCCGTGGACAGGACAAACATTATTCCAATGTTATCGCAAACGGATCGTCGGGGGAGGGCCGCCCGCCGAACAACAAATCGAATCAGCCGTTTTTCAGAAGCATGGTTGAACGTGAGCTACAAACCATGGTTTCTCAAGCGGCACAAACTTCAGAAAATAAGGGCATGTCAAATTGAACGTTCTTCCCTTTAATTTTGTTGCGTTGCTTAAAGTAGCGACAAAGCTAGCCAGAAAAATAAGGCGAACATGCAATTAGCACATAAGTTTCTACACCGGTCCGGTCGATCATCAAAATATCGAGCAAGTAATTGCACTTAATGAAAGTGGTGTGTGCTGTACTTTCGCTTCACCGCTTTGCGAAGGCCGAATTTAAGTTATCGGTTCAAATGGCTTCCCCAAAAAGCCTGATTTTGACTGGTAGTTGTAGGTTTTCAGCACAAGACTGCTGACATTGTTTTGCATGCATTTTAGGCAGCGCGGGCTGGCATGAGAGGTGAGCCGAGTTTGTGGGAAAAGTGTCGAAATTCTGGCAACAAAAAACTCAAAATTTTAGCTGCACTCAGTTGAAAGTACAAAACACAAAACCAAGGCCATGGCTAGAACAACTCCAAATAACAAATCGCAGTTAGCACAATTTTACTTTTCGCAAAATTGCAACGCCTTGTATAAAACACGCAGCACTTTCAAACGATATCGCACACTATTCTATCAAAGAACGTAATCGAAGAAGAGTTTCCACGACCCGCCCCAGCGCGCCACGGCAAACCAACGGCTCTCGACAAACCACAGGAAAATATGGGGTGCGGCAAGCCTCAGATGTCAACGACCAAGGTGGTCAAGCAATTGTCATCAGCGATGAGAGAATCCACCGAACGGCCTAACTAAGCTTGAAAGTGGCGGATGCGAACGCACGTTTCCAGGGCCCTTTATGCATAATGCATACACGGTCCGGTGAGAACGTCAAGCGAGCAGCGGATGGAAAAATGGACGGAACATTTTTTCGCCGATCGCGACGCGGCGAAATGATCGCCACACGCTGCACATGGTCGACGCTGATCACCTGTCGCGCGAAATAAAACGTGCGTAAGTCGCTTATCACGCCGCTAATCTGTGCCGTCGGGTCCAGTGGTCCCGAAGCTTCGGTCAATCATTAATCCACCAGTGCGTGTTATTCCAGTGTGGTGCAAATCCCGCTGGCAGGGCCGCAGTGGGTCTCAGTAGGACGGTAAAAAAAGCGCAGCTCTTTGATAACAGATATCAATTCGTAAGAAACGTTTTGAAATGGTAAGGTCAGAGTTAGTTACATCATCTTTCTCCACCACTGACCAGATATAATTTATAGGTATCGATCAACGAGTGTAACAACGTTTGCAGGTCCACAAACGACAGCGCAAGATTGACCCCTCCTGCAACGTGCAATATTACCCCCTGCGACCAACACACTTCGCAACGAGCTTTTAGCTGCCTCGTGGAAGGAAACAGTTCACGAATTTCAACACTGGCCTGACCTGATTTTGGTGCTGACTTTCAATCGACGAGATCCCGGAGCCGGAAACTGGCGATCGTTGAAGTAAGCGACCGCGCTCAATCGCTGTCCAAGCCTCGTGACATCACCTCCGGCTTCGACGAAAGACAAACGAATGTCGCCGTACGGTGCCTGAGCAAAGAAAAACCGACAAAAGCATTAAAATTAAACGAAATAACATGTGATTGGTGGTTTGTGCACTTTTAAGAGCGAATATGACTTGTAGTTTTTTATACATTCGCTGCACTTCGAACATACACTGTCTCCTACGTTTCAAGCATATTCCTCAGTAAGCATGCTGAAGCTGCGCATTTAATAACCCAACGTCCATTTCCAAAACAGTTAGGAAATTTTGTGGAGTATTTCACTGAAAAATGACACAACTTTCAGTTCGCTGGAGCCACATTGAGTAACGCTGGCCCCTTTGAAACGTTTGGCGGAAGGGCGTGCCCTGCGATCCCTCCTCGTTTGCCCCCTGGGTATTTCTTCATGGCTTCTTTTGTACAAATAGACGGTGTTAGTTGATCAAGGAAGTTAACGGTAATATATCTGGTGCTGAATCGTTGATTGCATGCGTAACACTCTTAGTATGGTTACTTGGTGTAAATACCCTGATTTGTGGAAGCTATCAAAAATTACGTTTGCGTGTGTAGACACAGGTGATGTGAATAAAAAAATAAACTAGTGATAGGTTTGCACCGCGGTGAGATTTCACGCGGCAATCACTTCTAACCGAACGAATCCGATTTACCGAAGTTCTGCAGCAGCGCTACAAGTGTAGCTTGAGTTGGTGAGGGATCGGCATGCGATACAGACCTGGTCCGAGAAAAAAAGCGTCATAAGTTATTTTTAAAGAAAAAAAGCTTCCAAATAAGAGTTTGTTCCACTTCGCCGCAGCAACTACACGAGAGTCGAGACAGCTTTTCGGGACGGAGAAAACCTGCTAGCTTCAAGCTAGAATCGCTAAAAGCGCAGACATCACGTACTTTGAAAAACAACTGATCGGCGCATAGCTGCTCGCACGACCAAGACGCAATAAATCCGCGATAAACGATCGATGGGCCGGGTATTCCCCGAAGTGCGTCAGAGGTAGACAGGCCCATTTGCCCGCGTGTGTGACGTCACTGTTCAAGGTCAAAGAAACGATGACGCTTCGCCGTGCGATTCATCAAAGAGAAGTCCAAGCGGCTCGACTTTATATCAAACATTGCATGCTCTACTGATGCAACGCTGAGCCTCTTTAGACGTGCCGACCTTGAAGAGGTTTTAACGCACGAATACGCACGACAGGAGCAGAAAGCAAGCCGCACCCTGGCAACACCTGAACCACATTGTTGCATCAGGCTTGCTGCACTGCTCAACCTCCTGGTCTGCTCTGCATTTTCACAGTAAAAGTAGCACCGCGAGTTTCAACGCGTGACTTTGCGTTGCTTTGTCAAGAAATCCACACTACTTGCGATCGAAGAACTTGCACAGTGTTTCCCGACTTGCTTTAGATTTGTGGCACCCTATAGAAGAAATATTTTGTTTGTGGCAACCAGTTGCAATTGCGAACCTACAGCATCTGCCTTGAGTCTTGATGACATTTCGAAGATGTGTTTTTAATGATACACTGAAAACGTATCAGCTCGCGGCACCCTTAAGTATTGTAAACGCCCCCCCCCCAGCTGGGAAGCACAGAACTGTCGACAAA
>JGI24158J21664_10005631_pt1 | contig 16393 bp, 4 predicted proteins | sample Ectturendosymbi3_FD_21664 | JGI IMG/M metagenome (IMG submission 21664)
TGCTTTATTATTTTTTTGACTGAAGATGGATTAAGATTAATCCGAAATGTCTCAGAATAAAAATGTATAGTTTTTTGAAGGCTTTTTTAGTGTTAATGAAACTGTTAAGTCTATCCCAATTTTATGCTCCAAAATATAGGTTATCTTTAAAGCTGCAACTACCGGGGCAAGCATCCAGCTTTGTTCAGGATGGTTCCAAAATGTGAGCAGAGGTTGGCCTATGCAAGTGGTGGCTAGACTAGAAATCTGCACAGTACAAATAAATATTTACTGTACATTACTTCTGACATGTCAAATCCTATCACTGTTGGTTACCTCGGCACACTGTTAATTCTTTATAGTCTGTATTGTTGACCAAAGTTTTTTGTCATGTGTCTTGTGCTTGTGCCCACATCACTAGCCCAAAATTCTCATGGCTACGGCATCGATTCCTAAATTCCTGAACTGCATTGTCGCTTACACACAATTTTGCACAGGCACTAACTTCTGAAACCATCATTAGTGATGAAATGCTCGGTACTCCCACTCAGTGTCACACTTTTGTGATATACGTTGACGCTAGTTAGAAAACATGTCTACATTAATTCCATTCTGTTTGGCAAAAACAAGCGTCATTACAAAAATTTTAATAGGTCCCTTAAAAATTTTGATTGGCTCCTGCACAGACTTTAATGTTGGTTCCTGCTCCGGCTCGAACCTAAAATATTGACTCCGGCTCCTTCTCCAGCCTAAAATCCAAATTCCGGCCGGAGTCCACTCCGGTTCCGTGATTATCTCTGTTGTGCATGTCGGGAAAACCTGATGTACATAAGTATTGTGACGACACTGCCCATCACCAATGAGCAATGGGAAGAAAAAGAAAAGCTAGATCAAACGATATAGCTGCTGCCACGCGTCCAAAGGGTTAAAGGACATATCACCAGTTGTTGCTTAAAACTGGAGAGTATAGCTCGTGGAACCCTTTACATTTGTCTATGGAATCCTAGGGTTCCACGGAGCCCACTTTGGGAAACTCTGCCTTAACCTAACTGTCACTTGACTTTAGCCAAAGAGGGTGGTTCTCACATTTCTGTTACTTTGCAAATAGCTTAACTGTTAATAATCGTTAAAGAAATTTCCTGTTGCTCTTCAAAGAACCGCTATTTTTTGTACACCGGAAATAGTCATTTAGAATTAAAACTAAGTTTATTCCAAACCTTATCACTAGGGCAACCAATTTTTTGACCTAAAAGCTTAAAATTTTGACTTTATAATTTACATATTTTGACTTTTGTTTGATCTATAAATTTTCTGCATTTGCAACTGCAAAATCATTCAGCCTTAGGTGCTGAGGTTAACCCAGAAGTGTATTCATGCACTCTAAACTTCGAAAAAGAAATTTGGTTGTTTAACTTCGGGGATAATATATTGATAAGCACATTTAATAACTACAGTAGAGTCAAACCTGAGAACATCATAAAGCTGAAATACTATATGCAAAATGGATTGAGTATTTACCAAAACAAGTACTGTAAGACCACATTTCTCGTCTACCACGCTTATCTTACATAGTATTCAATCGTCCAGTAGTGGGCAAAACAACATTATTGTGTCAGAAATCGCAATAAACCCACTATTATTACAGAATTGCAACCAAACTTGCAAAAGCATATCAATATCTGTTGTTGTAGTTTCAATAAAATGTCGATATTTAAGAGAAAAAACTGTGCTACAAAAAAGTTTGACCTAACGATAAATTTTAACCTAATGATAAATTTAGACTTTTTTTTGGCCTAATAACTTGGGTTTCCCTATGGTATGGGCGTGAAATTTGGTTTGTAGACGTTTCATGAACTTTAGAAACAGCAGAAAATTTTTGACTTTATTGACTTTTGGTTGCCCTGCTTATCACCGATCTCAGGTTGGTTTATCAGATCTCTACGAGAATGGAATTGAATAAGACTGATTAAACAGCACGCATTTGCAATTACGAACTAAACTTAACCTTCAGGAGACAAGTAGCAGTAACTGTTGAAACAGCAATATCTATCGAACCGTGTATCTTGTAACAACTATTGAAAATGGACCTGCCATATACGAAACGCTTGTAATTGAAGTAGAAAACAGCTTCAAAACTTTATCCTCTCTGCCGCTATTGACAAAACTCAGGCTACACATTGCCGAAAAACAATATTCACTGTTACGATTAAAGAACGAATTACGATGATTGAGGGCGTGAAAAACAGCCCAATTCATTTTTATTTTCGTTGGCTTTCGATGACAACGGGCCCCAAGCTTAAAAATATTTTGGGCCCCGCGCCAGCACCACACGAACACTTTCGATTGAAAGTGTAAGTCTGTAGGCGTAGCGCATCCCTTTGGCGCGGGGCTCAATTGGAAGCAATCGGTCCAATCGGCTAAAGCCCAGCACTGGGTTTACCTGACTCCGTGGTTTGTCTGTACACGATGGAAATTTTAGAACATTTAGAAGCGGAAGCGCTCAGGAAGATTTGTCAAACTTTGTAGAAATGTTTGCAATTTGGCGGCATTCAGAAGTTCCAACTATTCTGCTTATATTTTTTTCAAATTTTTACTTAAAAAACATGCAGGTTACCTACTGCTTATGCAATGTGCTTTATTGAGAAAATGTTTGCAGTTGCATTCGATGAAATTAGAGAACCACAAAACTCGATTCTGCTGTATAGCCGTACTTTTTATTTTTAGAAAGTTTAATTCGACTTGTCTGTCGACACTTCTTGCAAACGTCTGTCAAATGAACAGTTTTAAAGGCCGAAGGGCAAGGGAATATTCTAGACGAGACGACGTTGCAAGTATTCCGTGTGCTTCCTGTCGTTGTTAACTGCATACATAAAAAGGTTTGTTTTTGCTTTTACTTGCAGTTCAATTTTCAGTAGTTATAGCAACTAACATGTCTGGTGCTTTTTACGAATCTTCATTTATCCTCAATTATTTAACGCTCTTGTATGACAGTAATCGACTGAAGTATCTGTTGGTGCATTGTTTCGGTGTACGGGTCTCAAAGTCATCAGTATTGCCTTTGCGTAGCAAACAAAACCCGTGTACTTCGTGGCGCCTCAGAATTTCTGTATTTTCTTGTGAATTCTCCATCACCTCCAAAATGTAGGCATGTAAAACGTGAACATATATAACTAGTAAAACACCAACCGTCAAATCCTGCTTTAAATTCAGTAAAAGCAATTCGCTGTCAGTCTCGTGCTAAGTGTATTGCAAAACATTTGAAACCTTTATCAAAACAATTTATATGCCTCTGTGCGCCGCTGAGCACCCCATCCGATTTATTTTTTGCTTTTTTGCTGTTAGCCGTTTGCCTCAAAATCTGATGTTACTGTAGAATGTCTTCATTTCTCTCCCACTGCCGGATCCCTGTATGACGATGAGTGAATGACGTTACAGTTGGGGTGCTGTTACATTTTTTTCCTCCTCCCAGTGTTGATTGTGTGCTAACATCTATTCTATAATGCGCTATGATTAACCATTTTTGTGCTCTTGTGTTATTCGATTACCCTTGTGACATGGACCATGAGTCTGCGGCAAATCCATTAAAAATAGAGCAAACTCACGAGTCACTTTTGTGTCGAAATCTGATCGCACTAACACAAACTAAACTTCATTTTTAAAAGGAATTTTTGAGAAAAGAATGTAACCACTGTTAAACGGATTAAGAAAAATGTTTTGGATTGTTGTGGTAACAAAACTTTTTCAGAGCAGTTCGACATTTGTGCTGCGAAGTCTCGAAAAGTCATTGTTGGGATAAATATTGTTGGCTGCCGCTTGCCGGCAGTATTGAGTCGCAACTTGTCCAGATGGCATCTGCTTGCCATGTCTTCACCAGAATGTATGCCATTATCTCTTTGAATTTGAAGTACTAAAAACGGGTAACACTTAAATAATTTTAACCGCTTCAAAGTGGGACTTGCTTCGAAAACTGTTGAACTAATTTGTATCAAAAAACATACTAGATCCAATTCTCCCAAACATTCTTATGTGAGTATATCAAGGTCACAGTACATTGGCCAGAACAAATTATTTGAAGTAAAAAAGTCCAACCTGCTGTTACCATAATGCAGCAAGCTTCAGAAACGTTTTTCGTTACATTAAACTCAGCGTAACTGCGACAACTAATAGCCATTCTATCATCTACCAGCACTATTGTGAGTCAATTTTTAAAAAATTGTAGTTGTATGGACCTACCTAGAAGAATATTTACAATGCTTTCAGCGTTGCGCTGTTAAAGATGATGTTACTTAAAAATAGGCAATGACGTAATGCTATTTTAAAGTCTTGCAGCAGGTTGGAAAGTGGACACATCCGTAGAATCAGCATGCGCGATACATTGAACCTTTTGAAAAGCGTGGTTAGTGTCACATCAAAAAATAGAACGTGTTTCAACTTGGTGTCAGTTTGGGCTTAACTTTAATTTAGTTTTACATGTATTGCCTGAATATGCAACGGATGATCACGACTCTTCGAATCGAAGCACTTTGGGTAGTTACTGTAACCCTGAATGCACCACCATTGACGACTCATCGCCGTGCCTGCATAGTGCGGTGTGTCCTGTTGCTAAGCAACACATGACAATGCCACAATCATGAAACTCCTTCAAGCAGATTGTTGCTTTTCATTTCCAGTTTTAAAATTATTAGTGGCGCTGACAGAGACACTACGGGCTTGAAGCCCCCTGAAACAATTTGCTCGATTGCAAAATCCAGTGTTCACGTTCAAACGCAACGAACAAAGATGGCAATTATTTGTAAGAACGCCAGCTTTAGTCGTGAGAACAATCGTTTCTTTATCCAGTAAAAAGATGCAAACGTTTGGCAATTCTAATTAGAGGGAATCCCCGATTTAAGGTTGTGCAAGTTCAGCTCTTACCTCATTTCTAAATGCTTTTATGGAAGTCAAGGAGCTGCAGAAGTAACACATGACCAAAATTTTTCCAAAAAACGGTTTGTGAACACGTGTACTTTTCCTTCCACACAAAAAAGATACTGTGCCGTGAGAAAACATTGCAGCATGTATTAGATTCACTCAAGACCTTTTCCAGAAAAGGAAACGCACCAAAACCCGTGCAATCGCTTTCAGTGATGAGCTAGGACTTCTTCGCATTTAAACAGTTGTGCTTGCCTGAAGACAGAGATTTACCCAATACGTATGTAACAGTAGAAATGGCCACAACATTTTCACCATTTCCCACGCAAACATAATTCCAATTCCTGCTTTTCAACTTACCAAGGACAAGACTTCTGATCATTTGTGCCGCATTCTCTGTGAGTTTTGTACGTGAGAGCCGACACATGAGATGCAAAATCGCCAATAAATTTTTTTAGCTATCCCACCACACATGGAAGCGCACGTAGTTAAACCAAGGTCATCATCGTTTTGACCAGAGCGACTGATAACTTTCGTTTGTTGGTAAAAGATATTCTCTTTTGGTTTTCTCTGGGCAAACTTCTTGAAATATCATTTCGAGGCGTACACGTGCGTAAAAATCTGGCAGGCAAAAAATAAAAACACGTGCGCAAAAAAATGAAAAGAAAACAAATATAAGCCAATACATTAAATTACGTTTGAACTCATCACCTCTCCCAAAAAAAACAAACGTAAACAGTTCTCTGACGTGAATTTATTTTGATGCGTTCCGGAAAACATCATAAAAGTTTTGAAACGAAAACACGATAAAAAAGGGAAAATCGGAGCGAGATCAGCAAACCTCGAAAGCAAACAATGCGGCAAAGCGAGACAGGTTGAACGCGGAGGTATGCGGCGCAAACAAGTTGATACCGACACGCATCACCGCAGCGTAAACAGTATAACAATTTCGAGATTGAGATGTTATCCGACATGTTAAGTTATCACGCTTGAATCGTGTACGTGCACAGCAACGGTTACATTCTTGACCCTGGGACCGAGCCGTACTTTGGGGGACAAGCTCTCAAGAAAACCACAGCGCGGCGGGAATCAAACGATCGTGAAGAACGAAACTTTTAACGCAGAACGTACTGGATACGGAACGGGAAACAGTTTAACAACGCTGCAAAATGCAACGACCGACTTTAGGTGTCTGGCTAACAGTTGAGCTGAAAAGCCTCGCCAATGTGCACAAAAATTTAAATGCAAACCAAACATAAAACTCCGCTCGATTGAAGCCAGTCAAAGCGTCGGTAGGCAGATTTCAACGTCGTTGTGCTGGCTTGTTGCATACACGAAACAAAGTTTACCTTTTCAACGACCGCCAGTTTTGTGATGTTTTTATAACACGTGAATGCTTAGCAGCGTCTCGTAATTATTGGTGGTGATTTTTTTCATATAATTCGGAAGCCCACGCATAGTTTACCGGGTTCTTGTGTTCACTTGTCAAACCCACCGATTTCGAAAGCAAGACATTTATTCACACTAAGTCATGAACACATACAGTTCATTTTTTATTGAGGTTCGCAGATATAGCAATCAGCCTTGCGAAGGTGGAAACGAAATTATCCTAACGAAAATGATACTACGTTCATAAACATGAACGATTGCTGTATTTTCACGTAATATCTTCGAACTATCACGTGGAAAGATTACAAGCTGAAACAAAAGTTATGCACTTTTTCAATAATTGTCTTGCCTTCACCGAAGTACAAGCGTAAATCCATTCTTACTAATCGATGGATAAAGTATTACTAAATCGATGGATAAAGTATTTACTGTTCATGATTTTTTACATAAAAAGCTCAAAAACACACATCAAACGTACATTCGATTACAGAAATATTAACAAATAAATTATTTGGATTCCTGAATCACTTTTTACACAACCTGGAGACTAAGAACTGGTGACGTTGTGGGTACTGTCGACATTAAGCAGACATGGTTCTTAGCTTCAACCTTTCTAAGGCAGAAAAAAGTCTTTCAGAGATGCTCTGCGGAGCTAAAAAGACAACGTATCTTTATGGTGTTGCACTTCCACGTCACATTTCACCTGCTGGAACTCTGTCAACTCAAACTACTTGAAAATATTTCTTCTGGTAAAAAGAAACATTACAACGTAATTAAACCGGCGCAAACACAAGTATGTCAACAGCAATTTTAGATCGGGCGTCAGCAATCTTACTTTTTCAGCCCAAACTGCTCGAAATTATACTGCTTTCAATGTTGCAACTCACACATACTACAAAAGGATATTTGAACACACCACGATATGTGAAGAAAAAGCCATATCAGAACCCTTACGAATTCAACAATAGTTTTTAAATTTCGTCGTTGTGAATAAATCATCACTGGACGTGATTTCCTGCCGTGTTTTCTCAAACGTGACTTCTTGTCCCCACTGCCACCATTGTTTGACACGGTAAATCAACACACCAGCATATCATCGTCAAACAGACAGGACTTCAAAGTTAGTGCCTACGTGATCTTAAGAAAAATATATCAACTTTTACGTTCTACCTCATTTTTCCGCGTATGAAGAGGCTTCCAGTTAATCGTCACTTTGTTTTTAGTGCAATGGTTATTTACAAATGACTAGATACGATATTTTTTCTGAATTCAATGTCCAAAAAAATAGCATTCTTTACTGTACCAGGCAGTGCCAGTTTTAAAACCAGTCAGCAGCTATCAATTGCAAGGGATTATAACCAATCTTCTTGGTTACCAAATACTATTGCTACATCCACTTCACAAAATTTAGTTTAAACGTAATATCAAGCAATTTTCTTTCGGTTTAAAATTTACTTTAAAAATCGGTTTTCATTTATTTTTGGTCCGTTAACGTTATGGCTACAGCACTACAGCAAAAAAATCCTGCCTGTATCATGTTTAAAAACAAAAAGCAAGCTGTGAGGAAAGCAAACTTTGCGTTTGGAAGGTCGAATCGCTTAAAGAACGTTTTTTTGCTGTGATAAATAAATTATCGTCGCTAACGTCAAAGAGCGGCAACGCAAATGTCACGTGGCACATTCTAGGGTCAGATCGATGCCATATTTGAGACAGGCGTCGAAGAAATCGGGCTAGTTGTTTCCTCACCTGTCTGAAAAGCACTGCGAATGTTGGCGTTGCCTAATGATCTAAAAGAATACTATATTTGCATAATTAAATAAATGTCCACTTGGGCAACAACTGATTTGCAACGTAAAGTTTCACTTAACTCCAAAACAAACCTGCATTACGCAAGATACAGCGGAAAGGCAATGAATACAGCGTTTGCTAATGACCTACATGCACCTGGTCATCATACAGCCAGTGTTTTCCGAGTCATTCGCGTTGACAAGCTGCGTAAACATTTACTATTAAAGACATATTTTTTACCTGCGCTTCAACGGAAAGCATATTTTAACAATGTAAGTGCTTGCCACGGAAAGGAACGCCGCTGCAAGCAACGCATGCCTCAATGCCAGAATGATATGACAGGTCGCGAACGAAATAGGAATAGCAACAAAGACAAGCTTGCATTGCACGTGAACAATCGTGGATACTGTTAACCAAGATACCCTAACCATAACCCGGGTCAATTACGTACGCAACATTGACTTGTTGCAAACCCAGGTGCTGCGGAAATTTAATTGCACATGACTGAGTACCATGACTGCCTTAAAACGATGCCGAAACGGCAGATGGCAATCAGTAATACTGTACGTGCGTTTCTTCATGTTGAAGAAATGATACGATGGTTGCTGCAGGAATGGCATATCAATGATAGACCGCAGTTTGCTAGATACTGGGAAGTGCTGGTTAAGATTTCCGAGATTTCCACAGCGGTATTCGTGAACAAGACAAATGGTGCAAAGAACTTTAGTGCATGCTGCTTTTTGTCTTCTCGAAATATGTCTCCAGCATACGTTTTGGAGAATTGCAAAACTGATGACCACGTGTAGAAATGTTTCGCTGCAAAAAGAGTTGCAGCTGAGTTCTGCACGGCCTCTGCTTTTGCGCAACCACTTCCACGGCATCTTCTCGTGAATGGCTTAAGTTTCTGCGCGACATCGACTTTCCTGTTTTGGTCGGTTAGACAACGCAATCATCCCATCATTGCAATGTCGAAATTGAGAAGACCTCAAGCTCATTTATTCCACGAGGGACAACCTACCCATTCCTCTAAATTGCTCTTTCCCTGGGAATCATCTGGTTGGACGTGCGTTTGGGCCATGTGAGCGGGTATTGTTGGGTCTTTTTCTCCATCTTGAGTCGTTTCTTTCGGAAAGTTGATGAAATCGCTCTGCGTAGCAAACGTTTCGACTGTTATCAAGAGTTGCTTGAAGCTAAAGTATTTTGATGATGATAAGCCATCATTTACAAGCCAATGATGAATGCATGCAGCCCACACGATTCTGAACTGTCAATCAAAGCTAAGGCATTCAAAGGTTAAGTGATGCTAATGGCGAACAAGATACGGAGATTGCTTTTTTATCAATTGCCACTTCTCAGAAAAGTGGTCTGAAGAAAAAATAAGCCATTTTGTCCGTTTTCATTGTTCAAGAGGAAATCGCATTTGTACGCGAGAGGGGAGGGCGCCTGACCTTTCAAGCCCCCATGAAACGTAGCTGATAGACTTGTAGAAAAGCTACGAGGTAAAAATGATCTGAAAACGATTTGCAATTATGCTTGATGTTGACGATCATCTCACTGAATACTGAAATTTTGACGCTTTGTTACGTAATTTAGGCTTTTGAGCTGCTAAGTCCAAACTGGCAAGATGGCCCTGAAGATTGAAGATGTGAAAGTGCCATCGTTAGTCCTTGTCTCCCGATAATAAGAGATGCATTTTCCATATAAGTTATTGTCTGGGTTTTCAAAACTGCGGGATACCTTCTGACCACCCTTTTCAACTAATTCCGCTACGCGGCAAGCATTGCATACAAAGAGTTTAATCCGGCCAGTCAAGCGAAAATATCGGTGATGGCGCGGCTGCTTTGCTGAGCTTAGCTGAGGCGTTCGAATTTCAGTCAACGTTTGCAAAGTAAAAGTGTTTGTGAAGTGTATATGGTTCGCGATTCGAGCCATTTCGTCGCTTAGTTTGTTCGGCACTCATCGAAATCGCACTGTTTTCACTCGATGCCGCATGACTAGTAGTGCAAAAGCAGAAAATTGACGAAATTATTGTCTGCCTCCATTTCTGGCGTGGGGCTTGTTTTCAGTCCTGAGCCACACAGACATTATTAACGCACTGCTTGCTACAGCAAAGAATGTGATAAGCATTGTTAGTTTGCTACTGGGTATGCATGTTTACTCTTGGAGGACGTTCCCACTGCAAACTGAATAAACCAATATACGCTTACCGCAATCACGTTTTTTCTTGAAAAACGTTTTGTCAGACTGTCTTCGACACTTTGCACATTTCCGTCTTCTGCATTTGACTGGAGAGAAGATCGGTATCCTCACAAGGCGCCAGCATCCTTTCTTGCATCCTTGTTTCTTTCTGTGGCATTTGGGACGCCACGCCTCCAAATTGCAGGCATCTACATTGAGAGAAAGTTAAGTAACGATGCGGTTTCAGAACGGTCGCCAATCAGGTTATGTTGCTTCTAAAACGGGACGAACGACATCTGGTGGGAAATTCAATTAATTCAAGCACAAGTGCATAACTAAACTTAATTTTCGAAGAATCACAAGATCAAAAAATACAGCAGATCCTGCTTCTGTATTAAAAATTACTACGCACTTTATTGGACACACTTTCCGAAAACATGCTGCTGCAAGGTCAGTCATCAACAGCCGTAAGACCTTGATAAAAAGCATTAAAAAGAAGATGGCTTTCTCAAGTCGATTTGTGTTGTGATTGCCAAAAAAGAGCGCATTACAAACATATAACACTCACCACACGAGGCAGGACACCTTCGTTTTTTCTGACGCTTTCGCGAGTCTTTTTGTTTAACACACTGCCCGTCACGACTCTGGAACCCTTCATCGCACTTTCGGCATTGCGACCCGGTGAAGCACTTTATGCAGTTCGCACCGCAGGCTAAAAACAAATTGCAAACTCATATTGACACGAAACGTGCGAACTTATTACTGGGTTGAAAAAATTTTAAACGCTAGTGTAGCAAGTAAAAACGCGTGAGCTATCTATTAACCAAACAGATAAAAAATGTGAGCATGAGAAAACTGCAAAGATTTAAAATATTTGCAATGCTATCTGGCAGCAAAGCCTCAACTGCAGTTGTTCTCTATTAGTTCTGCACTCGGCAACATAAAAATTCTAGCTCTGATCTTGCAACATATGGTCCAAGGTTACCGTTTTCGTGTTTCAGAGCAATAACTGGATTCCAAAACACGTATTATGTTCCAGTAGGAAATTTTACACCCCGGTGTATAAGATTGTAGTTCCGACCAGGCACTCAGACGTCAAAAGTACCGGGAGCTTCATTACCGAAGAAATCTACTCTTGTCGAAAACCGCGTTTGGCCGGAACGTTAAACATTGGAGTCTGTTCTTTGGTTTAAAGCTACCAACACATGCGACTGAGGCAAAGAGTGCAGGCAGTTGAGTTAAATACCAGGAGAGTTTACACTAATCCGGCAGTGCTGCCTACGCCTACAGAATTAGTTCAAATCAGTTTGTTCGCAAAATAAAATAATCTGTTAACGCATGTCGGCAATGCATTTCTGGTGGAAGGTTTTAGTTATTTGCAAGCATTTGAAGGCAAACCTGTTTCAATCCACCGGTTAGGTGGCACAGTGGGTTGAACACGCGCCAATTGGTTGGTAGACTGGGTTCGAACCCAATCGGCCCATACCGAAGACTTCAAAAATGGTACTAAAGTGCCTGCGTATTTCGTGCTCGGCGATAATGGATGGGTTCAAGGGAAAAAGCTTCACCCACTGACGCAGCATTCACGACGAAAGCGGCCGCGTCGCCTCCGGCGCAAAGATGCGGAGATGGGCGCCACTGGCCACTGGCCACTCCGAGGGGACTCCAGTGTAATACAAAAGAAATCTTGTTTAATCGTATACAACCTTCCGAAGCAATTGTCCGCGCGGTCAAATCGTCAAAAGAATCATCGGTTACGAACACCCAACTTTCATTTGTTCGTGCTGAAGAAAGTTGCAGAACCAGAAAAATCCCGACCATGGACTTTGCGCACACTGAGGTATCAGCGCAACACGTTGAATGTGTTTGGTTAGTAGAGGAAACGGCTTCTACTCAGAAAAGCTACTGGCAGAAGTTCCAGTTGTGTGTACAACGAACTATGTAAATACTTGGGCTTTGATGTTTGAGTAGTGTTCTCACTGTAGTCAGCAACCGCAGTTATCTGCTCAAATAATCTATTGGCTTTGTTGCCTGACACGTTCGAGACCATAGCGCATGTTCTTACAAAAATGCTACGGAAAAGTAAAAGAAAAACGGAAAAGTAAAACGTTGTTGCATTTGATTCCAAGCACAACATTGTCCTTTATTTTTTGAGCTGGCAACGCGATTACACAAAGCATGTGAAGGCAGGCCTGTATCGGCCCTTTACAAAGGCGAGAAATAGGACGAGTATGACCCGAAAGCCAACTTGTTGGGGTTGCAGGACATTTGTAGGGAAATTAACTAATACTCAAATCCCAAATTTTCTTTTTGTTAAGTCCAATCGCTTCTGCCACCATACAATAATGTTGAATAAGAATACGAATTCTTGTTTTTTTCAACATTCTATGCTTCATTAAGTAGTGCGAAGTATTTAGCCAAAGTAAGTGGTTTTGTTATAAGCTGGAGAAGTCTGAGTCAAAGAATATTTAACCAATTAGGGAGAAACCGTGCGAACAAAGTAGGTTCTTTTGCATCTCAGAGTGACAATCACTGCTCAGGTGCCATTAACACTGTCGCTGAACAGACGTGTAATTCTCTAACGCTAAAGTTGAAACTACCGCTGGTGGTTCCAACAACGAAGACTCAAACCGCACGTCCATGCCATTCACAATAAAATTACCACATATGTTGATTTTTCGTTGTTGAGTATGCGCTGCACTTGCACATTTCTCTTTAAAAACGATTAACCATTTTCGAACAGTAGCTTACTGAGGATAACACGCAAACATAGACTCGTTTTGTACCAAATTAGCACCCTGTCGAAAACAACGTTTGAACTGTTGGGTGAGTTTGATAGTTATAGACGCGACGGGCGATGGCATACACTGACACAGTGTTTGTTGCAAACCGTGGCATGTTATCAACACCATCAATTACCTACACCAGTAACACTAATTCCTCGATCTGACCAAAAGTTTGATACTTGAAAAACACAGTATAAATTTTGAACAATCCCGTTTGGTTTTGTAACTTCAAATAAGTTTTATCTGTGTTTCGCAACGGCGCAAATATTAAAATCTCGATTGCGGTTGAACTTCGAATATGCGATGATGAGCAACTTTACAATATTAACAAACGCTGAGTATAAAATTTAGAATAAAATTCAATTGTAGTGAAGTTGTTAAGTGGTATTGCAAACAGCAAATAACTTACCGTGTTAAAACACCACAATCTCTTCGATCGAAGAGAGCCACCCCTTGTCAGTACGGTATACTCTACATTAGCAGCTCAGCCAAGTAGCCGACGAAGTCGCCACAGTTTACATGAAGTTAGTTCGGGGATGAAAGCACTGTTGCGTTACCAACTTTTTCAATTTTTTATCCAACATTTCAGCTGATAATGTGTGCACTCCTATCGAGAATTTATGGCGGATATTTACGAGGCATAACACGAAGTCCTGGTAACTGCGTAATATTTGTCGGGACATTTTTGAAAACAATAAACGTGTCTTCATCAAATTTTATCTGGCAGGTAATAGGTTCTCCCTCACTTTTCTATCTCAGCTCCGAACTTTTTGATTTTAATTTTGTTGATGGTAAGCTTTACGGAATAGTACGTTTGACACGGATCTGGCCAAAACTGAATTTTGACATTCCACCAGCGGTTCCAGAAGTTTCGGGAAAAATCATTCAGCTACCTATAACTCGCGAGACCTAAGCTCATGTTTTTGGAGAAAGAGGTCAGAAACTTTAGATCGGTCAGAATTTTGATATCAGATTTACACTTTTATAATGGCGGTCAACTGCCGGTAGTTTAATGAAAGTACTCGCAAACAAACGTATGCTGTTTCACGTGAGAATCCAAACCGAGTTTACTTTGCCCTGGTTTCCCTGACAACGGCACGACACCAAGCACTGTAAAGGTAACTGCAGTAAGCTGATCGTTTTGAAGAACATAACCGAAATTCGATGCGAAACATAAAATTATCAAGGTATTAGGTAACGCATCAAGAAAACTAATTGCCATCACCGTGGATCTTGCTCTGTAGCCTATTACTTAAGTTTATACACAAACAATCAACTTACTATAAAGGTAAAAATTCACACAGACCGCAAGGCAACTCATAGGACCAGGCAAACACCTAGTTGGTTTATCTCTCACTGATAAGGCGCCAGCGTGGTTTGTAATTGATGTATTTCTCAAGTAGCATTACTCCTACTGTAAAGTGGGTGGATGTTCATAACATAATCACAGGATGGGATGGTATATTAGGCAGTTGGTTTACTTATAAGACAACTAACTGCTTGTGAAGCTGCTTGCGGGATAGCTGTTTCGACAACATGGTTAATCTGAGACAGAAATCAGCTATAAAGTATTATGTTTAACTCCAGCTTAAGTTTCAAACCCTCCTGATCCACTAACCATATATTTGTCCCGGAAGTAACCATATATTTGTCCCCACTAACCATATATTTGTCAATACGAACGTCATGAAAATAACATCAGTGTACAAAAGTAAGTCCGGTATCAAGATATTTAACAAGAGTTAAACGATGAAAAAATAAACTAATATTCACACACTCAACGGTTGTTCAGTCAGAAGGTGCTATACGGTTGCTGCACAAATTCTTCACAATTGTAAACACTTTATTTGAAACCCACTAAAATTACAACGGATTGAAAGCTGAAAAAACACGCCGTATATTATCATCTACAGAAAGTTTAGAAAGAACACCAGAACCACTTGATAACCAGCAATGCCCGGTGCTACTATTTTTCCATTCTCATTACTAAGGCACAACCCTTCCGTTAGATATTTGCCAACCGAAGTTAGCGTCGTTGCTGTTACTATCCGTGACGACTCGCGTCACTGGGTGATTTTATCTGCTGTCAGACCGATGCCCACAATGTAGTTGTTGAAAGCACATTAGCGGTCAAACAAAAGCTTACGGGCTTATAGCAGGTATTACCGTGAATAACCGGCAACAGCTGGGCACTTCTCATAAAAATATGAAACTCAATAAAAAGATAACAATCTTTAAATCTCCCTTTTCTCCAGTGCTAAAAATGTATCGCTGTTTACACGGTTGGATGCCAAAACAGGGCAGTGTATTCTGTTTTTGCATATGCATCACCTATGGTTTATTTCTAGCTACAGGTAGACTTCAGATTTACATTAAAGTCTTTTTCTCCGCATGCTGATTTTTCCGACAGGTCTCAACACCCTGGCTGCAACTGTATCGGATCACAAATTTGATAGTCACATTTCCAAGAGATAATTGCGTCGGCGACAAATGCAAAACCTACGGGATATTTCACCGTTTCTCTAGCACTCACCACGCCAGATATACACTGACTGCTGATCAAAAACACCAACTACTAACGGTGGTTTGGTTACTTAATAAACAACTTTTAAACTATTGTTGACGGAAAGACAGGTTGTTGTTTTATAGTTACACGAAATGGTCAAAAGGTGTTACGGTGTTTACTTCATATATACATTTTCGTGGTTATGGTGTGGAACATTATTATACACAAAAGCTATGTTTTAGTGGAGAAACAACCGTTCGTGTGTTGGAATATTTATTTTTTCTCCCAACACCACGCAGTGCGTATTTTGAAAAACGGCGGCGATCGTTGTTACAGAACTTCTGCAGAAACAATGATACTGTAGAATGGCGGAAGTAAACTCACAGCAAAGTTAATTTTAGCTGCGCCACGGAACACGTGGCATGCTTTTGCATATATGTCAGTGGTGTTAAGATAGTTGCCGAAAGCACTAAACGAAAGTTCATATTGAAATCGTGCAAAGGCAGTGGCGTAGTTGGGGAAGCGAGCGGAACAAGGCTTCAAAACATTTTGAAAGGAGGGAATTGAACTTTCCTCTTAATTTATTGTGACCCAAAATTACGTACCTTTAATTGTAAATTTTCTAATTTCCTTTTTTAGACAAAAGGATACAGGGTCACTTGCAGGGTGACACAAAAAAAACGGTTATCACCTAAACTTGAATAACTTTTGAAATAATCAATCAATTATTTTTATTTTTCAGATTTACCAAGTAGAATCAATGTTCTAAGAGTCTACCAAATTTGACCTTCGAGACGCCATGGACTACTGAGCAAAAGATATTTATAGTTGAGGCATATTTTCGGCAGAAGTCTAT
>JGI24158J21664_10005634_pt1 | contig 16390 bp, 6 predicted proteins | sample Ectturendosymbi3_FD_21664 | JGI IMG/M metagenome (IMG submission 21664)
TTGTCTGTTTTTATCAACCTGCGTTCTGCAGAGTGTGTGTGTTCATACTATGGACTTCGTGTCTGCTAACAAACAAATAAATTAAATTAAATTATGTGAAAAGCTATCCGAGGAAGCTTTTGCTAAAAACAGTGTAAGGCTTTTTCAAACACACACGGGGATCAAATGCTGTCAGATCGGTCACTTGCCTTCCAGAGAAAGTGTTTTACCGCCTGGTAAAAATTCTTCCAGCAGCAATATTAAACATTCCAGTAGTATACGTGATCAAATTGGAACAGGAACAATTCTTGCTTCAGGTGGGCACAACGAGAAACGACTCCCAACTTGAGACTAATAGAACGGCGTTAAAATGTTGTCCTAAAGCTAAGGTGATTCGCGGTTTCATAGTCTGTCAATAGTGACGCTATAGGTATGCTACTATAGTACAGTTATCAGGTACTAATCGCTCTACAGAATATGCTTCATTTGCTGGCGATCCATAGGCTCATAGTGCGTCCGGTGATATACTGATGACAGTAAACTTCCCAGGTTTTCAGAATAAAATTTTTAGCAAGAGATTCAAAATATGTTTTTCATTGAGATCTCCCAGCAGTACAACAGTGGCCAAGCACTTACCCTTCAGGTCGAATTAAGATTTTCAAGGCGGTACAGCAGCTTTTTCAAATAAAAAATAGGCAACATGATTACAGGCAAGTCTCTTGCTTGCCGTGTGGCTGGCATGTGCGTTGCAAATCATAAACCCTCTCCCACAATTTTCTTCTCTTATACATCTGTGTTTTGAAAATATTTTTGATGCAATAAAATAGGCCTTGTTTGTTACAAACAGAACTTCAGCGAAAAGTGGAGCTACTGCCTACACCTATATTTTGCGCAATCATTGAAGCAGACAATGAGTGAGAAGCAGTAGCACTAAAATACGGCAACTAAACACCTGGCTTTGACATAAAGTGGGATATCAAGTCTTAATCGTAATGGATAAGATAAAAGGTTTGCAAATATAAAAAACAATTTTCTACAACCTTTTTGGCGCCTTGCTCAAAAACAGGTCATAAAAACACTATACACCATTCCAATTATGTCATAACTTTACAACACCTCCAAAATGCTTCAAATCTGCAGAAAAATGCGCGCTGAACGACACCAGGACATGTTTGTACGAGTGCGCAGAAGCGAACGTAATGCGGAATGCGACAAAAAAATACACTTTACTTGTTTTTGTGACTTGTTTTTGTGATAGTACCCCTAGTCAATAAAATCGACTTTTGTCTTCAGCCGTGTAGATTTTGCAATTTGATGGTTCTGTCTTGGACCCTTTTTCGAATCCTTAGGCACGGTTCCGATCCAAATCATGATCCCATAAATGTTTAATAAGTTTGGGGGAGTTCCAGAAGGCTTGTTGCTTTAGTTTGGGGTTCGGTCAAGCGCGCTTTCGCCACTGCAGCACCGAATTTTGCCATGCAAGACAGACAGATGCACCGCACAATGGACTGTGGTCTGCAACAGTTGCTGGCATGCTCTTCAGTCCTGTGCAGCTAAAAGGTATTCAGCTGTCTTTATGATCAACATTGTCGACTTCTTCCTTACTAAATTAAGACACGATACGAAGGTCCTGGAAGACCCAAGAATTCGAAACCTATAGATTGCCCCATATACAAAATCTGCATCAGGAAAATCAATTGAAAAGTTAGCAGAAGGTTATGAACATGAGTGACTAGATATTCGAAAAACTCTGATTACTTGAAAGTTTAGCAAACCACTGACAGTTTTCTTTTACGAAAAATTGAAAAAATATTTGAATTGAAAACCTGCGTTTCCGACAAAAAATGATGGATAACCAAGGTTTTATGATGTCGCTGTTGACTAGCACAGCCTTTTAACCATACGAAAAATTTTCAGTTTCTTAAATGTTGTCTGCAATTTAAATAAGAATTGGAGAAGATTGTTTAGTCAGCTATGTATCAGAAAGATACTCCCAAACAGAAACGCATTAAAGTGGTACTTTTATTTTGTGAATGGAAAATTCATAAAACGCTCAAGGTTAGTCGCTTTACCAAGGACGCGTTTTGAACGCAGGCTGTTTAAAAATAACCTTATAATAAGTGCTTGAAAAAGTCTCTTAGAGATTATCTGTAGCGAACAGCTACAAACACCCTATGAAATAAAGAATTGTAGACAAAGTCTTTTCACGTAAAATGGTTTATGATGCTTTTTTCAGGGAAAAATATATATAAAATAAGTTTTGTGTTTGTGTCTTGTTTCTATCCGTCTTTTCTTTGATTGTGTTTTTGTAAATTGAAATGTGTTTTGGTAAATTGAAATGCAAATTTTTCCAACAATTGCAATTTCAAATGTCTGTTAAGGCATTGCATGAGTTCCTTAACGAAATCAGGTTTAGATCCAATATGAAAAATTTGAACCTCTGACTTTGAAAATAGCAAGAAGGACATCTAATATTCTCATTAACACTGTCTATCGAATGAAATCCTTTCCTAGCAAAGAATCTGACACTAAAGATCTTACAGAGTATGAAGGAGGCATCATCAGCTGTTATTCAAATAGAAAATGTTGCTATTAGTTTTATCCAAAAAATATTTTAATTTTGCAAAAAAAAGTTGATTGTCAAAGGTTTTTGATTCAAGCCTAAAGCTTTTCATTGGAATACGATGAGTTCAAGATTACTTGGTATCAATGCATTTTAGAGGCACGCCGCCTCTATCTGCGCGATGGATGTTAAAGCTATTTACGTTCTTCAAAAACGAGCTTTGACATCACACTTTATCTTAAGCTGCCGGCACACTTGGAGAATGGTAAAAATGGCAAAGTTTATACAACACTTGTCTGTGTTGGTCAGATGATACAGTGCGGGAATGTTCTGTAGCTAGCAATTTGTCTTCAAACTAATTGTTTCAAAGAGCTGAAGACCGGCGTGGCGTTTCAACGACTCAAAACTACTCGATTTTACCGGTGAACAAGTCGACACCCATCAGGTGGGTTTGAGAACCACTTTCTGGTCAACTTTAAGGTACTTGTCATTTTCCATGCATCAAAGGGCAAAAATTTCATTTTTAATAAACGACCTTCAATATAATACATTCGAAGAACGTTAGGCAGGGAATGACTTAAGCTTCGACAAGGCAGAACTCGTTGTGTCTCTGAATAATTATCATACTTCAGGTTGTTCAAATATTTCGAAAAGAGAAGGTAGTCGGTATCCTAATCCAAACGTTTGTGAATTACATGCCATACGAGTATATTTCAAAGACCTCTTCTCTCTCATCCGTTTCAAGAAACTTTCTCGTGAAAAGTCGAAGCTAGCCATGGATATTTAAAAATGACCATTACAACTTTGAGCTTTTACCAATGTTGGTAAGCCGTCAGTTCAAAATGACGGTGCATGCGATGTCTTCCCAACACAAAGTCATGTTGTTTGTTGTGGTGACTTCGAGCTCAAATATTGCAAATACCAGTAAGAGTGGCTCTAATTCCTAAGCTCCAATGCAGCGTTGTTTGAGCCTTAATTTGTCAGCTGTTTGGGTTACTTGAGCAGTTGTTCAGAACTGCGAGTCGCTCCTTTCTTCGCATGTTTGCGAATGGTTCTAATGTAGGCGAACGGATTCCTAACTATTTTGGAGCACGCCGTGTCTGTGCAAGCTTTGCGCCAGTGTATCAGAGCGCGTGTGCGGGTGTGCCAGAGTTGTTTGTAGGCGTCCAAGTTCTTCAGCAAGTGTTCTGCTGAACCGTGGCCCGTGCAAGTTTCCCCAGTAAAGCGTTAAACTGCCACAGTATTTGTTGATGAATGGTCATGAAATTTAAAGCGAAGAGCTCGGCAGCTAATGGGAAAAAAATCCGATGCAGGAAATTGGTAAGAGCGACGCACGTGACATTTAATTACCGCACGGTAATCCGAAACATCCTTCCAACAACCCATACGGACGCCAGCACGGAGGCGCCACGCGGGTCCGATTGTTCCAACCTGTGAACCGCCTACGTAAACTCAAAGTCTTCTTCCTTGACGTGGCAATCAATCTGAACTTCGGGGCAATTGCGGCTGCGTCTTGCCCAGCAGGGTAACTGACGGGGACAGGGATGTGAACCGCCCCCCTGGCAAGCTAAATGCAAAAACCGGGCCCCCACTTGGCTTATATTTCGGTATTTCGCATTATTTTGTCTGTTTTAGTGCAGACATCCACACCCGGATTCACTATCATTTATCAATTTTTTTCTGATTGTTGGTTGATGCCCCCTACAGTGACCCCTTCAGCTAAGTTTTACCGCCTGGCTAAAACCCCTAGATACGCCACTGGTTTTGCCATGCAAAGGGTGATGACGGTCTTTCGTAAAATTACGAACAGCGCGCACTAGAACGAGTGCCTTTTTCTTGGGCGTGCGTTGTTTTCCGCAACAAGAAGTTTTCTCTGCGCGAGAAGTGTTTCTCTGTAGAATCCTGCTCTTGTTGCTTGTGTCAGTCGCGGTGAAATTTTCAATGTCATGTTACGCTTTGAATCGATGCACAGAGTATTGACCGATACCCGGACTAGCTGAAGGCATATGTTGTAATGAGTTGGTAACTGCTCTTTCAAAAAGACAATCGAGAAGCATTTAACTGCCTTGAACCTTAGATATTGCTAACGGGAGTTAACGACACTGTCCTTTGTGACTCTAAGCACCACCATGGGCGTCGGAAGGTAGGAAAGGTGGAGCCATAGGCCCCCCTAGATTTTGAAATTTGCTATTTCGCTAGTAACATTTTATTAGAAAAATGTTTTTCTCTTTATAGTTTCGGAGTTGGCAAAATGAAATTTCACTGCTATTGGCCCCCCTGGAAAAATCTTTTTGTTACCCCTGGAAAAATCCACTATTAGCCCCCATTGTAAAAAATCCTTGCAACGCCCATGAGCACCACACTCTTATTGTGCAAAATTCCAAATTCAGTCCAGCGAGATTTCAGTAGCACTGGCATAATATAGATAGGTTTGACTTATGAATCCTTGACATTGCCATCATTTCAGGTTTGACACTCGTTTTTTCTTTTTGTCGTTATCGCTAGAGAATATGCGAGGTTAATAATTTTCACCCCTATATTCACCCTAAAACGCGGCAGCCAGCAGCGTTTGTATGTAGGTAAAAAATAGGATAAAAAAACAAATCGACACTGCGCTTACAGTGCAAAAAGTTTTCTAGATTTAGTGCGCTGTATTGGTCATCGCACAAGATAAACGTAATTCACGAAGATGTTTAACAGATGTTCCCCAAGCAATTGCAGTTTTTCTTAGCAAGAAAGCTTCAACCGGGGAACAACCTACACTTGTAGTAATTTAAAGTTTTTAGAAAGAATTCAGATTCGCTTAATGGAGAGCAGGTAAAATCTAATTGACGACTCTTTATTCATGATAAATTTTACTGGTGAAATCTGAATGAAATTCAGGCCTAAATATGTCACAAAATCCGTAACACAACTTAACTCACAATCGAGCACAAAAGGTAACCCAGCACACGTCCGTCTGCACAATGCCCACTGAAACATTGATATTTGCCCTTACTGGAGTATCTGAATACGGGCCCGCTGTGATAACGCCTTGCCTGATGTTTGATTAGACATGAAAAACGTCTTTAGTTTTTTCAGGTTGACTGCAAATCACGTTTTTGTGCAAGCCGTCGAACCTTGGTCTCAGGCTAATTCAAGTGCTTCCTGAAAATGCCGGATAAGCATTGGAGTCACGCCACTAACAAGCTCGGTCTGAAGAATTACGGGACGGATGTAATTTGATGGAAGCGAAGCTCGGGTTATATCCGTTTCGTGCCCACGAACAACACATCGTGACCAGCCGTTTGACAAATGACCACATTTTCTCCAAGGGAATATTCTGGGATCGCAGCCAAACACGGAAGAACTGGAAGAGCGTAGACATAACACTCCACCATTAAAGATACGCCTGATAGGTTAACAGGTTGACGCTCCCTCCAAGCAAATGGTTAACGCTCCTATCCCTCCAAGCACAGTATAGTGCAGAAGTTTTTCTGTCGACATCGGAATCAGTGACCCTGCCAAAGTGAAAGTCTATAAAACCCGAAATATATTCAATGGGGGAGCCTGAGGACACTCCCGGAATTTAAGGTGCATCAAATGTATCGTTTGATTGTACCGGTTCTACAGTACTTTAGTCGCGATCATAACAGACTTCAAAGATTTCATGCTTAGAAGCAGAGTGGCAGTTGCTTCGTCGTACAAAAAACAACACAAAAATTGATCATTATCATGAAATGATGTCGGACATTCCAGTCACAATTATTTTCATCGGTAGCAAGAATTATTTTGAATGAATTGTGTCAATTACTGTTTTGGAAGAAAGAACTAATTGCAATCGTTAATTAAAATAATTAACCACCTGGTTGCCTTTCAGTGTTCAACCGGTGTTTGTATTTTTAAATCTTGTGCCACAGCACTATAAGCGTCACATGCGCATTTTAATCTGCTCTAGACCAAATCGAACATTTTGTTAACTTAAAAAATATTTGATGTGAATTTCAACATTACTCATGGCGATAATGCGGAAAGACAAATTGAAATTGGCGTTCTTGGAAATTACCTTTGTTATGAGTAGGCCTACACAATAGTGTGCAGACTGCTGCAAGAGGGGTATCAAATCTCTGTGGGTAATGCGATTCTCTGTCTGAAGCAGAGCCTATAAAAAAGTATTAACCATCCATTCAGTTTCAGAATTCCCACAGAGGATGTCCCTTCCATGCATTTTTCCGGTTTTGTTGCGTAGGGGTTGAATCTGAACCACGAGTAGCTATATCATGTCCAAACGTTGAAAGATTCGTACAGCAAATCGACAAAGCCAAGATTCCTTCTACAATTTGTGTGCAAATTCGTAAAATCTATTAACTTCATTTAATACCTATATTGAAAACACACTTACTAAAAGTGGTCTCACTTAATGTGTTCCCAGAATTTGCCCGGAGCAAAAACATGGTTTATGTTGCTGAAGAATTTGCGACACAGTGCCAAGCACAGTATATGTACAGGGCTATAGGCGTGTCAGTAAAACTATTTCCTCAGTGACTTCTGAGACGTGGAAGCTCATGTGTAAATATTTTTTAAATTTGGCTACATTTTTAGTTATTTTCACAAATCAAGTCGGGTTAACTTGGGTCTACTAGTGCAGAGGTTGGGAACCAGAGAACCTGTGGCACAGCCTTTCAGCAACTGAGGTTTGTTTACTGGCTTCTGCTGTAAGATAAAAATATTTGTTTTCATACCTTCTACAGACTAATGAGAGAGAGAACTACGCTAATCACCCAAAGCCGAATGCAGCAGAGCTTGCTAAGTCTGGGACGTTTTGCAAATCACTGAAAACAAAGTAGTTGTTCAAGCGCTGCTGGGTATGTGCACACGGTGGTTGAAAAACCGTAGTTTTCAGTTAGTGCACTTTGCACAAAATTTATCAACTGAACTTTGGGCGCTCTGTTAGCTTGCAGGTCTGCGTGGGGTCTCACGCAATTGGAAATAGGACGCACATATAGCGCATCTAATGGAGAACACGGCAGACGTTGTAGAAACACGTTTCCTGTTCGATGTGGTTTATTTATTGACATCGCGCCTCGTGCCACTTTCATCTCAAATTAGCCAATGAAACCAAATCGTCTCGGCCTTTTCACCACGTCGCAAAATCGACTGTTCGCGAAGTGACTCAAGCTTGTCAAACCTTGCTTGTTTCTTGTGAGCCTAAATCTACACACGAAAGTGCGAAGTAGGAAGTCGCGTGATTTTAAACAATGAACAGTTGCGGCAACTGGTTGCGTTGGCACTACGGTTAACTGCTACGTTTCAAGAAAGTGATTGGTTGACAATGCAAACAGTTTTTCTCAGGAAAAAGTATGCAGCGTCTAGTTGCCATCAGACGTGGAGTGAATGTCAACATTTGTATTTCGCCAACTGTTTACAGGCTTGGATCCTATCCACACTATAGCAAAATCAAATTTTGACTAGCACTGACTTTAAAGTTATTGTACTCCACTTCAATGGGCATTTATTCACATTACCAAATTTAGCTGCATTTTTGCGCACATTTATGATTTAGCTGACAAATTCCGACCATCGAACACTACGGGGGGATAGAATTATCGTACCAATCTCTCCGCTTCAGGAGCCCGTAAGACAGACTTTGTTTCTCACGTCTGAAATGACATTGTCAAGTTGGTTTTGACCACAAAAAGCTACCGGTTTCCGAACTGACTGTGCACAGCCGCGTCTGCTCTTCACGTTCAACAATAAGTCATTTAGAAAGAAAAGATTGTCGAAAGAACACTCGCTTTGCTTCTCGTAGTGCTTGTATCTGGAAATCCTGGGAAGGTGGAATTTGACACTGCCACTGGGAAGAGAAAGTGGATATGAGTCGCGTGGCAACGGTGACAGGTACACCTTTCCCGCCTTCCTCGTTACAAAGGCTTGCCTTCTTACTTTCTTGGGTTGGCAGCAGCAGGAGACGCAACTAAGTCATGTTCCTTAACGAAACTGTCATGTTTGGAGTTGATGAGAAAGCATTGCTTGCAAGAAGCTGATCAAGTTTGCAAGTAGCGATCCAAGCTTGCAACGATCCGAAATTTTCTGGGGAAGCAAAAAATCACGGACTTTTGCCGAAAAATTACAAAAATAGAAAAAATATCTCAAACATTTCGAAAATTAATCCTCTTTACAAACTTTCTGCCCAGTTTATTCCTTCAGTTTGTAAATAGCATGCTTTGTTCTCGGTTTTCTTGTTTCATTTCTTGTGTTGTTATGGGAATGTGGTCAAACGAAAATTTTTCGCAGTAAAAACCGGCAATGGCATTCCTCATCAAACGTAGGCTACTTGTCCACACGAATTTTGAAAACAATTCTGAGCATCATGTTAATTTGCATGTACACACTGACTGACAAGATCAGCCGCTTGGCCAGTGGGCACGGAGTTCATCGTCTATGGCAAATTACTAAATACTAAGGATTTAAATTAAAATTGAGAACCAACCTCGAGGACCTAGTAATTTATTGTGTTCATCTGTAATTTGTAAATCGCGAATAGTTGATTCTTTTTTGTTTTTTCAGCATTTGCAATAATCGTAGTATTTCAAGAAAAGTTACTACATGGGTTCCGTTTCGCAAGTCTCATTAACAGGAAATATGGAAGCAAACCTTTGCATCTTTTATAACGAAAATGTCATGCTTTNAATTTTTTCATTTGCCAAGTCAAATGTTTCGGAATCACTTATTAGCGAATGCTACTCAGGTATATAACTTTGAAAATACGTGTTACTTTTTAGGCTTTCTGTTTAGTTAAGTTGACAACAACAGCAACAACGCCGTCCTGAAGACAACCAGACACACATCGCTGATTTTGAAGCAAAGGCAGAAAAAAAGGCTACTGGAAGGTCAAAGAATGCAAGTAGTTTCCCACAAAACACTTCCTCGTTTCAGCATTGTTGGCCTAAATTTAGTTGGGCCAGTGGAAAGGCTTGTCGCCCTATTGGTCATCTCAGACAAGGGTCGGCCTCCGCAGTTGCATGCATGCTGACTCTATACAGCCATAAGCATTTTTGTAATTTACTACCCTAGCACAAAGTCTTGACTGCCACTTAGTCTTGTTCGCTCGACAAGCTTTTACCGAAATCGTATCCGTTTTGCTGTGCCGAGCAGACCTGGATTAATGTGGCTTGCTGCGTTCTCGCCATGCCACCTTTGTGTGCGTTGTGCACGGCCGTGAAGTTTGCTGCACAACATGGGGTCTACTATGAAAATCGTGTTTACGTCTCTGTGGTGCAAAGCTTGCCTCTGGGCTGAGCAGTAGCTACGACAAAGTTGGTAGTATCGCCATAAAAATGAAACTGAACCTGTTTTTCCTCACGTTTACGGCATTTGCACTTGACCAGTTCAAGCAATTTCTTTGATCCCACATAAATTGCGAGAACGTTTGGTCACTTCGAAAAGCATGCAGAAACCCGCTTCACTAAATAGATGTGCGATTGGCTATCAGGCAAATCAGAATGTTGCCAAAATAAGGAAAGATTCACCGTACCGTATTGAGAGTACAGTACATTCTCTGTACGGTCACACACGGTTCAAAAACTATCTTTGGTTGATCCCCATCTCAAAAGGTAGTAAAAATACTCGGCAGAAATGCACCCGAAAGCTACAAGGATTTCGTCTGTCGCTAACACTACTCGCATGCTTACTGTATATAACTCTAAACCATTAACAGCGCAATACTTTTTGGGTGAGCTAGTCTTCACTAGTTATAGCTTTCCAATTTGCAAAAGCGTTGCAACGCTTTTATCTACTTTATACCATGGTTTGAAGCTATTCTTCCAGTTACCTGAGAGTGTCCTCGTTCTTTGGTTTGGCCCATGGTACGAGTGTTGCTTGCTGTTCGAAGTTGCCCAAGATAGTCAGTTTAACAGTCGATGCTACGCTTGGCGATGGCATTGCTTATGTCATATTGCTATGTTAAACTGAAGCTGCCGCGACAAGTTTACGTGGTACGCATGAGATCGTAATCCGAATTTGTCACGTGTAAACTGATTTATTCATGTTTGTGGGAAAATATCTAGTCTACAGGTTGTAGCTTACCTGTCTTAGCAAACTACCGAATTAAGACCAAGCTGAATAAGCTGCGAAGAGTGTCAATTCCTCTGCGTTCGGCAATTCTATGACGTGAAAGTGGTTACAATATGGTTCATCATAAAACTTGGCATACATTTTTAATTTATTAAAAGCTTTTGCAAGATTTATCGCGATGCCAAGACACACAGCCATGGGTAGATTTCTAAATTACGTTTTTCGCATGGACAATTTGGCCTGACAAAAACTCGAAGTAAAATTTATTGTTTTCGGTCATTTCAAAGAACGTGATTTCATAACAAGATTCATACAGGTGACCTCGTTGTTTTAAAACAAGCAGTGAGGTTTCACTGAAATTCGTAAGTGTTTCGCTGTTTGTTTGTACTTCGATATTAACATGAAAATTGTGTTGTATGTATACCGCCGATTTTCTTCACCTTTGTTCAAAGTAGTTTGGTTGACATTTAAGTTCAGTCTCACTAGATTTTATCTCACATTCCATACATCCTTCTATTTCAATCATACCCCTTACGTTGTCACCATGGAATGATTACGAAATGTTCACTAGTTGCTGTGAACACTGAATTTCGATTCTATGTCGGCGCGTTTCATCTACCAGGGCATTAAATATTGAAGAGCCAAATATCCTTGGCTTTTAAAGATCTGCCGGCGAGTAATTTCAAGAGAAGGAAAAGAATTCTTTAGTTTAGAAAAATGTAGGCATCTATATGCTATGAGAAGATAATTGGGAGTTTACGCTGAACAATAAGGCTGTTAGATACAACCGAGCGCAGCATTACCTACCCTGCTGTTAGGCTTCTTTAAATGCAACAAGGCTAGAATTAGCGCATCGACAGGCTTACGTTAATCATATGGCCGCAAAGTACTTGAAACAGCGCATTGCTGAAAGTCCGTACCATTGGAGTCAATGCAGCGTAACCATTTTTAACATGCTTGCTGAAAATCGTTCAAAACTTGCTTGAACTGTCGTGTGAGCAGACCAGATGTGACGCCGGTGCAAACGTTGCAAGCTCGAGTGCTTGCTCAATCCATGCCCAACTCTAACGAGTAGTTTCCCCAGGAAGAAATACGAAACCTTCATGTTGGTTATACTACTGACAAAGCACGATAAATTCACGCAGCTTTGTCGCCGCGGGTCCAGATGGTGGCTGTCGATTGGGTGCAGCTGACAAGCCCCAGAATGTGTTACGTTCTAAAACATTGCTTTCATTGATGTCAAGTTATGTCTGCATCCATTCGCCATTTCTAAATTCCTGATGCAACTCTAAAATTTACATTTGTTTGTATAGCTACTTTGCAGATGAAAGAAACAAACAACCTTCTGCGGCAATGATCCTTGCAGCATTGCATATGACTTTGGCACTAGTTTCAATAGAATGCTCATGTTATTGGAGGTGGAGTCGACCGGCAAGCTTGCATCAGCTTGTGCAGTGTGACCAGCAAACTGACAAGCACGACGAGGTTGCAATTGCTTTTACGGAATACTGACGCGATCTAGTGGTGAAAGAAAACTACGCAATTATTGGCGAATACGATAGTGCTGTTTGCTCCTCACGAGTTTTTAAGCTCCGTATTACCGTTTGTGTCTTGAACTGAGTCCTGTAGTAAGGTTTTAAGCATCTCGTTCTGTGTGTTTGATGTCTGGAATATTCACTGGCGCAACTGTGTCTTTCGAGTAGTGTTCGTAACCGATAAGAGTTTAAAAGTCCACTGCAGTAGAATTCCACCAGACCTGTCGACATGAGATGAACAAACATATCACTTGAAAGATTCGGTTTTGATTGAAGTCTTGCACACCTCTTTACTAGATCGAGTGTAGTCCCGACAAGGAAAACCTGAATTGCCAAAATGATTGAAGAAAGCGAAAACCATCCAAATGTTTCTTAATATTTCAAAGAATCAAAAGACTTTACGGAAATAGACAAGCATTTACGAATTTCAGGAAGCACTTGCCTTGTCTGCTGTCCTGGTTGCTACCCTAGGTCTTAACAGTTTGAAGCGGCAATGGTGTGGTAAAATGTAAAAATGTGTTATCGAGGATTTTTCAGTTTCCAGCATGTACGAATAGTACGATACGGCTTTGGCCGATATTGTTTTAAAATGTATGACAAGTAATGATAAGAGTGGCAGAAGTCCCGGTTGCGATTGATTTAGTTACATCATATTGTAGTGCAGGGCCAGGCCCGTAACCAGCTTGGGACACCACAGGGGGTGAGAATTTTCTGGGAAGGGCCCAATTTTTTTAAACTACATGTCCAATAGTTTCAAACTATGTCCAACAGATTTTCCAGGGGAGGCGAAAAAATTTTAGGGGGACTCCTCCTCTCTGCTCCTTCCCTAGCTACGGGCCTGCTATAGTGTTTAATACACAGTGTTGTCACTCGAAAGTTTGTCGGCGTCAGGTCAATGACAGCTCCATGGGCACGCAAATGTTTAACTTCAGTTTGCCCGCTGCTGCCAGTAGTTGTAATTTTCTTTCCATAGTCATGCATTATCTACGGAAATTTATTTCAGTTGTGTTACTTTTTGTCACAATACTTGAATTGCAAAACTTGGAAATTCATCTTTTTTTATTGAAACAAAACCAAACATATCAATGTCGGTGTAGCTCAAAGTGCTACGAGACAATCCGTGCCCTGCGGATCGCATGAGTTGCAAATTCCGAGTAATTTTTTCGATTAAATAAAAAATCTTGTAACACATTTTGGTTTAACGCTTATCAACAATTCTGGAGGATTTCAGATCGTCCACGAATTTGGTAGTGGTCGCAATCTATGACGTACGCATATTAACAGTAAATATTGCCAAACTTGGAAGCTTATACACCGGGAGGATTTTTTCCAAGGGGAAACAACAGAGGTGAAATTTCATTTTACCAACTCTGAAACTAAGAGAAAAATATTTATTTACTAAAAGTAGAGTAATAGCAAAATATCAAATTTCAAAACCCAGGGCGGCAATGCCCCTGCCCTCTTTCTTCCGACGCCCATGCTTGGAACATGTTTGTGAAGGTTTCGACAACATTTTTGTATGCGGCATAACTCGGAAAACTTTAGAAACCATCTAAAAACTGAAGGTTTTAGAAAACGACAGAGAAGGGGTAGTAAAGCATATAACATTTTGATACATTTTTTTTCTCTGCAGGAATGTTGCGAGTTCATAAAATCTTGAACTTTGGTTTTACGTAACTAAAACATTAAGACTTCTTTGCATGAGCACAGAAACCGGTGCTAAGATACTATACAGTACTGAATCTTTTGATTTTCATCCTCAGTGCAGCGTTGGTTATACATATTACTATGTTTATCGTTGGTCATTATTAGTTGTTAACAATTTTGTTGGGCTGTTGTTTGTTCTGTTGAATCCATGCATGAAGACGTTGCTTTGCGGTTGAATTATTTAGCAGAGATATTAAACAAAATGCAACATATTGAAACAAGACTTATCTGCGAAGTGCTCATTTTTCTTTTAAATGAAACAATGCTTATCATTTAAAAAAAAAATTATGTGAATTGGTCCCTTGTTCGTGTGAAAATGAGGCGCAAACGCAAAGAATGTATTTGCCGGTAAGAAGACCTATTTAATTTTTCCGTTATTGCACCTGCTTCTTTTATTGGATGAAAACAGATATGAAAAACAGAACAGCGTAGTTAGTGGAATGTTTAACCAAACCGCACGCAATTTATCGACTGAATTCAGTATTTTCAGCGCTTATTGTATCAAGTTTGACTTCTTCTTGCACTTTCTACTATGTAAGAAAACAAAAGCAAAAAATTTATGGCGCTTTCTCTTTGTAGGCAACAGGGTATACAGTTGATTTTATCATGTCTCATTTTTCTTATTTGTGACTCATCTTTAGCTTTCATTCCAGTTCATGCTCATAATCATTCCATTTCATTGTTAAAAATGAACTCGAGCTTTGGTTGAAATTGCTTAAAGTGCGGACTGCGGCAAACGTAGCAATTAGAACATGTAGAAGGTGCTGACGACCGTAATAACAATCAACCCAAATCGCTCAGTAAAACTGGTGTGCAATTTCTCATATCCACTTTGCAGCATTTGGTACATTACATCAAAAATGGATTGTAGCCCAATTTGCTTCACTGTTTCATAATGTACTTTAAACTGTCTTATAGATGGCTCAGTTAAAGCTAAAAATTAAATTGTTCAAGTTTGACATCTGGCAATTTATCACGGGATTATCTCGACTAGACGAGTCAAACAGACAGTTGCGGCGATTTTCTTGGAAACGTCTTGAGTTCTGATGGATGTTTCAAGTTACAAAAACGACTAAATCGTCCACATGAAAGGTTGAAAGCCTGTTAAGCTGGCAAAATTCGTATTTTCATTGACGTGCATTTTCAGGTGAAAAGTCTTGTGGTGGTCACCGTTGGCTCAAGCATTCGGCGTCACGGACACTTGCCATGTGATCACTAAAATATGGTGCAACCAGCTCTGGGGTTTATACCAATCGTGAACATATTGCTGATGTGCTTGTTTTTCGTGTGGCGAAAGACTGCTGCTGAAGCATGCATTGACGCCCAGTCGTCGAATAGTTCCAACAGATGTCTACACAGTGAGATGTTCCGCAGAAGTCACTGTAACAAATCACTTCTGCATTGCATGAAAATAGTTTAAATTGAATTTAAGCTTTACGGCAATCCTTTTCGCAACAAGTGCTTTTAACTGCGGTATTAATAAAAGTAAGATTTCAAAGGTTGCTGTGAATTACAGAGCTTAAAATTTCCCGAGGTCATACTATAAACTTAAGCTTACAGAACTGCTCTGGAATCCCATGACCTTTCAATAACGAACCTGCGGCTGGAAAAACATCACGACAAGTTCTTCTCGCCCTCCCTTACAGACATCCAATGAGAATTTGACAATGCAACAAAAATAGTGCAAAAGTATGGCCAGGTTTGTCTATGGAAATGGGACAGTGAATTTGAAATTTGTCCCGTGTCCCATAGCTAGTAATTTTACGTCATATAGCAGAAATTTCTGAAGATGAATACCAGTATTATATGCTCACAGCGCTATACGTAGTAGATGTGGAGACTCAGTGCCATGGCGTAATGGTGCGAGGCCCCCAAAACTAAGATAGTTGGATGCTTTGTACGTGATAACTCAGAAAAAGTCACACCAACTTTTCAGTGGCCCCCTAACTGGACGTTTTAGGACTTATGTGTTTTAGCCACGGCTGTGACAGCTCTGTGGAAGCTGGACATTAGACATGCACATATAGTGTCTTCTTATGACTAGTTTCGTGAGAGTCCCATGGGATGGGGCAATCACAAGTTGTCATGGGGTGGGATGGGACAGAAAAAGTGTCCAATGGACGAGCCTGCTTGCAGCTTTAGCTACAAAGAACGTGTACTTTCGCCAGATTGCAATTAAATCAATCGTGTAGGCACCTACCGGTATATTGATTCAACATACACTTCTTGTGTTCCAGTATTCAACTAAGAAGCAAGCCAGCAAACAAGTTTAGCCATTTAAAGCACGAACAGTTTTCTACAAGATTTGCTCTCATAGCATGTCAGAATAAATTTCCAGATATTTTAACAAGCTTGTGGAACAACCAGCTATATTATCACTAGGGCAACCAAAAGTCAATAAAGTCAAAATTTTTCTGCCGTTTTGAAAGTTCATGAAACGTCCACAAACCAAATTTCACGTTCATACAATGAAGGAATCCCAAGTTATTAGGTCAAAAAAGTCAAAATTTATCATTAGGTCAAAATTTATCTTTGGGTCAAAATTTTCTTGCAG
>JGI24158J21664_10005635_pt1 | contig 16390 bp, 10 predicted proteins | sample Ectturendosymbi3_FD_21664 | JGI IMG/M metagenome (IMG submission 21664)
GTTGATGTTACCTACGCCGTGCTTGCCCATGACATTTCCCCAGATCTTAGAATCAGAGCCAATTCTTGCATTGAAATCTCCAAGTACAATGAGCTTGACCCTGCGAGGTACCTGCATTAACGTGGATCGCAGCATCGCATGGTAGTGATCTTTAGTCTCATCGTCAGATGGTAGTGTTGGAGCATACGTGCTGATGAAAGTGGCATATCGATGTTTTGCGCGGGTAATTCTCAGAGTCATCAGACGTTCTGAGATCGCTACCGGAGATTCAGGTAGAGTCTGAAACAGTTTGGTGCGAATGGAAAACCTGACAGCGTGAATACGTCGGGAATTCGCTGGAAGCCCCTTCCAGAAAAAAGTATAGCCACTGGCCATCTCGTTCAGTGAGCCTTCATCTGCGAGCCTATTCTCACTCAATGCTGCAATATCAATGTTGTAGCGCGACAGTTCGGAAGCTACGAGAGCAGTTCGTCGGCGAGGACGGCTGGAGTTGTCTGCATCCATCAGGGCTCGTACATTCCAAGAACCAACTTTGATGTGTCGAGATTTTACTAATTGCTTGCGTTGTCGACTGCTGGGAGGGATGCCCTAACGGTCGCAGTCTACCGTTTGGGTCAACAATGGAACAGACAATTTTTGGGCCACCTTTTCTAGGCCCCTCCTCTTGTTGAGGTAAGCAGTGTGGATCCTAAATAGGGCTACTCCGTCATCCAGGAAGCTGCCGAAGGAGCTTGCTGTTTCTGTCCCAAGCTCCAGCGACCATCTGACCTGAGCCGCGTGTGTGGGAGTAACAGACTAGAGGCTCCCAGCCTCATCCAAGACCTGCCTCCGACACCTGCTAGATCCTCGCCGCAGGTCTTTCGGGATAAAAGGGGAAAATTCCGTTGATCAGAATTTGCGCAACTGATGATTAAGGTGGAGGAAAGATTCGCAGCCTTTGATCCACCATCTTGGCCCCTCTGCATGCATGATCAGTGGCATGGGTGGGCCCAAGACAACTGAGCTGCAGAGAGGTTGCAGGAACCTTCCAGAAACTCCCATGTTTGGAAGCCCGTATTCGCGTGGCTCCAACACGTCGCCACCTTGCCTTCACAGCCAGTGGGATTCTGGATCCTCATACGCCTGATTCGCCAAGAGGCAAGCGCATGGTTTGAAGTAGAGTGTCCTTCTCACAGGCATGCCGCCGACCAAGGCTGAGGGTCATGTCAACCACAAGTAGTTGCTCAGATATACTGCTGAGTATTCGGACGTGCCACATCGCATAGCAACTTTTGTTCACGAACAGGGGCACCACATGAAGGCGTTGCTACGGGCACATTTGCGTAGGAGAGGCCATGTGCAAGTGACCTGCTTGCTGGAGTACCAGAAAAAGGCCGCACGGCGATCACTACACCTGAAAAGGAGAAGCTGTGGGAGACGCTTACACTTTTCTCAAGATGAGCAAGCTCATCTGCCTAAGATGAGCAGCTCATCTGCCCCCGATTGCAAAGATACAGCTCAGCTGATTTTCTTTATTTTTGAGGTGTTGACAAAATTTTTGGGATTTACAAAGAACTTAATGGCATGCTAGTTACACCCTTTTCATTAAACGAAATGTGTTATATTGTAAGCTTTTTCAGGGACAACTGACATGACAACCATTCTGTTTTTTTCAGTGGGCTGGCAGATTGTTTATTTTGGAAATGTAAATGTATTTAACCTTGTCAGTCCCGCGAAAATCCCAAATCTTGCAGAGCTTTGCAATCCTATAACTCGCCAGACGATTGAGCTAGAGAGCTATCCAAACCATCCACGGATTCAGCAAGTCTCGTAGTCAAAATCAAAAACTAAACGTTTTTCGTTTTCAGTGGGGGGATTTCTGGAGGTGACATCACAAAGAAGGCATGTTTTGGAAATTTTGGCCAACTTTGGCCGGCCCTGGGCCCTAACCCATTGACCCACTCTTTTGGCTCAAAGGTTTGTTGAAAACTAGGTCAAAATCCGCGTCTATAGAGTCCTGGATTGACTTGCTAGCATATCTGTATCCAAAATTATGGGTCAAAAACCCAGTTTTTGGCCTAATTCAAAACTTTTCAGAAAAGACATAATTTGCCCTTGCAGGGCAAACTTTGGCCAGCCACAACTCGGCAGCAGATTGGGCTAGAGAGCTGTTCAAACCCTGTAATAACTAGTGGCGTTGTGTAGTTTAGAATAAAAAAAATTTTTTTTCAATTTGGTTGGGGGGTTTTGGGCCATGGGATCATGACAGGGGTATGTTTTTTGGGTAATTATATGACGTCATCATCCGATCCCACCTGCCAATATTTTGGCTCGCAGTATTTTTGTATTCTAAGGAAGAATACGCGTTTTTAGAGCCCTTGATTAAGTTTCTAGCGTGTTTGGTTCAAAAGTTAGGCCAAAAAACAGCTAATTGGTAATGGGCTTTTCTCAATACTTTTGGGGGATTTCCCAAATTAATTTTAAGTTTTTTTGGTCCTAATCTTGGAACCAGGAACACTAAAAACCCGTTGGACCCTTCAAAGTCCCGAATAGTAACCAAAAAACAGCTAAACTCAAAAAAAAATTTATGTCATTTTAATGGCTCTTGCGGGTCTTAAAGGGAGGTCAGGCAAAAATGCTGACGTCAGCAAAAAACAACATAAACATCCTATCGTTATATAAGCATTAAAAAAAAACAGACATCCTAAACTGAGACAAACTGAGTCTTCAAAGGGTTTGAACAGCTATCTAGCTCAATCTGACGGCGATTTATTGCCTGCGGTGAAATGCCCCCAAGAGTGAATTTTGAGGATCAAAATTTAAGTCAATTTTTTGGTTTATGAGCCATAATTGTTGCTCCCGGTATGCTAGAAAGTCAATCAAAAGTGCTATAGATGCAGATTTTGACCTAGTTTTCAACTAAACTTTGAGTCCAAAAAATGGCCCATTGGGTCGGCGCCCAGGGCCAGGCAAAGATGGCCAAAATAACACAAAAACACCCCTACTTGTGACGTTCCCCCCAGAAAAGCTCAAACCCAAAACAAAAAATTTTTTTTCGATTTTGACTACAAGACTTGCTGAATCCGCAGAGGGTTTGAACAGCTCTCTAGCTCAATCGCCTGGCGAGTTATAGGATTGCAAAGCTCTGCAAGAAAAGTGGCACATGCGGGACTGAAAGGATTAAGCCTCCCTTATCACCAATAAACTTATTTACTGAGCTGAATATTCAGCTGTAAGGAAAAGGCCAGGTTATTTATCAATTGATAATAGCAGTGAATGCTTAAAAATAAAATTAAGGCTTTTCAAATGTTGATGTCAAAGGGCCAAATGAGTTACTTTGTTGTCTATACACAACATATCTCACAACGTGCACATGCAGAATTGGGTGATAAATATGCCAAGCACATCAAAGTGTTGACAGCAAATTTTGATAGATTTGTAATTTGATTGATGAAATTTGACTAGATAGAAGTTCTGTTAGCAAAAATTATGTTAAGCTGGTGGAAGACCCATTTTTAGTTGATTCAATAAAAGTTTCCCTATATTTGCAATTACAACTTATTGATCTTTATTAAGCTTGGTCCATTTGCAAAACGAAGAACCAAGAAAGCTTGCAAAATGTCTACTCAAATCTGAACAACAAAAAGAGAAAAACATTGCCCAAGCTGCAATTAAAATGTTTAGAAGTTTTGGATGCACATATTTATGCAAACAAACTTTCTCTATCATGAACATGAATTACAGGCAGCATTGGTCTTTGACTGATAACCACACAGTGGTAAATATTTTGAAAGTATCAACATTTACTTTGGCACCTGACTACAAACAGCTTGTCACCAAAAAGCAATGTAACATATTTTGTTGAATATTAATTTATCATGTAGTTTATATTAAACATTGCTTGTAATGCTAAAGGCTTATCAAATCAGTGGATGATCACTTTTTAAGACTTTTGGTTGTAAGACTTTCTGCAAAGACGACCACTGTGACTGACCGGACATATTGACAAATAAGATTACAGAAAATTGACTGTGACTTGGGATAGGCATTGCAGAATAGTTTACTATTCCAGAATACCTAAACAAATCGAGAATAATAAATCCTATTCTGTTGGCCATCAAGTGTTAGTGGTGCAAAAGCCATGGCCAAAAAATTCATAATAAAATTTTTTTGATTTTAGGCTGTAATTTTTGAACCAGAAACACTTAAAGAGCTAATCAAGCGCTCAAAAGACTCAGATTACAGCATAGTTTACACTAAAAACTTCAGGCAAACAAGTGGCTCTTATGGTTGGGGCCCAGGGTCTGGTAACCTGGGCCAATTATGGTGTTATCCACAAAAAACTCGAAATGCACAACTTCCCAATGTTTGAACAGCTCTCCCGCTCAATTGGCTAGTGAGTTATGGAGTTGCAAAGTGGTGCAAAAATAGTGGCTCACGCAGCATTTCGAAGTATTAGTATATCGTGCACAGGTTCCCAATGTGTTGAGGTTTTTGGACCTGAACATTGTTCAAAATATGCTGTGAAGACCCTATAAATCAGACATGAAAAGTTCATTTCAGGAAAACCAACATGAAAACCTTGATGCTGAATTTGAAAGGAATCAAACAAACTTTTCAAGATGAAACCTCCGGAATCATGCCAGGTGCTAAAGACAAAGGAAGTCTTGAAATTAAGGTCTACATCCAGAACTGACTTCTACTATGCACAGTAAAAGAGCTGTACAACATTTTTGTGGCCAACCTCCAAATGACAAGGTGAAATTGACTACTTTCCACAGTTTAAAGCAGGTTTGCGGAGTCGGAGATAAAATATCCGACTCCCAGTTTCTAAAACTTCTGACTCCGACTCCCAACCTTTCCAAAATTTATGACTCCAACTCCTTGACATAAACGAAATGAAATTTGGCTGTTAAAATCAATGGAAATCGTGGTACACAGCATGAAATCTCTGATTCAATAAAAGTTTCTAAAGAAATTTTACCATTTCAACAAGAATTCCCATTTTAGGAGTGTGATGTAAAAAATAATCCAACTGGGTAACCAGAGTGGGAGTCGAACAAGAAAATCTGACTCCAACTCCCAGTGTTATTAGGAATCCAACTCCTTACAACTCCTGTTCCTCAACCCTGGCTTAAAACCAAAGCGGAGCATTCAGTCTGGTTGAGCCAATGCTTATGCAGTTTCTGTGTGTGCCATTCACAAAAACATGGTTTTGCATTGCGATGCCATAAAGGAGAAGTAGAGTTTTAATGGTATTACTTGCATGTGACATCAAAAGTAGATTTGTCATGATTCACATAAGTGCACATTGTCCAGGTGTTGATGGCTTACAAAAAAAGCTTGCTGAACTTTTATCTGAAAAGGATGGTAATGTACCTATATATTTCAAGCAGTGGCAAGTGGCAAACAACTGACCACACACAGGTGACCTGACAATATTTATCAACATCACAGCAAGTCCAACTGTTGGCTGAAAATTATCAGTTTACCATCCAGGAAGAAATACAAAGTTGTCTTCATTCAAAAGAACTTTGCATACTTTTTGTGGTGTATATGTAAGAGTTGGGGAATCTCTGAAGGTGTTGCCATATTGTGAGATCTTTGATGCTTTGGAACATGACACAGCTTTTGTCTACAAAGTAAAAAATGTAATTTGCACCCATCTTAAAACCAATTTTTCACATCGTCAAAGAGTTGAGTACTTTTCAGATGGGTGTGCCACACATTGCACAATATAAAAGCTATAAGAATCTTCTCATCTTTCATATCATCAGAGTGCTTTTGGTTTAGCTGCAAGTTGGCCATTTTCTGCAACTAGCCATGGAAAATCTCCCTGACAGCATTGGTGGAACTATCAAATAAAAGCTTGCAAATGAAAGTTTTAGCTGACCTAGGAACAACCAAATTTTAAATGCTGCAGATGCCTTTGTCTATTGTGATGAAAATTTAAAAGTAAACAAGTTTTTCTTTCATGAAACAGAAGTTGCTAGAGTAAGATCCAAACAGAATGAAAGGTTTTTAAAAGGCAGCATAATTCCTGATAGCTGGTATCCAAGACCAAGGTATAAATCAGAGGTGATCACTAGTCACTTTTTTACTCTTGCTCCTGTTCCAAAAAAGTGCTAGAGCTAATTAGAAATGTACACTCTGACTCCTGCTTATACGTTCTGGAAACATGAAAGCAGTGTCTATTTTGCCTTATGAGATAAAACCACAGCTGAAGCTATATTTTGCCATTATCTGCATTATGATTATGCACAAATTATGTCATGGTTTTAGTGCTAGCAAGCAAGCAGTTTGTTGCTTAATATCCATGTTGCATTCTTCTAACCCTAACTGCAAATCCTAACCTGTTGCGTCTATGCGTAATATTATCATGTGACCACTTCAAACCAATCGTGAACCCCAGCATTTCTTTTGCCTCATAAGCCAAAATACATTATATCAAACTTGAAACCATGAAACAAACTCTCATATGTTCTTCCTTGTTATCTGAAACAAATCTTGTTCAACTCTTTCAGTTCTAACCTGAACCAAATACTGCTTTAACTTTTTCATTCAACTCTTTGTACTTTAGGCATAAGTACAATAAAACAAGAACAGCTACTGTTATCATTTCACTTTAAACGCTATTAGCCTGAGGAGGAGGACAGATGCCTTCACGTGGCCCTCCCTGTTGCAGCATTTCTTGAAATGCTTACCAAATCTGTCACCATGAGAGCAACCACTGCTACTCACGCTGGATGTGTTCAGCGTGGGATGGGTCAAACAACGGCCTTCTCAAGGCGCGGCAGCAGTAATGCTGCCGAAGATGACTCACGACCCAACATAATCCAGCTAAACACTGAGGGGCTCACTGACAACAAGATCTTCGACATTGAGCAGTGAGCCTATAAGAACAAGGCTTTCATCGTCGTCCTACAGGAGACCCACTGCACAACTGCAGATAAGCTAGTGATTCCCAACTTCTCTCGCTGGTTCAATCCTGAACAGGAATTACGGCCTTGCCACGTTTGTCCACGAGCGGTTGGAATATTTACTGGTCGATCAGTCTCCAGAACAATCAGAGACTGAGTGGGTGTGCGTAGACGTCGCAGGTTACAAGATCGTCAACGTCTACAAACCTCCACGCTCGCGACTAACTCCAACAACCATCCCGACGTTCCCACACACCAGTCTGTACGTTGGCGTCTTCAGTTGCCAGCATTTCAACTGGGGTTACAATTACAACATGACATCCCCGGGCGGTGAGAGCCTGGGCTCCTGGGCAACATCCAACAACCTTGGACTGTTGTACAACCCAAAGGAAGCAGCCTGTTTATTTTCTCGCCGTTGGAACGTCGGCACCAACCCAGACCTGGCCTTCGCAAGTTTCAGCCAAGACAGCCGACTGCCAGACAGACGTGTCCTACAGGGTTCCCACAAATGTTGACTAGAAATTCCCTAAAGATAAGTTCGAAATTCCCTAAAGATGAGTTAAAAATTCCCAAAATTTCATAAAAATTCCCCAGATTTTGCACAAAGCAGTGTGTAATTCTCACCTAACTTCCAGCACTTCAAAATACAGTTTAAGCCAGCAGGGACTCTGGAAAGCGGCAACATGACAGAGGCATTGTCCAGCCTGCCCTTTGAAAAAAGGGGCAACGAGGGTGGAAATACCTTTTTCATAACAGTATCAGGGCAATTTCTTGATTTATCAAAATCGAATTTCATCATTGCAGCTATTTGCGTAACAAGAAAATTCAGAATGGCTGTGGCATGGTAGTTACGCCACATTTAACATTGAATTCGTATCAGTAACAGCAGAGTGAACCCAGTCAAGTGGGGAATCTTCATTGCTGGTATCCCGATGGTTGTCGGTTCGACTCTCTATTTGGTCAGTTCAGAGCAATGCAGCATTGTGATTGAAACAAATTTAAGTTATTTTTGGGGGGTCGATATTGTAGCTGAACAGAAACAAACATATATTGGTCACAATTTGTTTGTTTTTGTAATTTTCCATTGTCCTAATTTTTTACTGCTCCCCGTGCTGCACCATTGCCTGGCATCCCTGTAAACCAACTTCCTGGCTTAGCACACTTAGTGTTACTGTGTTGACTAATGTGCTTAAGAACAGTTTTGGGATGGAGAGATGATTATTTTTCATGCTAAATTTTGGAGCATTGCTAGCTAAACTTTGCGACTTATGTCCTGAAACGTAAAAAATGGCTTATTGGTCCCACATCTCTCCTACTCCATGCCGGGTCGGCTCTCAATTGTTGGTTCTGCGACTTCCTCAATTCCTGCATGGGCCAACTCAAAATTCCAAAGATCTGGAGAAGAGCACTAGTAGTTGCGATCCCTAAACCAGAGAAGTCATTGGGGGATCCAAAGAGCTATCAACCTATATCTCTGCTGTGTGTCCCCTTTAAAATCCTCGAGAAACTCATCTACGCTCGTGTCGAAACAGTCATCGACCCACTGCTCCCACAGGAGCAAGCGAGCTTCCGGCACGGGAGGTCGGCCGTAGACCAGGTCACCCAGCTGACACAGGACATCGACGATAGCTTTTCAGCTAAAAAGAAGGCCGGAGCTGTGTTCGTCGACCTCACAGCAGCCTACAACACCGTATGGCGCCATGGCCTCGTACCTGCAAGCTGCTGCAATTGCTGCCGGATAGACACATGGTCCACATGATCATGGAGATGGTTAGCAATCGCAGCTTTACCCTTCCCACCAGATGGTCAAAGGAGCAAGTTACGACGCCTCAAGAATGGCGTCCCACAGGGATCTGTCCTGGCGCCCCTACTGTTCAACATCTACATCTCCGACCTGCCAACCACCACCTCCAGAAAGTATGAATACCTCCAGATTTGGAAGCTAAAGCTCAGCACCACGAAAACGTTGTCGGCAGCCTTCCATCTCAACAACAAGGAAGCTAAGCGTGAGCTGAAAGTCAACGTCAGTAATGAAACCCTGCCTTTCTGCTCCGAAACCAAATGCCTCGGAGTAACGTTTGACATGTCACTCACGTACCGCTGACACATTGAGTCACTTCACAAGAAGCTAACATCATGCGTCGCACTCCTGAGGCGGTTTGCTGGCTCCAGTTGGGGTGCTGGAGCAACAACACTGCAAACGGCCACCCTAGTCCTGGTCCATTCGACTGCAGAGTACTGCGCTCCTGTTTGGTGCCGCAGTACTCATACCTGCCTCATTGACCCCACCATCAACAACGCCTTGCGAATTGTGACTGGAAGCCTGCGTCCTACAACAGCAGACAACCTTCCAATCCTCACAGGCATCCAACCTGCTGAGCTTTGTCGCAGTGGAGCCACACTATCTCTAGGACGCCAGGCCATGGAGCCTGGACATACGCTCCACTCAGCGCTCACATGTACATCGAGTGCTGTTCCAGAGCTGTTCAAATCGAGACACCCATTTGTACATGCCGCACAGCAACTCATCAGTTTATCTGACAACAATCAGAGGTGGGCAACTGCTACTTTGAAAATATCGTCGCTACAGCTATCGCTATTTGCTGAAAATACTAGCGGCACTACCCCTCTCGTTACTGAACAAAAATAGTAGCGAGCTATCGCTACCACAATTCGCTACCGCTACTTTTGGTGAACTTATAAAATGTGTGCTGTTCTGCAGAAGTAGGGTTTATTTTCCAGTCTCACCTTGAAATATTTTTGCTATCAATTTTGTTGGTTGCTGCTTTTTTGAACAACCATGATCTGAAAATAATAGTCATTGAGAAGTTATTAGGAATTGTTCATTTTACAGCAAATGCACATATGAATAAACTTATACTGCAGACACACATAGAGTGCATTTACTTTTGTAAGTGGATTGCTGTAGGTTTATCAATCGCCTTTGTTGCTGGTTTCTCGCTGGAGTCGAATGTAGAACTCAAGAATATAATCAAGGAATAAAAAAGTCAAAAATTCTTTTTAACATAGTTTTACACGCGTGTAAATTGAAACAGCCCCACAACCAGGGTGGGGGGAAACCGGGCATTTGCATCCGCCACGAAGTTTTCAGGCATCATTTTAGATTTTATAAAAAAGGTTATGTTGATCTTTGGTTTTAGTGAAAGCCCCTTAACAAACTATTGACTACATGCATTGCAAACTGAGCTCCTTGTTTCTCTATGTTTCGGCTTATTCACAACAACAGCTTTGAATAGGATGTAGTTGAAATAGCATGCGTGTAAAGATAGTCTATTTAGATATCGAGAGCAAATTGGCCAACTACCGTTTTGTCAATATTCTAGCTTTTGAAAGTGCAATCCAAGTGTTAAATGGATTCGCTGAAAACGTGCGTGAAAATCCAAGTGTTAAATGGATTTGCTGAAAACCCGCATGTCCTGCATGGCTGGCTGAAATGTAAGTGTTAAATGGATCGGCTGAAAACCCGCACCAGCTGTATAGTCCGTGTACGATGTGTTACACAAGAAACTAGTTTCCTTAGCACAATAAAGTGCATTTGATTCGCTTGGTGTGGGTCACTGTTGTGACTTAACTATTATTGCTGAATGATGAGTGCAAGCTTGGATCATTGCAAGAAGATGGGAGCAGAACAAGGCAGGAGATTCCTCTAACAGCCCGCTGCAAAGTTGGAGCTTGTAATTGTTGTATATGTTTATTGGTAAACATATTTTTATTATCTTCCTCAGCCTTTTTGTCATAAGAAATTTTAGATCAGTGGTTCTCAAAGCGGGTGGAATCACCCCCTTGGGGGCGATTTTGAGGGGCATTGGGGAGATAGGGGGGGAAAAACACAAAAAGGGCAAACGCTCAACTAAAAGCATAGAAAAGCATTCGCATACGAGTCCTGAATCATATCTGTTCAAGGTCGCTGCCGTCTGATTGATAAACTCAGCGTTTTATTGGAACCGTGACTTGCCAGGCGAATCTGTAGATACTACCAGAGATGAGCAAAGTCACATTTTTGAGACTCCGACTCTGCGACTCCTGCCCCAACAACGAAAAATGTTGAAACATCAACTCCGACTCCTGTTAACACTCTGAAAACTTCCAAGTAACTCATAAAAAGATACTGTCTATTTTGCCTAATGAGGAAAAATATATGTTGTGGCTATTTTGCCTTTGATAGAACACAAATGGTTGAAATGGTCACGTGACTAACACAATACAGAGAGACAACATGTTGAGGATTAAAGTTATGGCTTAGCCTATTCTTTACACAACGTAGACAAACAGCCACTAAAGTAAAAAAGCTTGCGCTCATTTAAATTAGATATTACGGTCAGCTATGTAGGTCATGCCTTCCTAACTTGTAATGTGATCACTTCAAATAAATGTGTGCAGCTACTGACAAAATAACTTCAGAACTGTTTTTGTCTCATGAGGCAAAATAGACACTGCTTATCAAATATTCACCTTAAAAGTAGGATAACACTAAACGGAGGGCCGGCGGGCCGGCCTTCTGTCTTCAGTGCAGCCCGCCGGCCGCCGAAAGTTCACGTTTTTCATTTGGAAACACGGCCCGCCAGCCCTCCAGTTAGTGTTATCCTAAAAGTATAGGTTTTACTGCAATTAAATTATGAAGTGTTAACCATTGAAGCACTAATTAAGTAGCTCAAGCTTCAATAATGAACCAGATGAGATAGATGACAAGTGTTTGAGGTCAGTGTTCATTTTCAATTTTTACAAAAGAGTCATTTTAAATGAAATCTCCGAGGTCAGGAACTGACCACCTGTTCACAAATATTGAATCGTACTTTAACTATCCATGTGCTCAGAAAAACTTTGAACTATGACTGTGCCAAACTGAGCCATTAACATGAATGTGCAAACAAATCGTACAAAAAAATAAGAGGAACATTTACGTTACGCATAACTTGGGCTGCAATCTCTTTAAAATCTATCATACGCAATAGAGATGCAGAACAATATAGGTTATCTTTAAAGCTGCAACTATCATGGCAAACATGCAATTTTGTTCAGTATGGCTCCAATGTTTTCCAGAGGTTGGCCTATGCAAGCAGTGGCGAGACTTTGACTAGAAAGCTTAAGCTGCGCAATGCAAATAAACGTTGTATTGTACTACTGCACATTGCTTACTTCTAAGAGTAACATCATCGTCAAATCCTGTCACAAGGCCTACAGTGTGTATATGTCATTTCGGCACACTTTTACTTCTCTATAATCTGTTTTGTTAACCATTGTTTTTTGTCATGTGTCTTGTATTATAGCCCACATCATAAGCCCAACATTCTCATAGTTAAGTTACGGCATTGATTCCAAATTCTCGAACTGCATTGTCACTTACTACACATTGTATTTTGCATGGGCCATAACTTTGAAACCATCATTAGTGGTGAAATGCTCGGAACTCCCACCCAGTGTCGTACTTTTGTGTTATTTGACGACACTGATCAGAAAACACGTCTCAATTAATTCCATTCTGTTTGACAACAACAAGGATCATTTCAGAAATTAGGTCCCTTAAAATTTTTGATTGGCTCCAGACAGACTTTACTCCGGATCCGGCTCCTGCTCCGGCTCGAACCTAAAACATTGACTCCGACGCCTGCTCCTGCTCCAGCCCAAAATGCAAACTCCGGCCGGAGTCCACTCGGCACTCTGGCTCCGTGATCATCTCTGGTCCTGATCCGATCCTGTTTGTTCAAAATGTGCTGAATCCTGCCGGAATCAAGTCCTGAAATTCGGATCCTGTACACCTCTGTGTGATAGTGGTACTGCACAGAGGTGAGCAGATATTGATTTTTCAACTCTTGATCCATATCCAAAAAAATTTTTGCATATCAGTATCCAATCCTTATCCAAAAATTTCTGAAATTTGGTATCCGATATCCATCTGTATCCGAATGCAGCACTGGCTTAATACGAAACAAACAGGCAGTGGGTATAAGTCTGCCAATGTACTTTCATTTTTGAAAACTGATTCATCCGTCACCTGTAACATGACACTAATCCATTACAAGTGTGCAGTAGACTGCACTACGCTTGGTAAAAACGCAGTAAACCTAACCTTTTATACCTAAACCTTAAACCTAACACTTAAACCTAAACCGCAAATCTTACCACAAAAGTTTGGAAAAATTTGAAAAAATTAATAAAATTGGTAGCATGAAAAGTGCAACCACTAATGTACTAAAACCAAAGGTGCGCGATCGTGGCCAGAGTCAATGCAAACACCATTGACACAGTAAGACACGTCCACTTGACTACCATGACAGTGCTGCTAATGTTGCAAACTCAGCATTTTATTCTAACCATGTCATCGCCAGCAGACCTATACCCACTTCCAACCAAAAAAACTGTCATTTTGTGACCCAATCCATAAAAATAACATCACATGTCGTGCACTTTTAATCGGAAAGAAAAAATAGTGTGCAATTTGCCGACAGAGGTATAGCCCTGCTGTGGTCAATTTTCCATTTGAACTGCAGTGTATCTGGCTTTGTCCAATTATAACACTGAGTTCGTGTCGCGGCACCAGCAGTTGGTACGATGAACCTGGTCCAGTGGGAATTCCTGCTACGCGAGTGGTCCTCGATTGGGTTCTCAGCATTGTTGTTTCGTCTCGGCTAACAGAGACGACACTTTTTATGAGAAAACTTTTTGTGTGAGCTACACAACTTCTTTAATAAGATTTGAAAACCAGACACAGGTTTACAATTTCGGTTAGGGTTTAAGGTAATATGGCAAAGAAGATCAGCTAATCCAAGTGTATCGTCCTTTTCACGTGACTAATTTTCGACCAATTTGGTTCAGCTAATGGCAAAAGAGCTCCAGCATTCAATCAATTAGTAAAATAAAGAAAATAGATTTTGCAACTCTAAGAGTAGATCACAGTACAAAACATACCAAAACTATGCAGCTTACAAAAACTACAAACTCAAACTGTCTTTTAGCAAAGGTTACCTGTATAAAACTTGTGGAAGAATGTTCAAAATTATAACGAAAATAAAGGTAGCTTAAACATTGAAATAGACCAGGGTGGCAAATAGGTAGATTGCATTGACAGGTTGATCGCCGAGTGTCACTTGGTCGATCGCATCTAATTTTGCATTGAATCCACAAGATACCTAAAAAGAACATTTTTCAATCAATATTCCAGAAAGTACATAAAAATTATCATCCATCAATTGGTTGGTCACGTGCATTCTTTGGTGTCTCTTGTGATGGCTGACCGTAGGCTAGCTGGGCAGATGCGGCGAAGGTATTGTAATATATTTTTCTATCACTGCGTGGCAATCATGATTTAGGCGTAACAGACTCTTTGCCTTCTGTCTATGCGTTACTTACTAAGGCGATGGTACACTATATTTGCACATGTGATACTCAACTTTGGCATTTTGTATTTGTGACTATATTTCCGACTGGTCGATCGCGAGTTATCAAGAAATTTTCTAGTCGATCACAATAGAAGACAAGTTGGCCACCCATGAAATAAAATATATTAGCCTACATAACACACGCATATCATTATACCACTCAGCACAACAAACAAACCAGCATACCAGCAATATTAGAACAGTTTACTACTACCACTTCGCCGGAAAGAAATTTACGATAAAAGTAACACGAATTATCATTGATTGTGATGAGTGCAACACATACTGACAAACCATTTTGATTTTTTGTGAATATAAAAACCATAGTAAAGAAAACACTAGGACCATCATTTGTGACATCTTGAATCACTCTCAGGGAAATTTCATTATATAAATCAAACAAATATCCTGATCCTGTCCTGATCCAATTTTTTTAAAAAAATAAATACCGAAATCCAATCCTGATCCAAAACAATCGCAAGTATCCTGCAGGATATCCAATCCTGATCCTGTCCATGCTCACCTCTGACGGCCACCAGAGATGAACGGACTGTCATATTTTGCAATCCAGATCCAGTTCTGAATTTTTAAAACTCAGTCCAACTCCAGCCAAAGTCAAAAAAATTTTTAAAAAATGTAAAATCCAAGTTCAAATGAAGTCCAAAAATTTAGCAAAATACAACTTTTTAATGACAACAATTACGCAATTTTTGTTCATTAACTCAGTCCAAATGCGGTCCTGATCCAAAATTTGTGAAGCATTTTACAATCCGGATCCAATCCAAAATCAACACAATTCGTCATAGTTCGGATCCAGTCCAATACAAGTCCAGTCCAATGCTCATCTCTGCCGGCCACCAGAGACGAGCACGGATCAGACTGGAACAGACTGGACAGGCCGATTTTGGTCTGAAGCCGATTTTGGTCGGATCAAGACTGGATAGGACTGCAATTTTTTTGAAAATTGGCGGATCAGGACTGGATCGGACAGAGAAAATTTTTGTTGTTGTGATGTGATTATTTTGAAAATATCCAAAATTTTAGTTGTGATCCGATTACACAGGTTTGCTAAAATGGTTGTGTATATTTTGCCATCAAATGCAAAACTCTGCTGGGACTATTTTGCAATTCGAACTTTATCCACCTTTATTCACATATAACGTTGAGTTCTATTCTAGTAGCAGCGTGAACATAGATGAGTGGTTAGTGTCTAGGCCCGAGGTTCCCAACCTGGAGTACATGTACCCCTACGGGTACATTTGCCAATCAAAAGGGGTACATTTAAGGTTAGCAATAGAAGAGAAATATATATTTACATATCTTATATTTCCAAAAATTTATGCATAAATCAGTAAACATTATTTTAAAAAGCCGTTATGCGCTTATTTTAAAATATATGTGTGATTAATCATGACAAAATATTTTGTCATAAGAAATTTTAAGGGTACCTGTTCATCTGTTGAAATACTGAAGGGGTAGCCTACATGCTTATCTTTCGAAATGGCGAAGAGGTACATGCTCATCTGTCGGAATGCTGAAGGGGTACATGGTCAGAGAAACGTTGGGAACCCCCGGTCTAGGCTACACCTGCTGTGCGATTGTTCCTTGGTTCTGCTCTCACCGTTTCCTTTGGCTTAGCTTGTAGAGGTTACACGTTTGATAGGAGTGCTTTTAATGTACTTTTTCAAAATGTTTAAGGTGTAGAGTTTACAGGGTGTATGTTTAAGTTTCGCTTTAGGATTCACTTCAGGGTTTAGGTTTACGGATTAGGTTTCGGGTTTAGGTTTTAGGTTCAACTTTCAGGTTTTGCGTTTAGTTTTTGGGTATTGTATTGTGTAACGTCTTCACTCCCACACGCAAAACGCCAGACTTTAAACATGCATCGCAGTAAAGAGAAAAACAAATACATGAAAGAAGACGAGGATATATACATTGCGGTAGTATAGAGTATATGATTGATGCCGCTAATGTATTTACTGTACTACAAGCTTTTAATACACACCAGTGTTGTGCGGATATTGAAATTTGATGATCCGATCCGATCCGAAAAATTTCAGTAGTATCCGAATCCGATCCTGATCCGAAAAGTATGCT
>JGI24158J21664_10005636_pt1 | contig 16388 bp, 12 predicted proteins | sample Ectturendosymbi3_FD_21664 | JGI IMG/M metagenome (IMG submission 21664)
CTAATGTTCACTAATGGTTGGCTTACTGCATGCGATGGCTTTTATGATGCTTCTGCTTGTTGTCTGAGTCATATGAAACAATAAACCATTTCCATTTCCATTTACTAGAAAAAAATTGCGTAATTGTTGTCATTAAAAAGTTATATTTTGATCAAATTTTGGACTTCATTTGTAATTGGATTTTACATTTTTTTAATTTTTTGACTATGGTTGGACTTGGACTGATTTTTAAAAATCAGGACTTGATCTGGATCCCAAATATGACAGTCCGCTCATCTCTGGTTTATACATGTATTTTTGTGATTCAAATCACGAAATGACACGAATGCAGCAAGAGGAAAATCAAAAACATCAAAGATGACAAAACATCACACGTTTCGATTTTCACGGTTTAATGATGCTGTTCTAACATGTTGAATCACAAAGGGTTGGTGAAAGACCACCTGCGTCAAGTTCGCAGGCAGTCATCATAGGCGTGTTATATAAATACGTAAGTAGCGTGTTATATAAATGCGTAAGACCCCAATGTTATATAAATATGTAAGTGTTTACATAAAGTAACATGAACGGTGAAAAAACAAGAACGTTAGACACTCTCGCAAAACTGTTTTAAGCAATGACAAGTAGAAGTGTATGTTGACAAGTCTATTAGACAACTTACCAGACCCGTAACCATGGGAGGCGCAGGGAGGCTTCGCGCCACTAGAAAAAATTTCGCCCCCCCTGGAGAAATGTGTTGGACATCATTTAAAACTATTGAACAAAGTCAAGGACGCCCAGGGCCGTCGCCAGCGGGGGGGCCAGTGGTGCCCGGCCACCCCATTTCACGTTTTGCCCCCTGGTTGCTGCATATATCTAACACAGTATTTTTTAAATGTGGCCCCCCCTTTCTGGTTTTTGGCCCCTCCTTCTGGTTTTCGCTCCCCCTGCTGCTAAGTCCTGGTGGCGGCCCTGAGGAGGCCTAAGGTTGCCAGACGTCCTTGAGCGCCAAGGACTGTCTTTGAATTTGCTCTGAAAACGTGCTATGTCCTTGATTCTTGAAAAACATCTTGTTGTCCTTGAATTTTTTTCAGCGTCCTTGAAAATTCTTGAATAATTCAAAAATTGTTCATTTAAAGAATTATTGATTGCGTTGAACATTCAAGAATCAAGAATAAACAGTGTAAATGAACAGAGCAATGAATAGATTTGTTCCATCTTAAACAGTTGTGTAGTAAAATGTATATTGAAGAAAGGTTGTGTCGTCATAATACGTTTAATATATATAATAATCATAATAACAAAATTGTTATAATAAAGTTGTGTCCAACCATCCAAAAAATGGTGCCCAATGTTGTTTTAGCATTTTTAATGAATTTTTTTATCTACGTTTTTAGTGAAAGCAGTTTTAAGCTTTCATTTTACTTCTCTCCTTTACTCTCCGTCTCTTCCACAAGTCTGACATAACCCTGCTGCAACAAACATGCCTCATTGTCTTACACATGCCCCCAAAAAGACCAGCTGAGATGAATGTGGATTTCGACTGGGATTTGAATCATCCTGAATTTTGGTATATTTGGATTGAATTTGAATTTTGTAATTTTTACTAAACCGGATTTGGCTTGGATTTCGATTGATGACTTTGTTTTACTTCTTCGTAATTTTCGGTTGATAGATTTTGGGACTACTGCCGCTGATGAAGTCTCGAGACTTGTGTTGCAGGTATCTACATCGCCCTGAACTACTGCGGTAAGCATAAGAGAAATACGGCAATTCGGGGCATTAACTAACAGGAAAGCAACCAGCAGCGATAGAGCTCCCTCGACGAGTTCACTCTACTATTTCTAGGTTGCCCTATCATTATATAGGGACAAGTGAATTACGATAATTTGCTTGTGGTGAATATCAAAGTGACTTGTTACTTATGGGCACCATCTAGCGGTGACCATTTATTTACATGTGGCGCCATCTTCAGGCCGCCACACTTGGTCTCGGTCAAGAGACTCGTTTGGAGATCCATTTTTGCGAGTCTCGAGGTCATGTCTCGGTCTTGGTCTCGAAGGCTTACAGGTCTCGAGAGTTTGAATATCGCAAAGAAATGGTTCAGTAAAACTTATGCAATTCAAGGAGTTTTTGTTGGTTGTATTTGCAGGTCAGAAACAACCAAAACAGGTCGGAAAAATGCTAGAAATTTGAAGAAAATTCAACTTCAAAGTGATGACGACATTTCATAAAAAATTCGGCAAAATCCACAATTGTGAAGTCTCGAGTCTCGGTCTCGGAATTTTTTATGAAGTCTCGGTCTGGAAGTTTTAACCAGGTCTCGGTATCGAAGTTTATGATCTCGACTACATCACTGGTTGCTGTATTTACAAATTTGTTCAGTGGTGTTTCTCATATGTTTGGTATGGTGCAATGTGTTTGTTTAAATCTTGAGCCTTGACTATAACCAATGATACAAGTTCTCTCTTAAGTATCATTCTATTTGAATAAGACCGGGAATAGTGGAAACAATAGCTTAATTAATAGAGTATTAACCAATCAATCTGCAACTTGCTGCTTATTTTGCTGGTAGCCTATACCGATCTCGGATAATCCACCACATCATGAAATAGGGAATAAACGAGCAGTGGCGCAACCAGCCCAGAAATTTTGGGGGGGACAAAATGTTTGATTTTAGGCGAATAACATTATTTTGTTTGGAAAAACGCCTCTCAAAGCACAAAATGACTATGTTTTCTAAAAATTTGGGGCGGCCATAGCCGCTCTGACCCCCCCTGGCTACGCCTGTGTAAAAGAAGCTGCATGAAAAAAACAACTTCTAATGAAGAAATCTTCAACCAACTTTCGATAGCCTTCAGAAGCATGAATGAAAAACTACTCAAGCTATCTGATCTCACACATAACCTGAAAACAAGTTTAATGGAATTATGGAACACAAACAAAGATAGTTGAACATGAAAACAAGCTGAATCAACTTGAAGAAGAAAAAGTGCAGCTATGCGCAGTGACATGGTTCAGAAAACAAATCTGATTTTTCTTTCAACTTGATAGAAAAAAAGAATACATAAAAAGAGAAAATATTCTAATTTGTGTTATAGAAAAACATCAAGAAGACGATGATGGGAAAAATGTCTTGTTTTCATTAGCAGATGAGCTAGAAATTGATCTTCTCTGGTCATGGAATTTCTGAGAAATGTTGCCACTAATTTCATTTTTGAAAAACATCTCTCACATAGCACTGGTGACAGGAAGAGCTACAGGAAATAGTAACAACAGAGGCGAATTTTCATTTTCGGGGCCCTAGGCTATTTTAAATTGGGGCCCTTCTGGAAGGTTCGCGACGACTGACGTCATACAAATCAGCACTACACGTGCTCGCTACTTTCACTGAACAAGTTGTTCCAATTCATAGTCATATCACTTTATTCTGAATTCCCTCGATATCAGGAACAAAAACAGTCGTAAAGAAGCTAACGAAAGAGTCAGCGGTAAAGTTATCTGACAACACTCCTATTACATATTTATTGAGTTCCCTGGGCAACTGCACGGTTTGCAAGTGTCAATTAAGAGCTGGCTCTGAGTAAAGCACCTGTAGTTCTTACGACACCTAACAGCCTGTTACTGTACATAGTCGGCGATCGACGAGGACTATTGTCTGCAAAATTGCTGAAACTTTTGTCAAGCTTAATCTTTCTAGCTAAAGCGTGTTCAGCATACAGAAGAGCAAGACTTTGCAGCATGCCCTCTCCCGAAACAAACCTGCTAAGAGTTTTATATTAATTTTCAACTGTTAGAAACTAAACGGAAGGAAACAGTCGGACTCAAAACGACGTCAGTGACTGAGGACGTCATTGACTGGCCCCTCCCGAACAAAATTCTTGGAGGCGCTAAAGGTAAATTGAAACTGGTCCTTTCATGCCTCCGTGCCTCAATGACTAATAGTAAGTCAGGGCAGATTGTGTGATCTAGCTTTGATTAGGAAATGAGCATTTTTGTGTAATATAACCGGAAAAGGCTGAATATACTGATGTTTCGATGGAATTGTATTTTTCGAACAGAAGTGATACATGACGTGCATTGCGTTTTTCGAACTCAAGTGATACATGATAATGTACTGTATAATTCAAATTAAATGTGTTTCTTTTCAAGAAATAGTCGTTTGCAGTTGCAATATATTGTTTGATTTTTTTCTAAGATGTACAATTTTGCCAAGCAGCACTACGTTGGCCTATAAATTATGGGAACGTTGTTATTTGAATGTTTTGATACTCTTCATAATAAAAATGAATGAATATAGAAGTATGTTATGGTCCTTATGGATAATTTATATTTTATTTGGTGAAAATTGGAAGCAAAAATAAATAAAAATATTTTCCGTTTTAAAACATTTATTTTATCTAATGTTTTAACTTTCGTAAAAATTGTGCTTATATATAATACGTAAATTATTAGAAATGTTGCACACTTCAACTGTGCCACTGGCGCCATTTCGCATTGATAGGCCACTGCATTTTGCGCCATTGAATATCTGCAGCCTTAGCTACAGTACTTCACGCTACTCTTGGCTTTACCCCGTATCTTACCCATGACAAGCAACAAGAGGTAGATAGCATTCAGGCGTTTTGTTCCACACATTATACGTAACAATAGCCAAGTCTCAACGCCACAAAAAAAGAATGTACATCGTCATATCTTCAATCCTTTGCGCTCATTCTTCTATATCAGGGGTCTCTAAAAAACGGCCCGCGGGCCAAATCCGGCCCGCGAATAGATTTTGTAAATAATGAAAAATTAATTGACGAAAATCTTTTTGATTTGGTAGAATGCAACATAACCCGAAACAATCACATTACGTAAGATGTGCTACCCTCACACTGTTGTGTAACAACTTATGTGGCCCTCGGATCAAAAAGTTTGGAAACCCCTGTTCTACACAGATCTTTTGTTAATGGCATAATAAAACAACATGCGTTGAACCAAAACAAAAATACAAACATAATTTCTTACAAAGATGTTGGAAAACGTCCTTACTCCCGAAATTTTGTGGGGCCCTCCAAAATTGGGAGCACTAGGCTTAAGCCTTTTTAGCCTAATGGTAAATCTGCGCCTGAGTAACAACTTGCATAAGCAATCAAATGCAGCTTTGTAAGGAGCTATAAATGAAAGAAATTGTTCGAGCGATGTAGGCAGCTGCGAGTCTTTCCAAACAAATTTATTTACCAGAGGTATTTTATGTTTTAAATCATTTTCACCAATTGAATTTGCATTTGCGAATTCTTTCAAGTGTACTTCTGATAGAATTGCTTGACCTCCGGAGCAAAGAGCTGAAATGTCGGAAAGAATTGCTCATGAATCATTACAAAAACGGCTGTCTAATTCTTTGATCCAACAGTCAATGACTTAGTAAAAGATATTGCTGTACAGTGTACGCATGGTGTGTGTCAGAAGATCGTTTGCCAGTGGGACCCATCACAATAAAGTCTTCTAACTTCCGGATTCTTTTTGACCGCTCTCGTACAATGTACTGTAGCCGTTGATGAAATCTTGCATTCTTAGCAAAGTCTGCAAGCGTTCTCAGCGTACTGCTCAACCAAGTTGGAGTTTCGCATGTTAACCAACCAAGAATCAACTCTTCATGAGGAGACAAGAAGACCTCCGCTACTTTCCCTTGGTTTACTTGCTTATTCTGCAGCAATTGTGTTACTTCATCAACTTTGGGAAAAATATTGAATGCAAGTTAGAGGGTTTCTAAATTATCGCTTAAAGTAGGCTATTGCTGGCTGAATTTATCTGCTGTAGCCTATATGTCAATCAAACGAACTTGTACGTGAAATTAAGCACATAACCGGGGAGGCAAACTGGGGAGAGCCAAAATCTGGAGGGCCATGGCCCACATAGGCCCCCTTAGAATCGCCAATGTTGGGACGACAGCAGCTTGTATGAAAATCAAATGCTCTAAATCACTTTTGCACAGACACAGGAATCGTCCTATTTACTGAATGCTGCATGCTTTGGTGGACCGGGTACCCGAATGATAAAAATCATACCAGAATTCTTCAAGGGTGTGGAACACTATTACCATCACTTCAATACCTACCACCTTTTTCTCATGTGTATCACTGAGAAACAATTTGTATTCAGAGGGTCGATAAATTTACTAACAGTAGAACACAACAGTAGAAATCCTGGCATTTTTCGATACTTTTCTACCGGTGGAAACTTTCAGTTCTCTCAATCATGTTCCGAAGCCTATCTAACTATTCCTCCTAACAATATGTTGATCAATGTAGCGTAATTGTAGCAATCGTCTCCTCAAATTCTTCATCGCAATCGATATAATCGCTCTGAATGGGAAAATGTAGACTATATATTATGTTCTATAAACCTACAGCTTTCGATCATCCGTGAGGCTTAATAAATGTGACATGCACTATGCAGCCGTGAATGCGATAACCGTCCTGACGAGGGTTCCCAGGGAGTTGAATGCCGAACATTCAACTCGCACTGCTGCAAAAAACATCAGGCGCTGTAGGTTGAATTCACCGGTGATCACACTCACCGAGCTACGCAGTGACGTCCGACACGTACTGCAAAACTTAATCGTAGGAAGAGCTCTGTGTATTATGTGTGGATAGGGGTCCACAACACTGTTCATCAGCAATTCAGATAAGGGAACAAATCAATAAAAGAATACCGTTACGAATACGTTTATTAAGCGTCAGCTGTTTAAAAACCGTCACTTGGTGTACTGACTTAAACATAAAACGGCGATGACATTGACTTAGGTGATCATGCCATCAAGGGTAGTTTCAGCTCAGAGCAGTAGCGCAGTCTGGGATTGACTGCTGACATCACAACTGCATCAGTCATTCAAACATGTAAAAAATCGTTTAACTGATAATACAGCGAAGCCGCGTTGAGAAAAACGCTAAAACTCACACATAGCCGCTCAGTCGATTCAATATCGACTGACATCACCAACTGGTTTCAGAGCCTACCATGACAAACTACGTGCTTGACCAAGCAGGAACGAGTGCAACGCGTAATTGAGCCTTGTTAAGCCTAATGGGTTCAGCGGGCTTTGTCCCTCCCAGTTTCAAAACAGACCACTCTGTTAGCCCTCGTTGTTGAATGACTTGATCCTCATTTATAGCACTTCAGACCAGTTCAGTGCAACATTTTTTGTTGAGGAGAACAAGGCGTGAGTCTAGTTCAGGAGACTTCTCAGGCAGCCATTTCTCTATGTTTAGCGCAATTAACTAGAACCAAAAGTTTTCTAAAATTAGAACATCCATGTCACAGTGCAGCGCGTAAACAAGCAACAAAATACCAGCGAGAAATGACGAACTGATATGAATAAGAAGCACATTGTGCAAGCAGCGGCATTGGCTTATACAACAAACAAAAAACACTGTCACGCGAGAAAATAATTGACTATTCAATTTCCACTCATAACAGAAACAGGTGAGCTAAGTCCAGTGGGCGTAAGCACTTACAAAAATAGCGATTTTCCGAAAGACAGAAGTATTCTTAAAAATCAACGATCGTCAACTAAGAGAAAAGCAAACCTTTTACGAAAAATGCCCCTCAGTGTTGCTCAAAATATATACTCCGCAAGAAGTGCATCCCCTTTTACTCATATTGCAACGTAATGATGCTGGCATCTTGCTCACGCAATCGTGCGCTCAGTCAAATCAAGTTTCAATTCAAACATTGTCATAGCCAGAATGCTGAAAAAGAAGGTTTGTAAAAAAACGTTGGTGCATTAGGAAAAACCAATACTCCGACATCACCAGGAAAATTAAGCTGTTCCCATACACAGATAATGGGCAACAGAATAAGTCGACACGGTTGGAGCTTTTCTGTGGCGTCACACGTCTTGGATTGTGCAGGTAACACAATTTTCACATTCCCAAATCAGAGTTATTGTCATCACCTCCATGAAGAAAAGCAAACAGCAAATTAGTTGTTTTTCTGTCAACACGAAAAAAGCCTTCAAAAAGCTATTCATGTTCATTTCGAGACGCTTGGAATAGTTCTTAATCCACTTTCAATCGGACACGAAGCAATTCTAAACCAAAAGACCGTGACGTAGAGAGTTGAATGTGACGTAAAACATGCCGAAAAGCAAACATAACATTCCTATTCGTATCGAAACGCTGAAAACAGCAGCATGTGAACGTAAAAGACACTGAAAACAACAGTTGGTTTGGAATTGCTTGCCTTGCCTAATGTTGCTTCATTTCCGATTGAAAATGTTTAATGACAATCCAAAATGTCTCGAAATAAACATGAATAGTATTTTGAAGGCTGATTTAGTTTTGATCAAGTTGACAGGCTTGTCCTGATTTCATGCTCCAGTGTTTGTCTTTGCATTGTAACTATTCTTGACAAGCAAATAACCACCCTGTATGGGTGAAGTGCACGTTAAGACACTCGCCATTTGATAAAAACGTTGTCAGTGTTTTGTCTGGGCACAGGTATCTGAGACGTCTACGCACTGGCAGAGGCTTGCATTCATCAAGGATGGTCTCGGACGCCGTGGTGCCTAGGTGGGCAAATAGCGGTCCGCGGGCCAAATGTGGCCCGCCACAGCGTTTTCAGTGGCCCGCAGAAGCATTCAGGAAAATCTTCAAATCTGAAAGCTCCTCCAACTTCTCATAGTAAATATTAGTGCTGAGGCTGTAAACCGAGACTTGCTTCTACTCTCATAAGAAGGCACGGCCCTCCGTTTAATGCGGGTCTCAAAGTGGCCCCTGAGCAAAAATAATTGCCCACCCCTTGCCTAGAGGAAAGCCACATTTCAGTGTTTAGAAGGGTTTTGGTCAATTCCAACCTAACTCCTCCAAATTAGGCTCAGTCTTGGTGAGCGTGGTGAATAAGCTCCTGAAATAGTCTATACATTTGGTTGATCTTTTTCACGAAATCTTTCTCCAGCTCTGGAAAAATAGGTCCGCACGGTGGCATCTCAGCGAAACAGATGTGGCCAATCACGGCCATGCTCTCTTCGAGAGCTCTGAGCACGCAGGCGACAAAGTGCGGTACGGGGAAGCGAATGCCGAGGAAATAAACCTGTCGTTCCTCAGCCACAAACTCGTGCAAGTCGGATGTACAGGTAGCGACCGACGTTTTGCGCGAGCCCAAGTCTTTCGCTGTCTCCTCCACCTCACCATCGTAGTCGTTATCGTCGCTGTCGTAGCTTTCGTATTGCTGGCACAACGGACATCGACTTTTCTTTTCGACTGACGTGTTCTCGTGAACGACGATGTCCGGCGACGTGAACAGCTGTTTGGGCGCTACCGACCGCATGGTGGCGCGCTGCATCACTCGCTCGCAAACCGGCGAAGGTTGGCTCAAGTCGTCGACGTCCAGCAAGCCCTGCAAACTGGACGACGATGGATAACTGGAGGGTGGGGCTTCTGTATCAACAGAAGCCAGAGCGGTCAAACCTAGATTGCTTTTCACTGCTACTGGGTTTCGAGACCGGGCTTCCATTAAGCGCAGTTTGAGCCGAGAGTTTTCAGCCATCAGCCGCTGGATGTCGCCCTGTTGCTGCACGTCCCGTATGCGCAATTCAATGACCTCGTCTTGCAGCTCCCTGACGTGGGCATTGGAGTGCACTGAAAGACAAGTACAAAAATTAAGGCTTCTGACCATTCCGAACGTTTTGACAAACATGGGGGAGGGTGAACAAAGGTAGCTTACTTTATTTGTCTGCAAACGTTTTAAGTGACTTCACCCTAAAATTGAAGTCAGACACCACTTTGTTGAATAGGAACCATGTGCTATTAGGAGAATCGTTGAAAAACGTTTCGAGCCCGCTTCGTTAAATTGTCATCGCATTTTTCAACAAGCTGAACTTACGAAACAGGAGAACATGTTAACATTGCTCTGTAGCTTTTAATTAACTTACACAAACCTTTCTTAATTTTTTGGTGTAACCAGGGACGCCGGAGCAGGGGGAGGGCAGTAATACAGTTGCGGGCAATGAGAACTTACGAAGAAACAAAATATCGTTGCTAATTACGCTTCTTTCTGTTTAGCAACAATGTTGACCTCAAAAATATTAATGGAAGCTACAGAAACCCTTCCGAATTTTCTGGGTGCGCGAATAGCTGCAACAAATAATTGTTTCAATTCGGTATTGATAAACCATGAAATTACCTATGATACTGTTATGAAAGGCACCTCCGACCCCGTTGCCCCTTTTGAAAGAGCAGGGGGACAATGTCCCCGCCATTCCCCCGCTCTCCGGCGGCCCGGGGTGTAACACTTTTTCAACTCAAGCAATACGTCTCCCTGACAAAACTAAGTGCATGCGTAGCTAATATGATGAGCAAACAGCTGATGTCTGTCTGTGCTCTGTAGAGAGACAAACAGCTACGAACTTACTGTTCTCGAAAATTGCTTCTCTCATTATCTTTTCTTGGTTTCGCCCAAGCGACGTAAGAGATAAGTGCAACATGCTGATGCGCTCTCGGATGTCTCGGTTCTCCTCCGTTGCTTGCTCGACGTCGCCGATTGCTTTGTCGACCTCGCGGTGCTTGGAATGCAAGGCTTCTTCCGCCTGGCGCAGCCTTTCAAGCAAGATCTCGAGCGATCTGGGAGCAAAGCGCGACAAACGTGTTTCAAGAAGATGCAAGAGAAAAAGCGTTCGTGAAAAAGAGACGGTCTGACAGGCAGAAGCGTCTGAAAATTCACGCCGCAAGCAAGTCTGTACGAGAACAAGCGTTTAGCCCAGAGACAAAACCGCAGAAACCTACCCACGCCTTTAACTACACACAATTTTTATGAGGACGTTTCGCGGTACATGTAAAACAGATAACCATTTTCCGATGACGCTCACGGTTTGCAACGAATTAATCTCTGCAGAAATATTTGGAAGAAGTTTGAAATCGATTTTGTTTTATCGCGTTATGCTCGCAAAAAATCCGCTTTCATTGATGTTGCCAGGTCAAAACGTCAGCATTGAGTGCAAATTTTGAGTAAAGTCACCAGTAACAAGTAAAAATCGTCCCTTTCACATTTTTCTCAGAAACAATGTTAGTCTACACCGGTGTTCCCCAATCTTTTTTTGGCTAGCGCCCCCTTTTCTGACAAAAAAATTTCTATCGGTCCCCCACCATGCCTAACACACATATCAACACAATTTTTTCGTATTGTATATTTGGGGTGTTTGAAAATGATTAAAACAAGAATGAGCGCAAAGATGCATTTCAGTATAAAACTTAATTTAGTAAATTAACTTATTTAGCAGTCGGAAACTGTTAGAGTTAATGATTTAGAAACTGTTAGAGTTCATGAAGGGCTCGATTTCGTTTGAACAGTGTTAAACTTGGACAAGAAGGTGAAGATTGCTGATTTAGCTTTAAAGAGGTTAACATTATTCCCCTGCAATTGCAAATTAACTTCACTGAACTTCGTGAAGGTATCTGTGGATTGTGACAGCCAAGATACTGTATCTATGACACTCTTTGACAGTCACCTTCTGTGTGCAGCAACAGGCGTACAAACTCTCTTCATCATTATCCGATTGCACCACATCAGGGTTGCCAGGTTGGCCCTTTTGGGGCCAAAATTCAGAAATTTGGTCCCAAATAACACTTGTTGGCTCCAAAATTTTCGTTTGGCCCTTTGGCTCTTTTTTGGCCCTTTTCCAGGATAGGCTGGCCCCTTGCAAAAATTAGCTCTGACCACCCTGGGTCCTGTCTGAAAAACAATATTTTTTCACTTTTTTGACTAATTCATTGCATATTTTCACCAAATTCCTATATTTTGAAGGTTTTTGGTTAGCAAATTTTGTTAGGATCCTTAGAGTTTCTGCGTTAAGTGAAAGTAAGTTCATCAGAATACCTGTTACTTTCTGCAGTTGTGGAGGTAGCAGTGAGAACTGTTACGTTGCCTAACTTACTGTTTTTCAGGTGGTGCACGTGTTTGTTGGTTTTGTTCAGATTGTTGTTGCATTAGCACTTATCGAAGGATGATAAATTTATCTCAATTTATGGCTACACATGGAATTGAAGTTGTTCTCTTACAATCTTTCATCACGTACTTGTTTTGCTGTTGAGCTACAATTGTGAGTGAGGAATATGCTATTTAATAAGCTGCTAAGTATGGGTTCATATGACTTTGTAATTGCTGATAAACTTAGAAAACATGGTTGGCCCTTTTTTGGCCTCATGTCTTAAAATTTGGCTCTTTTTTGTCTCTTTCTTGACTTGATTTGGCCCCTTGGCAAAAAGTAGATCTGGCAACCCTGCACCGCATTGCCTAAACTTAGCAGAACACTTCTAAACACTTTAGTGTCCTTTGATCAATCAATCCATTAATACTCTGCCACATTTTTAGTAAATTTTGAATTTTGAGTTCGGATCAGTGCAGGATTGAATTTAATTTGCATATTTTAAAAGTTTTTTAACTTAGCCGTGACACTTGCAGTCGTCCACTGGCTCTTCCATCTCTCTATCCCTGGATTTCCTTGGCGCTGCTCAAGCTAAAGTGCGTTCTGAAACACACTTCTGTTTTCCAGAATCTTTTCGATTACCTTCAGGCAACTTATTCTTGTTGGCACCTAACACTATCTGCAAAAAATATAAATTGCCTTTCCACTTTCGAATTGAACTCGTACAAGGTTATTATTATATTTGTGATCATTAAACCACTCAACCCAAAATTAGCTCACGCTTTTGGTTATAGGCTGAGTCTAAGTGCAAGCGTGCATTCTCAAACTTGACCGGTGATAGTCATTGTAACGAAACGGGCATTGTTAAGTAGCAGTTTGCCCGTGCCAAGAAGTACAGCTGACGAAAATTCCAATCGTAATCATTTAATTATAGAGAGAACACTTCTACTGTGCAGCTTACCTTTAGTGATGGAAACTGCAGTTCATCAATTTATCTCCTAGCATTTCACCTCTGTTTTGTTTCCAAAACTCTAAATTTTTGTTTACAAATTACATGCATACATGTTTGTTGATCATACTGTTTTTCATGACATTTGGTCACTCAAAGTTAGTAAGACAACAGAAATTTAATTATTAAATGGGTCTCCTATCGCCCCCCAACCGCCCATTTCTGCTTCACCGCCCCCCAATCGCCCATTTCTGCTTCACCGCCCCCCTGGAGTTTCTCACCGCCCACTTTGGGAACCACTGGTCTACACGATCGAAAGAGGGTGGTCGGAAGATTTAGTAAATCTTCTATTTTTAACGAAGCGTTTCACAAATAATGCTATAGATTCCGTTTCACAATTAGCCTGACTACCTGGGAAAAACGAAAACTTGTCGTGTACAGTACGAAATCAAAGCTCAGTGTAAAATGGGATAAACTGGCAGTGGTAAGCTACATCAACATTAGTAAAGCTTTTATAATGCGATTCATGTTTAACTTAATTTCAATTTCATGTTTGAACGTTTCGGTTCGTTTAAGCCATACATGAATTATACATAGTTTGATGAATGTTTTGCTATCCCGCTATAGTCACTCGGACTGTTGTCCAATTAAACCATGTTACAGTGTGCTGTGGCACCCTTTTGAATTGCTGAGCAAGCTGTGAAGCCCTAGTGCGCTTACGTTTCGCTGTCATCTCCGTCCCATTCGTTCTCTTCATCCTTCGCTCTGGTTACTTGAAAATACTCGCCGTCATCATAATTACCCAGAAGAGATTCGACGCTTTCTTTCACGTCACTACCGCTTTCCAACACGGCGTACGTTCCGGTATCGTCGCAACCCGATAACTCTTCACCGAAAGACGTTTCATTACAAACAGCTTTTGTCTTTGGCGGGAGCGAATTGGGAAGATCTGCGGACATGAACCCTGTTTCACTGTCAGACCGGAAACTCATGGTGGATTCCAAACCGAGCTCTTCCAGATGCTGCTTCCATTTTGAGTAAGTCTGCTGGATGTCGTTTTCTGTTTGTTTCAACGCTGCCGAAAAAAATTATTGCTTTACAACCTGATTTTTTAGTTTACACAACTGCACGTACGTGTGCATACGATGCCCCAATTTTGGTGCGCCTTTTTTCAGCAACATACCAAAATAAAACTATGCTGAAATATCGAAGCAGAAGAGATTTTGAGATCCAGCAAAAACGCAGCAATTTTACCTAAACTATCTACGAATTAACCTTAAAAACCTTTGAAACCTCAATTTTTTTAAACCTGAAAATCACTGAAAAAACGTAGTTCAACGGCGCTTCACCATTTGATGCAAATTTTCAAACGCAACGTCGAATGAAACGAAACTGCTGTGACCGCTGCGCGCAAGACAGGATATAACGTACAGGTCGTATATGTTGCAAAGTTCTTCGCAGAGCCCGAGCCCAAGATAATTGTCACAAGTGCATTTGATTTGCAGCAGGGGCGGATCCAGGAGGGGGGGCGATTGGGGCGATCGCCCCCCTAAAACCTACAAACATAACTTTATTCACCATGATTTTGTACAATTCGAAAAACAGCATTCGCGATATCATGCCATTTCGCCGTCTATTGTTTTGTCACAGCAATATTTTTTGAAGTATACTTCTTCTCTTTTACAGTAGTGAACCCGTCACAAGACTCGACTACTAAATATTACTGAAATCGCCCCCCCCCTAAACTTGCTGAATCCGCCCTTGATTCGCAGTGCTTTTCGTCCTTTCTTGCCGTGGTACCCTTTCGACGATTTACGAACAGTGTTTCTAGACCTTTTTGTTCGACGCGCAGCTTTCATTTTTAAATTATCATACGATACATGATGATTCACGACATGAATACGCTGAATATGAAGAGAGAAACAAAAAAACAGGCCTTCCTCCCAACAATGACACCGTGAGTCATGAAAACTGTATGTTGGTTCATTGATCCACGTTCAGAAACGCTGATACTGGCACAAAAGTAAAAAACGCCTGTGTTAACGACATTCCTCAAATTATTTTGGTTTCAGCTGCAGCCCTGGTCAGGGGCGAGGGCAACGGGAGCGGAGATGTCTTAAAGTATTATTAGGTAATTTCATGGTCTATCAAGATCGACTTGAAACGAATTTGTTGCAGCTTTTCACGTATCAAGAAATTTCAGAATGGTTGTCTATAACTTTCAGTTATTATTTTTACGGTCAAAACTGGCGTGAGGAACACGCAAATACGGCAATCATCGCCATTACGTGTGCGGTTTTGCACTGGACTCAAATCAGCAGTTTTCTACTCGAGGCACGTAAAACGAAACAATACTTCAAAACGTAACAATGCCTTAAACGCTACAATGTATATTGTATTGTAATAACTGCTACAGAGTACAGCAAATAATCCACTTATCGTAGCCATCTTGTGTGGAAGGTTTTGCAGTGCTCAATCTCAGTTAATTTTCACTACTTCAGTAAACACCGCACCCGATATTTATTTGTATCAGTTTATTTTTTTTAACAATGAATGTGTCCGTTTGGTCCGAAAGTTTTATGGAATTTGTATAAGCGTCTTCTTCCAGCGTAAAAATCTAGAGTTTTGTCAAGTAAATACTATTTTTGAAAGAAACAAGCATATTGGTGAAGACTTATTTTTTTTTTTTGTAAGATTCCATTGCCTTCAGTTTTTGTACCCCTGTCTGCCCTACCGCTGCGAGGGCGTCCTCATCGTTGATTGTCCTTTTTGCTGTAGCATACCCCTCGTGAATGGCCAAACGCACACGATAGTGTACCCACCACTGTACCGTAAAGCCGGTTGAATAACAGCAGATTCGTCTTTTGGGTGTTATCATAAATCAGGTCAAGACGACGCGTATTCAATGAAGTCAACATTTTTATGCGGCCTAGCCTGTAAGCTTGTAATTTGAGAGTTTAAGCAAATTTTGTTGCGCACAAAACAGGCCACGAAATGTTATACGTATTCTTGATGTTCCGTATACAAGCGAAAAACGGTTTAACAAATGCTGAAAAATCACTGCTTGCTTTCTAGCTTTTTCTACCTTGTCAAAACACCCAAGCGTTGTATTATTGCATAGACAAGGGACTCTGTACAACCACAAGCAAAGCAGGCTTTTTAACTTCGGCGTGCCACATCCACTAAGCGTACAGGTTGAGGGTCATTTCGCGTACATCAATCCAATGAGAATCTAAACGCAACTTTCAATATTATTTCAAAAACTTGTTTGGAAGCGTGGAAGCAACTCGGGTGGGCAGAAAGGTTTGTTTGAAAGCTTTAGCCAGAGATACAACTTGCAGCGTGCCGTTATCTGCCAAAGCGCTTCGTATTCTGTCGGCAATTTCTCCGTTCCTGCAGTGAAGTGGCTGCGTATACGTCAGCACTATCGCGCGGGCTGGGGAGCTACATGCAGGAAGTACAGGGTGACCCAAAAAGATGCGTACCCATATTTTGTTCGATAAAAAACCCATTTTTTAACGAATGTCTTTTCTGTTACAGGACGTTATAGGTGAA
>JGI24158J21664_10005638_pt1 | contig 16385 bp, 10 predicted proteins | sample Ectturendosymbi3_FD_21664 | JGI IMG/M metagenome (IMG submission 21664)
AGTCGACAAATTAACAAGCAAAAAGTATGCGAAAACAATTAATCTCCTTTGCGCAGGTAATAAAGTTTTTGTAAAATATCAAGCTCAAGGGGGGTTTAACCCCACCCCCCATTGCGTACGCCTTTGAAACAGGACTGTACCCAGTTATCGTTATTCAGGCTCCTCGTTTGCGAAGAGGAGGTAGCGTGCTAGACTCCCTCAAAAAATGAACTTCAAGCCCTCCGTTTAGAATACAGTGAGGTTTTCGGCGTAAAGCTCTAACCTTATTTTGAGCCCGGTCTTCATCCACTTTGAAATCCACTCCAAGAGACCCAGGCTAGCGACGTTTTTTTCGCTATTATTTTCAAACAGATATCAGGTTGGGTTGAGCTGTGAAGAATGTTGAGTGCAACTGCCGTATAGAAAATGCACAAACTGAGCCTGATTTTGAGCACTTGCCAAGTTAAAAAGCTTCTGTTACGGGTTCATCAGTCAAATTTTGTCCAATCTTATGCAGTATTCCTCAGAACCAGGCATGGCCAAAATGCGGGTCGTTGAGCTCTCTAAAAATCCGGCAAACTGAACTTGTCAAGAAATTTTTAGAATTTCGGGTGTGAAAATTTTGACATCTGCTTTACGTGCCAGCATTGCAGGCGGTCGTTGAGCGCAAGCGGGTTCGGACAGAGAAAACTTTGTGTTGCCGCGATTGCGTTGAAAAGAGCTTGAACTGTATCAGTAATTCTACCCTTGCCTGTTTTTTGTGCCTGTGATTTCCATGGTCACAGCTTGCAAGCTCCGTATTGCACAATTTCTTCGTTTAACGTCTATGAAATCGCGATAAATTTTGCTCCTGTCAAGTTTCAGATTTCGAACCGATGCAACTCCCTCGCTATGCCTCTGAGTTGACAGCCCTTTGCCAAGATAAATCGCGTTAATTTTCATAAAAATTGAAAAGCTTCATCATCCATTCACAAAAATCTTTATGCTATGTGATCTTTTCTTCAAACTTGAAGTGTATTGTTTTGACAGGGTGCGTATCAGTGTGTCCAGTTGTGGCCATGCAAATCTGCTGCTGGTAGCAATACATCCGTGGTTCACGTTGTCGGCCAGCTGATTTGTTGTGTTCGCACAAGAAGTGACATCGCTGCCTAACTGTGCACAGAATAGAAACTCCTATCAGCGCTTGCAAAGACGTAGATGCATATGTTCTAATGTTTTTTTGCACCACTAACGAACGATTCCAGGCATGTCCTGTTCGTAATTGGATGCAAAGTGTTGAACAGGTTAACAGTTGACATGACAGCTTGCTAACCTACACTACGGCGATTGGTGGGTATTTCCAGAAACTCCCGTGAACGCTCACCGCTGTTGTTCGACGTTATTCTATCCAGTGATTTCCAAACTGTGGTACGCGTACCACTAGTGGCACGCGAGGGACCTTCACGGTGGTGCACAAATTGGCCTGTGTCTGTCGTTCTACGCAAAAAATATATTTGCAGCTGTTGTTTTTACTTGTCGGTTTCTGTTAATGAATTCCGGGACTGTATGTGCTTCCGGTTTCAAAAAATAATCACTGTGATTTCTCGCAGCCGTTTTGTTCATGTCGCATTTATGTCAATTCTGGTTTTCCAAACTTTTGATCGAATGATAATGATATTTGATGAATTGAGTTTTCCTGAAAAAAAAAGGTACTACGTGGTGAAAGTACGGGACCCACAAATGCTACGTAATAAGAAAAAGTTTAGGAACTCACTGTAATCTATACTGAGCCGTTTCACGTCACCTGAGGGAAGCAAATAAAACTTCGAGTCCTGCTAACGGATGAAGTGGTGAGAGACTTACCGCCCTGCTTCGGCTTGGCAACCACCTCAAGACGTCAGGACACTTAGTTGGGGTCTGCGCTCCTACAACAGATTGACTCCTCAATTAGCAGCAGGGTATCTCGTAATTGTACGCTACATCGTGCTCCTCACACCGTGCATTAATTTTCTTACAACAGGATGATCAAAAAGTGTTTTGGAGGTGTGTGTCCTGCCTGTTTTCCTGATTTTCTGTCCACTGCTGCGAAGTTAAAGGGCGGTGTGGAAAAATGCGTGTGACTGTGACGCAGGCAATCTTGGCGTTAACTTTAAGCGGATCTCCGACTTGGCGTCGTTCTGCATGCGATCTTTTCGGAACTGTTCCCTTCGATGCGGTCTGCGCTTGCGTTCGCAGTCAATAAACACGCGCAGCGACTCCCATCACCACAACGTGACGGGATGGGTCGATTGTTTCCTGCCGTCAAACTCTTGCAGCGTTGTTTCTTATCAAGCCATCTGGGTTACGGACAGCAATTGTCGTCTTGGTCGGCAACGTCAGCATGTGCGAGATAAGAATTGCTTGCAGCAGCACGCGCAATTTAAACGGAAATGACGAATTTCCCCCGTCAGCTTGGGACGTCTTTACTTCCGATACCGACGACCGCTTGCAAGTTTTCTTTCACCGCCATTTTGTTAAATCCCTTCGGCCAGGGCAGGGATGTGCTTCGACAAACGATATATTGCCTGCGCTGGTGAAATTTCGGCGCATCTTATCGTAAACAAAAACATTTTTGCGATAAACGTACAAACAGTCAGCTTCTGCGATTACTCTGTTGGAACTTGACTGTAATTCCGGAAAAGTATTCGAGGGTTCTGATTATACCTGATGAAGGAATTAGCGTAATTCTCGATAGCCAAGCTTACAGTGCTAACACTCCAGCAAAAAAGTAAAGATTCTTTCATCTTTTTCAATTCGTGTGACCGTCTAGCTACAACGAGATTTAAAAATACGCGATTCTAGTCAAAAATTGCCATCCAGTTTTGGCAGCAGTTTGGAAACGTCAATAAGCGCTTGATAAGTTTATATCTCCGGAAAACCACTTTCTTCATGTTTTTTTTAAATACCCTACTACGGTATGCTCCTACGCGTACAAGCGAACTACTGCGATGAAGGGTTCTGTTCGTTACGCCACGCGGTGTTGGACCCGAAGAGATTGAAGTGAAGTGTAAATATGTGGGAAACCGCTTATAACTTGTGGCGAAAAATTAGGCGTGATTGCGCCAGGACGTCATCTTTACAGGTCACCCGAGGACGAGTTTGTTTGTTTCTGATGAGAAAAGGATGCTTTCGATTAAAATGGAACATCCTTCTGGGCAAATAAACTGGCCATAAGCTGCGTGAACCACAGCAAGTGCACGTTTGTTTGCAACCTTGCCTGTTTTTAATTAAGTTCAGCACTTTGCATTTTTGTCTGGTTAGTTTACGTAAAGAAAGCTTCCGGTTCTCGAAACACGTTTCTAGAAATATCTTATTTGGACGAAAAGCGTACTTTAAAAAACTAATCGCTTTTTCAAACCGGGGCGACAAACAAACGATACATGGGGCGGTTATGCAATGACAATTAGCACAAGCTTTGTCGGAAGATCCGTCACTAGGGGGAAACGGAGCACAGTACTCGTTGCCGAGTTTCATAGCACTATATCAGGCTGTTTTGGTGTGAGAGTTATACGTTATGCTTGCCCAAAAGATCATCTTGTCCTCCATCATCTTGTCATTGATTCTCGACCTGTGTTTCATGTGAATATGCATCCACCACCTGCTCTTATCTCCACTCCAGATGCTGCAACTCCGTAAATTGGCAAATCTGGGACGAGTGTGTTTCCAGACTTGTGCTCTTGACCTCTTTTTCAATATTAGTTCTTGTCGTGCACGATCTTTTCATAGCAGATGTTCAGCCGAACCCGAACCCAAAGCGGTAGAAGTCTGCTTATTAGTAAAAAAACAAAACTCTTGAAAATATTTAATTTTGTGACACTTGTTCGAGGAAGAACATGTCTGATCTAAATCATCCACCCGAAGATACACCCGCCCAGACGTACGTATCTGTGCGAACCGCATAGTGCAGTGGAAGTTTGTTTAGGTTTGTACGCAAATTCGCTATAGAAATTTGCTGCATTTCAAAAACAACAAAACATTAACTTGTTACATTCTCACACAAACAATTTTTTTTGCACAATTCTAGTTTTGTATGCTATGACATGTACATGTATCGCATATAAATGGTAATACTAGCTAATGTTGCTTACCAACGTAACGTTAAACATGAAGAAAGAACAAGATCATGCCGCTCGCAAATACCAGGCTTACAATGTTTTCTCTCCATTTGTAGCCCGATCTTGGAGTGTCGCGTGTTCTCGCAAGTGTAGAAACTTGATCGCCACGGTTGTTTGGAATGTTAGCGGCTTATCGGACTTGTATTCCGCCTGCACCAAAATACGTTGCAGTCTTAAAATCAAAACCGTCAATAAGGAAACCGATGGCCTGATATTTTTGGCATGTGCTCAGGATAACAGATTTTCGTCTTCGCACATAAGCCTGAACCAACGCTGGAGTTCGAATAGCGTGTCGGAATCCAGCTACATTTTACAAACGGTTGCCGACACCGATGCGAAAGTTCAGCAATGCATTTATTATTATTAACTGATTATACAGTAAGCAATGCGCCTTCAAAAAAGCTTGTAGCGGCAAGTTTGGCAAAACTTTTTTGTCTGTGAACAAAAATTTCTTTTCGGCGTTCGCTTTCATAAGATGTGCCGGAGCAAAAGGGTCTTTAGTTAAATTTCCTGAAACCTTTTCGAATCGATGCATACCGTTGCATACCGTATGAAGCAAGACGTAAATTGGATATCGAAGTTCTCCCCAATCCACGATGATGAAAGTTTCACTGTCACTTGTAAAAATTCTGCCATTGTTTTCAAGACTCCGGGACTACACTCGAATTTAATCAATCCCTCTTGCCATTTAAGTCGGACCTATTTTGTGCTTGGCGTGGTTTTGCGACAAACTTGATAAGAACCGATAAGGGACTTTCATTTAAAATAAATGAGCTTTTCATAACGCGGTTTCTTGGTGAAAGTATTGCAATTGTGGGTGAATGCTGGACTTGGCCCTTGCTTTTTTTGCCTGTGCGCCTAGGGAACTCCATAAAGAGGGTGGTTATGTCTTCCTGGAGCTGTGCTACTCACGACTCTTCGTTGCGATTGTCCTTTCCATCCCTCAAAGTGGGGCTAAGTTCGCATGTTATCATAATATGTTGGCGTTTTTCGCTGTTGGTGGCTTCCAGACATGAGGCTTTTAGCATTCAGAAACGGCGCCCAAAAAAAATATCTACAACTCCAGTTTGAATTATCCATCTTTGAACAACTTTTACCAGTCCGCGTTTGAAACACTTACAGAAAGCTCATGGATTGTTCAGCTGCAGAACGCAGGGAAACGACATCGTGGCCTTCTCCGACTCCTTAAGAGCTGCCAAAAGCATTTTGTTTGTGCGCATGACGATTGACCGTTGTCCTCGTGCGTCGCTTCGATGCAAACAGGGTGCTGCCGGTGCGCAGGCGGTGAAGTCATTCTCGCCGGATAACATATCGTTTTGCTGATCTCTGTTTCAATTTCGACCATTCAGCAGATCATCGGACTCTATACGGCAACAACAGCACCGGCTGCGTATGGCAGCAACAATAAGCAATCCAACGTTAGCGACGAGTGTGCGGACGCACGCGTTTTCAAATGTTTCAAACCAGCACGCATGACTTCTGTCGAACACACCGTGCTGCCTGAGTCAGCACGAAGCCGACCACTTCAGTGTTTCTCGTCCAATTCTGTTGGCTGTTTCGGAGTCTCGGTTGCGACAGACGATCAAGCGATTTGCGGTGGGTACGGTAAGCTGCAATTTCGTACTGAGGTCGCATGATTGTGGTCGCAAATCAATGTCAAGCTACGTTTTCGAGGTTTTGCACTGTAAGCCCCCTTCAAGAGTTACGACCTAATGGAGATTTGGTGAAGCTATTCTGCTTCGGAGAGTTCACTGCTAGTTATCTTTTTAACCCTGACACTCGCTGGAAAGGCGACTCTGTCTGCTGCTTGGTCCAAAACGCTGCTCATAAAAATAAGTTTGATTCTACATCCCGCAATTTCATAAGGGATCTAACTTGTACCGCTCAGTGGAACGATCAAAAAATTCAAGGGCTAGTTTTTCGATCCCAACTCAGTAAGAGTCTCGTTCAATTTTGAAGGCTCCGTACTTGCTATTGGCTATTACGTGGGTGGGCGAAAAACTTGATTGAATATTGGCAAAACGTTACTCACTTCAAGCTTTTTTGCAATTTGTTCTAAACCACTTATGAAGCGCTGCACAAGTGCTTCTTTAGTTTTATGTTTTTTTTATGCGACTTGTCTCCAGGACAACGGTGCCGATCTCATGAACGCCACAAAACGTAGAGAAAAGTAGTCATTTGTGACCCAAAATGATGAAGTTTTCGAACAGCTTTCCAACTAAACTATATTTTATGCTTTCATATAAAATTGGCACAGTTACTCTCCGCTTCACACTTTGTATTCGGCGCGTATTTGTTTGCGCGGCATTCAGCAACTCCATGCAAGTGTCCAATGAAGTTCAAGTCTACTGTAAAAGGTTTTTAATTAAGGTTTTGAGTGACAGTCAACGATAAACGCCACACGATTTCTCCACAAGCTTCTAGGTCTTGTTAGTAGACATGCGGACTGACTCGGCGCCTTTGCGTTTGACGGCACAGCACTTAAACGCCTGTTAAGGCTCGCGCAAGTATCATTGGCTTTTGAAACGTGACGAAAACTCTCAGTTTCTCCCTCTCTTCAACAGCTCGGCACCGATTTATCAACGAAATAACATTACCTCCCATGTTTGCCCAGTGGTCTCGACGACGTCTTGTGAGAGTTCATGGCCGCGTGGGGCGCTGCAGAGCCGCACGGTCATCCCCATGGCGATTTTAACTGAGCAAATGCCTGAATCGGAGCCACTAAGTAACAGCGTTCACAACACACTCGCTAAGTGTCTTGCAACCTGTTATGTTTGCAGTAGTTACTGTTGGACGATGGTCTCGTTGTCTCGCCGCTGTGACTCTGAGATAAGTTGCGTCAGTTCAGTACTACGTGTGTTCCACACCAGACCTTGGTTGTGTCCGCCGTCCCAGTCGCACCCGGTCCTAGTTGACGGTAAAGTCAGTCGATTCTTCGATCTTGCGCGCAGTAGGCGTTGGACTTAAAGCGAAAAAGCAACTGCTGTTGCGAAAAACACGAGCGAACCCACTGAACGTGACTGCCGAAGCGAGTCGATGGCGTTTTAATCCGCACGATTTTAAGTGCGACTGCTCTGAAATCCACCTTGCGACATGCGCTCTCGCTGCAGCGCGGAGACTTCGAGGCCATGCGGTGGTCGTTGCGGCAATTGGGATTTGCTTTGCGCTAAATTTGGCAATGAACCAACGCTTTTCTTTCCGTTTTCTTACTGCGACCAGGACGATCCACCACAACATCGCCGTGACCCGCATGCGATCGCGCAGACAATAGCCGCACACGTGCGGTTTGAGTCGATTTTGCTTTTCGCGTCCTCTTGTCTGTGGCTTGTTTGCTCCTGGTCTGCTGGGTTATCTGTGTCGTTTATGGCCATTCGCTTTTCCTTATGTCTGTTTTTGCTTTGTGCCCTGCTAAACACTGTTGCAAAGTTATTATCTGCCCCTCAACTTTCAGGAGGCGTTTGTGGAAAACATGAAAGTGTGTTTAGTATGATCGTGCGCTTAGCGCAATCGCACGACGAAGACGCACTGTTAGCGCCGCATCAATTATGTTGCTTGGGGGGATGGGGGGATACGCAAACTTTTTGAAGCTGCTTGTTGAACGAATGCTTAAAAGCAGTGCTTTCCAAACAACAGTTTTTTCCAGAACAAAGTAACAGTGAAGCATGTAAGAGCAATTCGGACTAGAGTGGTTTCTCATCGTCGCTTGTGCAATGCGCAACCTTCAGCGTGCGACGACGCGCGCGCCTTCAGCGATATTTTGAAAAGACCGTCGACTTTGTGCCGCTGTTTGCACAAAAGCAAAATTACTCGTGCATATTAGCAAAACTTCGTAAACAAGCGACGTCTGACCTCTTCTTCTCGGCGCTGAGACCAAGACCCGTTGACAGTTGACGTGATGCTGTGACTATCGCGGCATTGAGCGATTAAAAGCACAAGTCGGCCAAACGCAATAATTGACTAAGCTGTAACTCAGTCGCGTGAGTAACGGCCGTTCGCCGTCAATTGACGCAGGCCTGTTGGAGAAACGCGGTCAGTTTCATAGTACACAACAGACTTCCCGCGCGTTTTACGCGCAATAGCAATTTCGATCGCAGATTGCTCGCTCGACACGACTTAATGAGGGTGTGCGCAGTCGGGAAGGTTGCCCGTGGCAGATGACTGAGCAGAAATAGTTTCTGACCGTCGAAATTTTTGTCTGTTGTCAACACTCGCGCGCTACTGGCTGTTTCTCGCTCCTGCCTTGTCCACATTAGTCAGATATGGCCAAGAAAATGATACTGACTCAGCTGTGAACTATTCCTTCCGACAGCTTTTGGCAAATCTTTGTTTTCAAGCACTATCTTTCCCTCATTTTGGAAGATGTAGATATTTCGCTTCTAGGATGTTTTTCTGGCCCCTCATTTTCATCATCACTTGTATAAATGCACACGAACGTCGATGCTGCTACTTGTTTTTGTCCTCGTGACTAACGACCTATTTACAACTGAAACCTCGTATTTTCTGCACAAAATCTGCGCTAATCTGGCGCGCACGCTCTCAACGGGTTTCACTGCTGTCTCACTTTGCACTTCAATATCGACAGTTGACATTAAGTTGTAAGTTTGCAGAGGAAAAGTTGGACAACGAAGTTATTTTACAGCAACGAAATGAGGCTGTGTACGGCGAGCCAACTTTCTGTTGGGAGAAAAGCAATTTCCCGAGATGGTGTTGACGATTGCCTGCGAAACTCCGTCGATGTGTTTTGAAATGCACGCGGTACAGAACCGTTTACACTGCTCAGATTGTCAGTAAGCTTGTTTTCTTTTATAAAATCTCTTGTCTGCAGCATACTCTTAAAGCGCTCGCTATAAAACAGAAGCAACAAAAACGCGATATTAAATCTTCCTCGTGATATTTTGAAGCGATCACAGCTTCTTCACAAGTGAGTTCGTCGCTTACGTGACACCTCTCGCTTAGACAAACTCTCTGCATGAGGTGATACGCAATCCTGCCTAGGATTTCCTTTGCAGGAGGATACAATTTGGCATAGGGCCTGCGTTGCAACACGTCCCGAAACGCTATTAAGCGTTTGCCCGGTAATAATGCTTTGCTTTTTGAGTTAACAGCATCTTCTGTCACATTCACGTCCGGGTTCTCATGCGTTACTCAATTTGCGAAGGTTGCTCAGCTCTTTCTCAACTGTTGCAGGCGTGTCATTGGACCTGTCGCGTTGTGTGAGCATTGCGCTATGCTTTTCTTTGAAAAGAATGTGGAATGGTAGTTCTTGAAGTGTTCAGCCTCAAATCGTGCTGAAGCGACAAATCACTGATACAGTTCTGTTGGTAAAAATCGGGAAGTCTTTGGGCGAAGTTAGTTGTTGCTGAGTGAATGTAAAATCAAAGAGTACAAGAAACAAACCAGCCCGCGGCTTGGTAGTTAGTGTGCCCGCTACAGTTCCGGTAAGTCTGGAGTTCGACTCTAGACCAAATCTCACCTTGACCTTGCAAATTGCGCGCGGTTAAATGCAGCAACTGCGTATTTTTACTGTTGGTGACACCGCTCCTACATTTATCCAGCGTGGCAGGAAAACGAAACAGAAGATTTTCTTTTGCAAACGTAAAACTGTGTCTTGGAGGTCTGGCTCAAAAATTTGTTTATTTGCCACTATGACATTTTTTCTTCCAGTTCTTTTCAAGTGCTGGTGGTGATTGGAATTTGCAAACCAAGGGCCACGGTTTCGAAAGATGAGCACGTTTCTGGAATCTTCAGCATTTATTTTGGAAAGGAATCCTTTCGCAACCAAGAATCAGACACTAAGAGCTTATCAGAGTATATATTTCGCCTACTTGGTAGGCATCATCAGCTGTGGTTTGATATTTACCTCATATATAGTCTCTTTCACTAAGTTACTGAGCACAGCCGACAAGCTTTTTTTGAAATAAACGTAGATTTGGTCGCCATGTTTTTTCTGTGAAAAGTTTCTGCAGATTGATCAATGAATGAAGATTTATCAGACACAGCACGCTGCCTTAATTGGAAGAAAACGAAAGGTTGAATGGCATTCTAGTAGTGGTCAAGTTCGCCGAGGGCTTCGGGTCGCTTGTAGCAGCTACTGACGACAATGTTTTTTTGCACGAATAAACAGGCATATTTTCCAGTGTTTGGAAACCAAACCGTGGTCCGAGTGGAATCACCTGTGGAAGATGTTGTTTTCGACATTAGTAATACTTCGTGGAAGCGGGCGAGGCGGTAAACAGGCCTCGTGCAGGACATCCACGCGTTTCAATCGTGTTTAGACGAAAAAGTGATTTGGTCGTTTTCTTGCAAATCTATTTATGGCCGTCGTCGTCGGCCATGGAGAAACTTTCATCATATATAACATCTGCAAAAAACGTTGCGTCATCGTGAACATTGCTCACGCGCGTCGCTAATGTTGATCTACGTCATAAAGACGGCCGAATTCACACCTGTGCACCGATTAGTTTCCATCGAAAAACTTTTCGTGCGAACGTTTCCTTGTTCTTGGTATTGTAACGTCACCATAGATGGCCTCAGAGCTCACGTAGCTTGTGTACTGCCCGACTTTAATTCATTGACCGTTTTCGTCAGAAAGGCCGCACGCGCGACAAGTTGCAGGCAGCCATGCTATCACTTGTAACTTTACTGCAATCGCTGAACTTGGCCGCCGATCATTTTCCCCTCGCTCGCCAGGGATTAGCAATTTTCGGAACCGCCTTTTGAAGCGCTCTGCAGTTTGTTTGCCGTGACTCGTCGCGGCATTGTCCAGCGCGGATAAGCGCTTGTTTTGCAATCACAAGCCAGCATCTTTTTCGCGCTTTCGGCTAAACATATCACGCGGTGTGTCCAAGGACAAAATGTAAATGCGGATTAAACTCAGCCGGTCGGAGCCCGCTTATCGCGCGAGCACCGCGCTTCGGCGCGCCACCACGATCAGGCACTTTGCAAGAGATGGCCAACTTTTCGTTAAGCTTTCTAACCCAAATCTTTCGTGAAAGCAACAGGTCGTGCACAGTCACGATCACTGGAAGCTGATTGAGGAAAGGTTTAAGTTTGGCACAGAAAGTCCCGTTCAGGCTGCGCGTTTTGAGTCAGAGACATATTTGGCCAACACAAAACACCTGTCATAAACTTGTCCACCTTCGAAGATTAACACGAAATTGTTTTGACATGTTTTAACCACTTGTCATTTTGTCCATTCACCTCGGCACGAGTGCAGTTGGCCTTTTTTCGTACGCGCATGCTCCGCCCACACAGTATTCCAACATCGTGCTACACCACTTCACCCTGTGATTAGTCTGACCTTTACATTTATTAACCACAAGATAGTAATTCCTGTATGGCAACGAACGCTGTGACCTATGTTTTCAGGACAGTACTTTGCCTTCGCGTGATTAATTTTTATTCCTCAGCATGCAGCGCGATCTGCATTTCGCGGCAAAGCGTTTGTTCATCACTTCAGGTTCGAAGATTAAAATTGATCTTTATCCGAACTGCTGCACTCTTGATTTTGTGTTATTTTCGTAATTAATTTCGGCGCATGCGCAGAGTGAGGCGGGAGGTGATCCTTGTTCACACTCAAGGCGTATGCCTGGGCTCGAACTGAATTTAGCAAGACCAGAGTTATCGCTGTTCCTGACATTTGTACTTTCCTTGACATTCGTTGTTCCTTGAGATTCGTAATTTACTTGACATTTGAACAAGCACCAATGTCAATTTGAATCCTTTCAAAACTCATTATCTGACGCCACGATTTCGTGAAGATGGGAACTCCGAACGTTGGTTAGATGTTGTAATTTTCAAAGATAAATGCTGTGCGTTCAGCATAACAACAGCAATTCAAATCCTCCGTCATTACCGCAGTTGCAGCGCACTAGTGTAGAATATATTAGAAACAAAACAAGAAGAATTTCTCCGTAACGCCGATTGATTTTGACTGCTTCCACAAAGGATATCCATCTCATTTAGACTTGCCATTTCACTATACCTGACAGGATAACATCTCAGACAAAGTCAGTAGTTCTCATCGTCGTTTCCGTTTTCTTAAAGTCAAATTTAGTTTTCAATATGCGTTTAAACGCAGTTACAGCCAACAAATGGCTACTTGCTGCAACATTTGTCCGCATAAACTTCTACTGATGTCGGTTTATGTTCAATTTTATCGACCCCTGCATATGGCTTCACATTTTGTGTTAACGGTTACGATGATTAAAATAAGTTGGAATACTACATTGTGCCGAGACTTCATCCGCGAATTGTTTCATTCAAAACCTAACTTCACGGCGTTTCACCATTAGCTTGTGTTGTGCCAGATATTCGTAGCATTACTCTCAGTCGCACTTCATAGCTGTAAGTCGAAGGATATTCGGGGAACAATGTTTATTTCGTGTCCCCTCCTCCGGGAGACCAGACCAGACCTCGGCCCAAGGATGATATCTGGTCCGTTGCGTGTAGTTTATGTACCGCCCCCCCTATCTGCTTTCTGGACTTGTCCTTTCTTACCGCCAGTATAGGTTCGTTTTTAAAACATCTGTTGCACTGCCAAATGTTGCAAGAATTCCCTTGCAATCGTTTACCTGCGAATGTATGTCCTTGGTGGAAGATGTCACAGTTTTTGCTGATATGATTTGCGGATGTCTTTTTTTCTGGCCAAATCCTAGTACCGTTTCTGCTTATACTTAATTCTTTCTCAACCTGGATAATTACGCGATTTGTTTCGTTGACGCAACAGCACTTTTTGCATGAGCTGATTTTTTTTCGTAAAATGCGCTCAGTGGCCAAAGTTTTGCGTCGCTCGCATCCTTTCGCGTCTCATTCCCCCAGAATTTACCCTCAAGCAGCAGCTATCTCACGTCAGGTGTTCCACCCAAGCTGCTCTCGGTCTTCACACATTTTTGCAAACACAGCGCTGCGACTGATTGTTATTCGTAAAGAGACTATCCTCTGCATTTTTACCAGTGCTATTTGTCTGCCGTGAAACGTTTCGACGGAAACCTACGATATACAAAGTCAGTACAGTCCACGGAAAATAAAACGGCGCCCGGCAAAACAAACATCGGAAATGTTTTGTCTCGTCGCGATTTGACACCAAGATGGTTGTTCGAGCAAAGCTTAATTAATGATGTTAAATTAAGGTAGAGCTGAATTGTGCGAGAACAATTTCTGGGAGGATTACATGTGAGTAGGAAGATTTTCGACAACAGCAAGGTGTGTGATGTTGGTGTGCTGTCTTAGGTTAAGTTGTGGGAAGATGAGATCAGGATGAGTCCGGTTGAAATTGGGTTGCAGCGGGTCAAATAGCGATCAACGATAAAGCAACAGACGCCTTTGTTTTGCAACTGCGAGTAAACGTCGTTTGTGCCTTTTTCGCTTCAGAACCTCATTAGCACGGAGCGTCGATTTCGTGTCGCGAGGAATCGCGGTGTTTTGCTCGGTTTACGTGGAACAGACAAACGCGTGTGCGCAAATGCTTCTTCTGATGGACTTGTTCATTCACCGCAGGCGCGTTTCTCTGTTGTAGCAAAAGATGCTTCAGTGTAGAACAGATCACACGGCTCTTTTAATGAAAACCATCCGGACTCAGGGAAAAAACAGCTCCGGTAGCAGTGCTCCGCTTAAGGAAAAAATCTATTTGAAACACTGCACAAACTGAACGTCAGAAACGAATGTTACAAAAACTGAAACCAATATTTTCTCGCAAGCGAGAAAACGATTCTTGTGTCATATTTTGTTCGCTTGCGTAGTTGAATTGTTTTGCGTGACTGTTCTTGTTTGAATTATTAGTTTGCATCAAGTTCATGTTTTTTTCCTTCGCAACAGCGATACATTAGGTTGAGGCAGTGGTTCTCGAACTGGGGTCCGCGAGACAATTTTCTAGGGACCGCGAAGCACCTTCCAAAGAAAATCAACACGACGCTCCTCAAGAAAAAAAGTTCATGTAAAATAAAATTTTCGGGCAACTTATTTTTCCAAACCAAACTTCACAAACACAATTTGGAGCTATGGTAGCCTAATTCTACCATAGCTCCAAAATATGGTAGCCTAATTCTTTTTGAAGGGGACCATGAGCCATTTAAAAAATTGCTAGGGGACCGTTGCGTAATTTTTTAAAAAAGGTTTGAGAGCCACTGGGTTAAGGCATTGAAAAAATATTTCGAAATAAGCACTGCCATGCCTCGTTATTCTAGAAAGAAAAGCGTGATCTCTGCACGTTCTTGCCGCTGCCAGCAATCGTTTCTGAAACGTTCCTGTTGCGGCGGAAAGCAACTTAATGCGGAAAAGAACAATAACCACCGCAAGCAAAAGAGCGGCTTGCGGCAGTCACTTCGGAATGCGAATCTGACATCCAATCGCGAGCGCTCAAACCAGACAGTCTCACAGTTTTCCGCCACGTACGCGTTGAATTTAGCCTCCGATGCTTTCAATTCTTTTTTTTCTGCACCCTCTTGTCGTTGCTGTATGGTTGATTGCTTTGCGACCCTGCCTTTGACCCCTGGTAGTGCTGCCATCCTTGATGGTTTCGCGGTTGTGTCGGCGTGCGTGTGATGTCACGAAAGAGTGCGCTTTCGTCGCCACGACGCGCTCTCTTAAACGCCTTGCGTCACCGTTTGACGAGCGCGCTTTGCCGTTGCGCGCGCTGGTTTGCCCACATTGCGTTTGTCGTTGAAGTACGGTTCGCTGTTTTGAAAAAAAATCGACACTCAGTGGATTCGCTCTCTGTCACTTCTTGTTCGCCTCCACTGCACAGGTGGCGTGCAAAGGCTTGCAAACGATTTGCAGATCTCATGCTTGGCGCCGCAAAGCAATGCTCTGACTGAAGCTTCGCGCGCAACTCTTCGTTCAATGCTGTTTGTTTTATCCAACTTCTCAACATAAAAAACGTCCAAGCCGCAACGACTTCTCCCATCCTTTTGACTACACTTCCTATTTAAGTCCCAGGTTGCAACCGCATTACCAGCTCACTCAGCGATGGAGCGTTGCTGCTGATGCTTCGCGCTCTTTGCAGAGACCGCTGACAAAACGCAACAGCCATTAGATTTGCTGCGGAACTTCCAATGCAACTGCTCTTGCCTGGTCGCTTTTGCCAGCCCTTACTTTGCGGCAATATCGTAACAAATTTGAAGGCCACGTTTGTTACGTGCATAAAATTTAAGTTGTTAATAATATGGCGATCGCCGTCTCGTCACTTTTCATGGATGACGCACAGGACTAACATACGTCCTTTTTTTGGAGGACATGCACGCACTTTTAAAGAAAGATGAAATGTCATCTTTATGGCCTTCGAAAGTTTTCTTGAATGCAAGCTGCGGACTTGCAGCGTGATTTTGAATGGCGTGTATTCTGGGATAGGCTGTGTTTAAGAAATTACGCTACTGTGTTGGTAGATCATCTTGTTGGTTATTGCGGACAGGCCTGCAACCAGGGGGGGACAACTGAGCAATTGCCCCCCGAAAATTTTAAAAACATCTTTAGTTGTTAGGTACAACAAGCTACAGTCATTTTGCCCCGTTTAAAAATATCACTTGGTTGTGGTCTTGATTATGGAATTGTATGGCATTGTTGTGAATAGCACTGCTATGTTACGATTTCTTGTGTCATGAGCACATGTCTGGTGAAAACTGCTTATTAGCTTTCCTTCACTATTTAGGCCTCTATCAGCCTGTGTGTGGAAAAACTCTCCGAGAAACAATGATCGCTTAAAACAAATTCCAAAACGAACCCAGGTAAGGCTCGCTGAGTTGCCCAGTCACCAGTTAACCACATTCTGCATCTCTATGAAGTCCCAATGACAAGCGTGACCAGTACGTTGAAGCCAAATACAATGGCTGTCAGAACTGAGAAACTTTATCCAACTGCCCATGCGTTGCGTGGCTGAAGAGTTCTGTTGTTGTAACAAGCGACAATTTGATCCATAGCTAAAGCCCTGTCAGGCGTAACCACTCCAACCCTGAGTTGACTTGAAAACAATTTCTCATAATTGGAAAAAATCCGAACCGCAGCCCGATCACCGGTTGCAATTTAATGTCGTGTACAGCAGGGATTCTCAAACTTTTGATGTTATAGAGCCCATGAAGAGATTGACCATAATTTACGGAGATTCACAATAAATTTCTAAAAATAAAAACAAAAAAACACATTGTTACTTACCGATTGATGTTCCTGAGTAAATTGAAATTGCTTTATTTAATTGTTCTTTGCCGTTATTGCTTCTTTGGACAGTTGCAAAATTAGCCAAGTCAGTAATTTAATAAATAAACGAATAGCTCGCGGAGCCCC
>JGI24158J21664_10005639_pt1 | contig 16385 bp, 13 predicted proteins | sample Ectturendosymbi3_FD_21664 | JGI IMG/M metagenome (IMG submission 21664)
TTTGCTGCACAATATTTTTATCGCAGTTGTCTCTGAATGTCTTTGTCATCTGAGAGCTCAGTATCCAGTACAGCTCCCAGATATTTGTAGTGGTTAACAGACTTTAGATTTTTACAACCCATGTGTCAATAATGGGGTGGCTGTGCTTTTTGCTTTCTTAGCCTTAAACGTCATACAAACAGTTTTGCTGCAATTGAAAATATTTCCATGTGTTTCTGCATTCCATGTGATTCTGCATATGTATACTACAGTAGTAAACCTGCCTAATTTTAGTCTTGTTTTAGCAAATTCGTTCTAGCCCTATTCTTCCAGCATGTGCTTGAATTTCTATCACAAATGAAGATCCCAAACTTGAAAGATAGCCTACGTCAAGAATGAGGGGATCTTTGAATGCTACCATTTTGGGCAAAACGGGTCAGGTATCTTGTTCCTTTGGCGCATAACGGATCAGGTGTGTTTAGGGCAAAACAGCTTTTTCTGGCATCCATGAGTTGTGTGAAAGTTTTTAGAAGCACGTTTAAGGCTATGAGCTTTCAGGACTTGCACTGGTTGCAAAAGTTAGGGTCTTGCAAAGCGTCATTTGGAGCAAAGTGGTGTAGAAGGTAGGTGGGTCCAACACTTGACTAGCACTCATATGACACTTTGCTACACCTTTTTCACAAGCCATGGTACTGGGATCAACCCAGAAAGACACTAAAACGTGAAACAGTCCTCAACCTAACTTTAGTTAAAAACTATCAGATTTCGAAGCGAAAATGCAACTAAACAACGTTTTTTAAGTAATGTGCTACGTTAATAATGGTGATTCCACTTTGCCCCTAACAAAAATAATCAAAAGGTCATAAAAGAACAAGCGGTTTGACGAGGCACTAACTGTTATGTCAAGATTTCTCTGATCAATTTCAAAGTTTCAGCAATTTGCGCGGCTTAACAGTACCCTAATGTTATAAAGTTTCATGAGGGCAAATTGAGGCCTGACTAACAAAAATAGTACACGAACAAATAGATAAAAAATGCCTTTAAAATACGAACATTTTAAACTATCTTTCAAGTTTTGACACTTCCAGCACATTTGTGGCTAAATGCCAATCATTTACGAAATTTTCGATCAGATAAACTGTCTCAGGATAAATCTTGTATGGAGATAATTTACCAGTAGGACAAAGAAAAATTCCAATAAGATTTCTTAAAAATGATTAGAACATAAAATTTCCTCTTAATTCTTTGAAAGTTTCTACAAATGCCAAAATTGCTACGCAATGTTTTGAAAATTTTGGGGGGGAAAATGCCCCAAATCCCCCCCCCTGGTTACGCGCCTGATTTGGCCCCTCACAAAAATTTTGGGCCGGTTGTTCCACTGCTTCGTGATAATAATGACAATTGCGAACGGAGCCTAAAGCAATGCGTGTTTGATGAGATGCTACGGGTGAATCAAAATGTTTGCCGCTTGCTCGTCCGCAAAAACAGCTCCAGTACCAAAAAACAGTACGCCTAACACGTAAAACATCCAATGGAGAAAGGCGATTTCGTATCATGAAAAGAATATAGTTCCTGAAAGGGTCATTTAAGTAGGTGCGTGCGATAAGTGACGCCACAGGAAATCAGGCGTCGCGACCTTTGCCGTCGTTTCCTAATGGCGGACTCATTCAGCGCTCTTATCTTTTCGGGAGCAGTAACTTTTAGGGTGCGCTTGAACTGTCAAACCTTTGTGTGGACATGAAATCGCTACGGTTATCCTACTTGGCGCAGTTAAATTTCACTAAAATAAATAACGACATTGTACAAGGTGTAATGCGTTGGCTCGGGTTGATCCGCACGAAAAATCACGGTCTGCATTTCATTGAAATCGCCTAACACAACAAGTGGAAACATTAAATCCCTCCACCTATCGGTTTCATTGTTCGTTAAGTGTAAGGACTGGCTACCAAACCAAGCACCCGAGCTTTGCAACAAAACAAGATTGAAGCTTGCCAAGAACACCGATAATGAGGGGACTATTGCGATAGTTCTATGTTCTCTAAATCTACTATACGGTTTTGAAAAAGACTGACCTCTTTGGGATATGTTTCACCTGTTGCATTTGACATGATAATTGGTACAATTTTAGGATTTCTATGTATAAAATAGTAAAAGGCTTGTTTGAGAAATTATTTTTCCTATAACGTCATGAACATTAAAACCTGTACAAGTTGTTCGTGAATTTTCTTCTTTTGTTCAAGGAACTAAATAACAAAAAAGAATCTTATGGCTTACTTTGACTCATAAGCTTGTCGTCATCGCAGTAACCAGCATGGACAAGTATGAGAAGCAGGATCTGGGAAAAAAAGTTTTATGAACTGAAAAGTAGAATCGAAAACTCCACTAAAACATGGCAAAGAGCAGAATTTTATCCTAGACAGTAGTTAATTTGCATAAAGTGCTTTAAGTCACTTCTTACCAATGATATTCAAAGATTTATGGTCGTTGATTTTGAGTAATACCTTTATTTTTTGCAGTCGAATGAATACAGGTAAAGCAAAATCGCCTTGCTAAAAGCATACATTAGAAATACTGCTTTTTTATAATCACGAGGCGCACAAGGCGTCAATGGCTAAGTAGAAGCTGAAAGCAAAAATCCCGGAGCAAGTGTGTCGCTGTTTTTAGTATTATTGCTGATGGCAACTGTCTTTAATCTAAAAATATAGGCTACTGTACAAAAAATCAGAAGTACGTTTCTTTTCTTCTTGTGTTTCATAAGTCACTGCCTATGGAAAGAAATCCTTTCTCAGCAAAGAATCAGACACTAAGATCTTACAGAGTATATATTTCGCCTACGATGTAGGCATCATCAGCTCTTATTCAAATAGTTTCATAAGTTACTTATTAAAGGAGTTAACCAATTTAAAGTTTCTCTGTAAGGCAAAGCAAGTACCAGTTATGGCAAGCGCTACAGTCAAAACCTTAAAATAAAGTAACAAGAGGGTAATAGCATTTCTGATCCTTAATTGACTTCATTAAAAAGTACACAGGTGATGTTTTCGTTACCCGAAACTAATCAAACACACTATACGGTAGATAGAATGTGACACAGATGAATGAAGAGTCTTCACTTGATTGCAACCATGCCATTACCTTGCATGTTGCATGATGCGTGTTATGATGCCAAAGATTGTATCAAAGGAACACGAAAGGGCAGGGTGCAACAAAAGATTAACGCTGTATCATAGTAGCTAATTTCTGATGTAAACACCACCAAAATTTTCGATAGCATATTCTAGAGTTATTGCTTATTGATGCATTGAGTTTTGCACAGCTTGATCACTTCTTCATTTACCTTATGTTGGTCTTTTACTTGTTACCTCTTGGTGATTTGCCACGCGAGGGTGAGAATCTACTGTGACAATGGGTTTGTTCAACCCTTTAAAAATTCGGGCGCATTTTTGTACCTTCGGAAGAGTTTGCAGAAATTATCGAAGTGCTTGTGGCGACAAGTAGTGATTCTGTTGCTTACCTTTAGTGGTTCGAAACGTTTTTTTTTTCAATTTTCCAAAGCGATTCTCATCAATTTAAAAGCAGCTAAAATTCAAGGTTATTTTCCCAAAAATTATACTGTAAGGTAGTCAGAAAATTTCTGTCCAAATTTGCGGAATGGTGGATACACCCGTATTCGACCTTGCAAGCGTTGCCATTTAGGTCGGTTGCAACTGTGTTTTTTCTTGCAATACCTTCAGTGTAAATGATAAAAGACGAAATTGTCAAATGAAACGCTAACTGATCCATCCCGATGGAACGACATACGCCTTCTGTGCATGTAAGTGTGAAACAGCAGACTTGTTAAAATTTATTTGCGATGTTGAGAAAACCGGAAACTTTGGAACCAGGTAATAACGTTTTGGCAAAAAATGAAAGCCTTTGTCAAACAAAATCAATGTATATGACACATAGCGTTAATTTACGACTAGACCTCTTTGACAGATGGTATTTACAAACAGTTTGTCGCAATGTTTGAAATATTATTTTCACTTCTGCTGGTTTTCGGAAATGATCTCTCCAATCACTCATAAAGATAAAAACACACCTAATTCGTAAGGTGCATCGTGCAACTTTAGTTAAAGCGATTTAATGGTGGTCTATTTAAAAAGAAACAAACTTGAAGGTAATTTGTCGATGGATTTCTTTTTTAAGGCACAGCAGCAATAACACAATGGCCTGCAGTTAGGATAACTGCTTGGAGCAAAACAAATTGAGAGAAATATTCAAGTTTTCCAACGTAATCAGCATATAACATACAGCTGATAAAATAATAAATGTTTGTCTCACCGTAAAAGTTCGTGGAATCCAGCAGCTTGAGGCGATCATTACTCTAGTTTCTCTAATACTGTACAGAAAAGGTATGATGTTGCGCTAGAAACGCAACAAAGAAATTTTGCAAGAAACGCTTTGGTTCATGCAACCAATGACATGAATTCGTGTTGCAGTAGAGATCCACCGTCTATCCATATTCTTGTCCGACTACCATTGTTTTAAAATCATCATGATTACAAAACATCTACAAGCAAAAAGAGGCATTTTCTGCAAATTCAGCAGCAATCTCCACAACAAAAGAACGGAATGATTTTCTACCGTTAATTTAATAGCTTCAGCGCAAATTGCTAGTATCATTTAATAACTTAAAAACAAGGAACATTTTTTGAGTAAAAATGTTTTGTAGTTCACTGATTTGCTTCCAATAAACCTTTACAGTGTAGCTTGTAAACAAAAACAATAAATTCGACCTATGCAGTTACGGCAACCTTCCATATCTGCGCAGCTTTCATCGCTAGCAGCACCATCAACTTCATCGCCGTTAACTTCTGACAGAAAATGAGAAATAGGGACTTCTCCTTTGCTGGATGTTATAAGTTTTTGTCCGAGCCATTCGAATTATTCTACTCCAGAACAATATAGATAATAACCTGTTCAACATAAACGAAATTTTGGTAGAAGCATGCATGTTCCCTCTAACAAAAGTCACGCCGAAAACTTGCTCCTGATGAAATATTTTGGTACATTTTTGGAGGTGGCTGCTGTTTTCGTGATGAACATTTGATGATGAGACCCGTCTAAACAATTTGATGTTTCCTTCAATCATTATCATGAAAATTATCTGATTGTAAACGCACAATAACAGGGAGGGAGCTTTAAATAATACAAAAGTAGATTTGTTCTAAGAATAATCCGAAGGTGAAAACCCTTCTTCATACTACCACAAGTAAACATTTTCAGAGTTTACTGTGTTTAAAACCTTAACATTTATGTTGTTGCTACATTTTACGTTAGGAACAATAGAGCATCGCTAGCGACGAAGTTTTTTCCTGAATGTTTCGCAATGGCATGTGGAATATTGAATGTGCTTCAGCAGATCTGCAATCAGAAGTAGGGAAAACCGGTTTATTGCTTCAAATGAAATTCGTAAAACGTTAAACTTTACAAAAACTTTGATTTTTGTATGTTTTCGAAAAATAGGACACACAGTGCATATTTTCCTCTTTACTTTGCACAGTGAAATTCTTCACATTCCTTTCTAATGAAATTTTACTCTATTTAGAACTATTTAGCTTAGCTCAACCTACTTGGACAAATTGATCTGCTTGGCTGAACTTTACGTACACTTCCATATCAGTATATAAACGGCCTAGCTTACTTGACCGGTTCAACTCAACGTGACTAACTCGACCTGGACCTACGAACCATAATTTAGCCTGACACCCCGCGTTTAGTTGTTCAGCCTTTTTTCAAAACATTGCCACATAACCTGCTAACAATCTATCATGGCTGACCGGCTGTTTGTTTGCATATCCAGAAGACTTGCTTGAACATTTGGCTACTGGCCCAAACTTGTCTACTTTCGTACTTAAAGTTTAAGTTTTAAGGAAAGGAAAAGGTTTGTGTTATCAGGAATGCTTTCCCAAAACTTTATATCTCTCGTGGAACTTTTAGCAATAATTGCTGTTTTCTAAAAAAATTTCTCGCAGAAAAATTGTTTCCTGTTTTGTTTTTAATGAAATTGAAAACGCGAAAGAACGTTTTAAAATCCACTACTACTACTTCTACTAGGAAAGTATGTTTTTCGCCAAATAAATGTTTTTGTTTCTAAATATTGTGTGGCAGTAATGGACCATAAATTAATGTAATAGGCATAACCCAATAATACGATTGATGAAAATAAATTTTCAGAAACCGTACGGAAGATGCCGCTTTTGCTGACGAATTGTGCCATCTGTCAAAGAAGCACGGCTTCGCACGCTAGTAAAGAGCAAGCGTTTGAAAGAAACGCACTGCGAAAGTAATTGATATTATAGGACTCCCCGCAAGACTTCTTTCGCGAGACTCACTGCTTCTTTCGTACTAAACCGTACTGTTTCTAATGTGCGATACATAACATTATATTCAGCAGCTCGCAGTTACCCGACAACGTGCACACTTGTTTTTGCATTCGGATGTCCCTTTGCTTCTGCCACAGAAAATTTTCGTAAATTTGCAGACACTGTTGCAGACAAACGGACGTTGCTCACATTAAATGCGTGGAATTGAACTTTTAGACAGTTGTTACTTTTATAGCTGTTTTCAGAAATTGGAAACACATCAGCGCTTACGGGTCTAATGCCAAGCGATGTTTGGTGTTTGTTTCTTGAAAACTATCTGCTAGCGTTGGCTTTGCCTGTAATGAAAACAACTGATAAGGATAAATTAAGAACACATATTTTCAAAGAAAGATTTGCATCCTCATGCTTTAGTGAGCAATTCAAATTATTTATTTGCATAGATACTTCCCCACAGAAGAACAAGTTAAGGATCAAACGTTTCGCCGACATCAGATACATATCTATCGGAAGAGTCTTTCAAAATGGCTTGTTTGGTAAAAATACAAATAGCACGTAGAAGTGACCTGAGCTTTAATCTGTCTTTGGAAACGATTAATCTTTTTCACCCAATGTGTGTAGAAGTTGTTATCACTAACTTCCTGGCTGCAACCGGTCAATCGGCTGGACTGTATAAATCACTGCCAAATAGGGGTAGATCATCTGAAAACAACAGCAATGGCAAACAAATCGACATTTGAAAACATCTTGCCAACAATGTATACAATTCAAGCTATGGCCGATGTGCAGAACCGAACAGTTTAAACACAGCCATGATACAAAAAGGCAAAAACGCACGGAACATCATCAGACAATAGAGCACCGAGACAAAGGAGGACAGTGCACCTTTTCCTAACAAGTTTCGAAATCCACGATGTCCTGGAGCTACAAAAACAACTATTAGACCCTTCTCCGGAGAATCTGGCTTCTCTCAACGAACGTTTCGAGCACACTTGAGTTTGTGCTTCTGGCGCAAAAATGCTTACTGTTTCGCGCGGGACAAACGAGACCAATTAACTTGTCTCAAAAATCTGGCAAGATGGCGATCTGCGATCGAGCATTTGAAGTCACTTGACGTCAACTTAAGATAAATTGAAACAAGTACACAAGCACTTTTTGTTTTAGTCAGCCCACTCCTCTCCAGAAACCGCTTCTGACGAACTCGCAGAGTTACGAAAGCGACGCATTAGCAGATAAGCTGTTCCGGAACGCGTGCCAGACTGGATGAGACAGAGAAAAGACCTTGCGCTACTGTTATGCAACGAGCTTCTTCCACAGTTCAGTTGGGCTGATTTCCTGGATTCTATGTAATTCTTTAATGCAATAGCGTTGAACACCGTTCTCCCAGTAGGTCAATCTCTCACACTATGGGTCTGCTAGTTAAAGTTGAGGGTCTTAAAGTCGTAAAATGTTTATTTCATTGATCGCGCCGCATATTACTAACGATTAAGAAAAGGGGAGTTTCTGCTGTCAAGTTACCATTTGTATCCACTTTTCTTTCGTAAAGGTTTTCTCCACCTGTGTGTTCGATGATAAAGAGCGTTCAACCACCTGCTGTGCTCACAAGAGATCCTTGTTTACACAACTGCTTTAAAAAGTAAAGCTTTTGTGGGCGCAGAGCTTTCACCAGCACGGACGAAGAAATACTACTGATTTGTCTTAATAGCATGGACATGACTGTCAGTTTTCCGCGCATTGGTAAAAGTTGATCCAGTGTTGGTTTTAAGTTTTATACAAACGGTCTTGCGCAGCGCATTCCCACCAAATAGCCAAGCCATAAACAGCATTGTGTTATCACCCGGGAAAATGTTTTCTCAGTGATTAGTGGCCAGCTTGTTATGTACGATTAATATTTGCTGGGAATCAGTGTCGAACAGCTGCCCAGGAATGAATGCAGTGTTTCGTAACTCAGTATCTACATTCGCTTTGCTGCCTCTTTTTAATGCAAATACTTCAAACCCAGATGGTTGTCAAAAATTTCGCATGAGCTTACTATTTCATAGACCTTCAGTGTTGTTTCTGCAATGGGGTTATTTTTCTTTAGAATTGTATTTAGCTCGTAACGATCAAGTAACTATAAAATGTTTGACTGGCTAAACTATTTATGACCATAGATTAAATGTCCACTGAAAAAACAAGAAGTACTTCTAATAATTAATTTGAGCTTTCAAGATTAAGACATCTGTCCTCGGGCAGTTATACAGTCTCTGTTTAGAATTAACTCATTTCCACTCTCTATTGAATCAAACATCGTTCACGGTAATTGCTGTAATATACCCAAGTAACCAACTTTTCAAAACCCTTGTTCACGACGCAAGAAGATTTTGTCTTGTGCTTTTCTGCTAAAAGTTTCTCTGTTTATGATTTGCAAGGCGGCTACTCTTTTTGCTTTTCCTTTTATTCACTTTTGTAACGGAGAAAAGGCCAAGAACATTTTGCATGCGGAAAAACGCTGTAAACAACCTAGATGAGGTCACAAGCAAACAAGCCTAGAAAAATCCACAACAATGAAGAGACTTTCTTTTTTTGCGTCACCAGCAATTCGTTAACGAGCAATTTAGCTTGATGAAATGTAAGTTGTACAAGCACGTCTTTTTGTGACAAAGGTTTTTAGCAGAAGAGACGAATAACCAACAAAACTATTCATTTCTTCCGTTCTTTTGTTTAAAGTGTGTTAGTGTGTACTGCACGTCAACGTTCTTTTATAGGTCTCTATGCCTAGACTTTTACAAATTAAAATGTTTATCTTAGAACATATTTTTGTTATGCAATACTGTTATATTTTTCGAGGGCTTGTAAATTTTTGCCCAGTACATCCATACTTTCTCCTTTTTCTCATATTCATCATTCTCTTGATCTGTTTATAACTTTTGAACTTTTGTAGAGCGTTTTGACAGCAAGAATGTTCAAACTAAGTGAAACCAATAAAAGTGCACGATTTGGAAGATTTGGTCTTGGCAAATGTGATAAATCCAGTCAAACCTCAGGTTTCTAAATTCAATGTGAAAACATTTCGAACCCACTAAATGGGAGTCGAGCAGGTGCAATAGAAAATGTTCTCCAAAATACCGTCATAAAGTCAAAGACGATAAAGTAAAACATAATATCTTCATGCCGGGTAGCTGCCTCTTAACTGCCTGGTTGTCAAGGTCTGTAGAAATGCAATAAAAAATGAGACAGCCAAGTTCTTGTTTTAAAACCAATCAAACTACACAAATTACACTTTGGCTCTCTTCGCGGGAGAAGTGCTTTGCCGATGAAAAATAACTGCTGGGTGAGGAATGGTTCTTATCAGCATCAACGTTCGTGTAGCCATGAAAACGTGCCTTCGTCGCATCTGCCTTTGGAAAAACGCTTCATGAAAAGAACAAAACAACAGTCTGGGGCCGATGTGAATCGGTCCAGTGGTGAATACCTGTCTGTTGTTGAAACCACTTTCTCATCTTCGGGTCAAGCGTTTCACGTCGCCAAGAAAACGGTCTGTGCTTTTTAATACAACCTCCTCAGATTTACGCATGATCAGAACAAACATCCCTTCTGTGCAGATTTCTCAAAATGTCTTGCTGCGAGTAGAAAATTCAACATCACGGATAGACGCGCGAGCTTGACAAAAACTCTTAGATATTGTTATGGCATTCTGCGAGTAGACTTGGAAAGAATCTGACACTTGACTTGAAAATTGGGAATAACTTAGATAAAAAACGGACCGATCATAGAAATTAATTGTTCCATTTTTGGTTGCCATTACTTTTCAGTAGCGGGTTGTGTAGCCCTCAATTATGCTGCAAAGGGGCAACATGTAATGACTGACGAGTAAAGCAAAGTCAGAAGCGATGACAAACGGCAAATTTTAGCTGGAGACAATTAACACGTTTCAAAAAAACAATGCTGAAGCCATCACCAGGGCTAATAATTTTTCATGGGAAAAAAGGTTCCAGAAAGAAGGTTTGTAGCGATGGATCATTTTTGTTCAGCCTTCGTTGACGAAACAACTTTCTTTCCCTGCTGTAAAATGTTTATGTCACATCCATTCAAGATTATCTTTACTTTGCACTTCAAACTTCCTATTCCTTCCGGTGCACCATGATCACAATTCCCACAGAAGCTTATTGGTCATTTAATTTATCGCCCAATTACCACTGATGAAAAGCGCAAGAATGAGCATTTTTTCGAAGAAGGTAATTTCAAAGTAATGTAAGCGTCAAAACTCAAAAATGTTCCGAGTATGCATATAGTTCAATGTCTCCTTAAATTAATGATATATACATTCGTGAAATAGGCAAATGTATTCATAGTTTATACTGGGGCAAAATTCTTGTTAATTTCGATCAATTGTTTACTTCTGTAAGTCAGGTCCACTCTCACGCAACCTGTGTTCCCAACGAGGTGGATACCTCTGACACCTGGCTTCAATAATTAGAAGAAAAATACCTCTAAAACAACTTGGCCCAAAAAGCTGGGAATCTATTGATTCTTCCCTATATAACATTTCACCATCTGGATTCAAAAGGCAGTTTAATATCCAGTATGAGAGAGAAACTTCACATTTGGTGCAGAAGTCTTTAAGCGTGGTGCAGCAATCACCAAAGGGCAACAACCTGCTGCAGATGATGAAGAAGACCCCTGAGTGCAGTGTCTTGCATAACAAAAAGGCCGCAGCAGGAAAACAACAACAACAGAAATCATAAAACTGTAAGAAACTGTCCGTCTATGCACATAAAAGACACTAGAATATAAAATTTGTATTACACGTGTCAAACCAAAACTAATTGTACATCGCACATTAGCAGAGATCGGCATGCAAGTCCAAGTTGTACAACCCTAACTCTAGCCATTACACAGCACCCAATAGTCAATCACCATATGTGCTAACAAGTCAGTCTAACTCTCAAGTGGTCTTTACGGAAAATTGACGATTGGCTTTTATTTGGAACCAAAATACGAACTTCTGCAGAACAAACAATTGTCTTGCTTGGATTCGAAAGAGTTATATAAACCCGGGCAGAGTTTCATTTCAGCTGGGTTTACACTTTCTCTGCCATGCTCAGCTCCTTGCGGAACTGGGCAAACCACGATAGATACCGGTTGTGACCCAGCACTCCTGCGCAACTGTGCTGATAACCCAGCAGACTGCAACCCCTTTCAAAAATGTAGCCCTATTAAATTCTCAATAATTGGGCAATCAACTTTGAACATGATAGAAAATTATGAAACTGTCGAGTGGTGCCCGACGAAACAGCCTGTTTAACAGTTTTTTTTGTTCCGGCGTTTCAACTTTAATTTGCATGAAATTGTCTATTGTTTGCGCCAATAAACTCAACTCCTCCTTAATTCCGAGTTTAATCAACAACCCTTTAAAGCAATGGCTTGTAAAACATGAAAAACTCATTTAACGCAGAAAATCTGCTGCTTGCTTGCTTTGGTCTTATAAACCTATCACTGTAGAAAGGGTTGTGGAAGAGGCCAGGGAATGAGAGGTCAAGATTCAGACAAAAATAATTTTCGAGATCAAATGAAAAACTTTTCCTAAGTCAAGATCAAGACAGACCATGAAGGTTTAAGTCTGAATTCAAACACGAAGATCAAGAACTTGCAATTCTTGACCAAAGTCTATATCAAGTTTGGCTAAAACCGAGCCTAACACTCCAAAAAACTGAGTTTGAAATCAAGTCATTGACAAAACATGAAAGTGCTCTTTTTAAAGAGTTTGCTTCATGTGAGATTTTGGGCCACTTGGAAGTTAAACAAAAAATTGTACCTTTTGATGGCACCACAAAGTTATATCCTCTTCGACACCAACAGCTTTACGACAACCGGCTGTTAAAACATAAGCCGGAGCTAAATAAAACTCTTTGGCCGAGACAGAGAAAAGTCACCACTGCTAGACGGGCAATTTCAACACGGTTACAGTGGATGCGGACCTAATCATCAGCTATGTCGGATAAAATTTTATTTCAACACTAGTATTTTTACCTATTGAACAAAAGAGGCGATTGCTCATCTGTTTTCGGGCATTTTACCTGTGTCATTCAGCGCCTAGAGTTTCAGCTTTTTCCCCATTAAATATTTATTCATATCTACGGAATCATTTTTATGGTTAGGTAAAATGCCAGTCTTGAAAAAATACTACAATTAATAACAACTATGTAAACATCGAATGTTTCACGTCCACCTCCACAGTCTTGACTAGGAGCCGACTCGCTTTGGTCCTGCTGGCTAAACTATACAAGACCACTGAATGGGGCAACGAAAACGCAACAGATGAGAAATTAGGCAAAACAGCATATGATCGGGCTTTCTCAAGATCTAACGAATAAAGCTATAGTAAAAATTTATCTCAAGCGATCTACGACGGTTTGGAAATTTTGCCTTGGGTAAAAATTGATAGTATGAGTAAAGGCAATGGTTACTCATTCTCCAGACGGCCCAATTTGGAACTTGCCTTCTCATCAGTGAATCACAGCGTTCACGCATGCGTTCTACGATGTACATAACTATTGGAACCACGATTTAAATTTGCAAATTTACACGAATATACCTGCTGATCAAATAAGCAAACAAGATTTTTTACAAATTCGATTCAGCGGAGTGACAATTGTGACAATTACAGTGCAAGTCTTGACAAAGCTTGATCAAATTTATTCAAACTGAAGAATTTAAGGTCATGTTCAATCTTCTTCGAATCGGTACGGAATTGGAAATGCATTCAGCAAAATGAGACAAGTTTTGGTTTGAACAACAAACTGTTTTGTGAAAACCTGTGCTGTAGTACAAAACTACAGGAATTAATCAACTGAATAAGTACTTCATGTTACATGCTAGTTGTGAGTGACTGCTCAGGATTTTTGCTTTTGCAACAAGACTGAACAAGGTAAGTTTAAAATAAACATTGGAAGATTAAGTGAGATAAATATTGGTAGTCATCAAGCAGATCTTGGATGACACTCAACATTTGTGTAAAAAATTTTTATTTATTTTGTACCGTTTAACCGATATATTTCAAGCAATGGTGTAAAATTTATGAGGACCTGCCGGCATTGTCAAACACCTAAAAAGTGTGTTGCATCAGATGGAACGCACTATATACTATGTATATTTGACATGTGGCATTGTCACCAAGTAGATGTCGTAGTTTTCAAATAAAAAGTTAAATTGAGAGTATAACGATTTTAACCTACTGGTTCTCTCACCGATAACTAAATGTTTATTGCGTCGCAACAATTCAAAGCTGATGACGCATTTAACCCATCAAAAAGGTACAAATTTCAGTCCGACCGAAGCATGTCCGTCACCGAAGTTATAAAAGATGATTTCAACCACGCATAAAGATGCCTGTTCTGCGCAAAGAACGCTCTCCGCAGGCCATTCTGCGCATGTAAATCTTGTAGCTTCCGATGATGAAAGGAAGTTGAATGAACGGTTGCGCATAATTTAAGAATGCCTTTTTTAGCGTACACCATTCAGGCATTCAGTTTACTTTCAGCCCTTGTTCGGCCACAAAAAGTTCGAAGGATCTGCGTACTTTTGACTACAGGTTTGCAAAAACAACATCCTGTAAACTGTTCGATGGCAGCCAATGAAGTGCAAAGCAACAAATACGCTCTTACCCAAAGTTTTCCATTGATACTATGGTCTCGAGTGGTGGCAATTTATTTGTGGGATGAAAGTGACATGGGAGTTTTACCGTTTCTACTTTGGTGATTGTTAGCAACAACTGCTTTCTGGCGCAATGCGAATCGTGCCATTAATTTTTATTTTGAAAAGGCATAGTTTTCATTGCATGCCATGTACATCTCTAAAACTTGTCCCAAAAAAATTGCGAAAGAAACATCGAAGTGAACCGATGCAGTTGCCAGGTTGGAGAACGGCTACTTCGCGAATGGGGCCAAGAAAAAATCATCGTCGACCACCCCACCACACGCAATGGTGATTATACGGATCAGCAACGGCGATAGCTCAGTGATTGAGGTCTGCCTCTCAATGGAAAGATCGGGTGTTCAATCCATGGCTAAACGGCCAGACCGACATGTCGCGTACCCCTTTGGGGTGTATTGCTGGAGTACACTGGTGATAGCCGCCTGTTTCTGGCCGTCAATTCACTGTATTCCTGCTCAGAAGTTTGTGTCCGTGCCGGCGGAGTTAAATCACAATAGTTCACTGTGTGCGTTGGACTTCAACCAGGGAGTGTGCTGTCACCACTACAGCACGCCAGCCAGAGCCAGCAAGCCGCCTCAAGAGTGCGACGCGTGAAGTCAACTTTTTGCGAAGTGACTCGAGGTGTTGGCGATACGTGAGTGACCTGACCAACGTTCCTCCGAGGTATTTGGGTTCGGAGCAGAAGGGCAGGATTTCGTTGTGTGGTTGATTTTGAGCTCACGTTGGCTTCCTGAATGTATTACATAACAAAGTATTAAGAGCAATGACCTATAGCTCTTATAAGTCGAGAGTCTCACCATTGTATAAAAACTTAAACCTACTTAAAATTGATGATATATACATACTTGAAATAGGCAAGTTCATGCATAGGTTGCACTGGGGTAGAATTCCTGTCAATTTCGATCAATTGTTCACTTCCGTAAGTCAGGCCCACTCGCATGCAACGCGTGCTGCCACACGAGGTGGATACATTTGGCAAGTGGCTTCGACAGTCAAAGGCAAAATATCTCTGAAATACCTTGGCCCAAAAATCTGGGACTCCATTGATCCTTCCTTATATGATATTTCCTGCGTTCAAGCGTTCTTGAAATGACGATAAGGTTAGGGCTGTACAACTTGGATTTACGATCTCTGCCTATGTGTAATGTACCATTGATTTGGTTGAAGAAGTATATACTGTAAGTGCAAAACAATTTTTAGATGCTAGTGTGTTTTGCGTGCATGAATTGACTGTTTATTACTGTCCCATTTTTTGTTGTTGGTATTTTTCTTTTTTGCTGCCGCGGTCTCTTTGTTTCTTTTACACGGAAAATCCGCCAAGAAGGTTCTCCATCATATGCAGCAGGCCGGCGCCTTGGAGGATTTCTTCACCATCATGAAATGCTTCTGGACAACTTGTGAAGCTTTGTACACCACAGTGCGTGTGGCTCCTCAAGCGACTGGTTTTTGCAGACGTTGGAGATTTGACTTCTTCTTGGCACAAAACTACGAACTGTTACAGAGCAACAGTTGACTGCTTGGATGTGAAAGGGTTATGAAAACCCAGGCAGAGTTTCATTTTAGCTGGGTTTACACTTTCTCTGCCATGCTCAGCACCTTGCCGAATTGAGCAAACCACGATAGACACAGGTTGCGACCCAGCGCTCCCGCGCAACTGTGTACTTCTTTCGTTTGAGCGAGTTCTTTTATCCACTGCTTGGCCGCCTAGATATCGGGGCAGGTGTTAAGCAGCCATTCGGTTGTCTCATCGTCCAGAACCGTCAGACCGTGTAGTCCGTGGGGGGGTCGATGGATTGGACAGTGGAGGACGACATAGTCGACGGTTTGTTCTGCGCCACACTCACAAACGGCAGAAGAGGCCATACCCCGTTTGTACAGGCACGAGCAGAAACGTCCGGTGCGGAGGCGGTTGAGCCGGACCCAGGCTCTTCTTGGGAGGGTCATTCTGGGTGTGTGTGTACCTGTGTCTGGAATTGAAGTGCGGAGTCTTGTGGGGTTGTCCAACCACTCCGAGTTCCATAGATGATCCGCCCACTACGCCGCACATATCTTGTTGTTGTCAGAAAGACTGATGGGTTGTTGTGCGGCGGGTACAAATGGGTGTCTCGATTTGAGGCGCCGTGCAGTTGCACCCGATGGACGGGTGAGCGCTGAGTGGAGCAGGTGTCTAGGCTCCATGGCACGGCGTCCTAGAGATAGTGTGGCTCCTCTGCGATGAAGCTCAGCAGGTTGGATGCCTGCGAGGATCGGAAGGTTGTCCGCTGGTGTAGGACGCAGGCATCCAGTCACAATTCGCAAGGCGTCGTTGATGGTGGGGTCAATAAGGTGGGTATGAGCACTGCGGCACCA
>JGI24158J21664_10005641_pt1 | contig 16383 bp, 11 predicted proteins | sample Ectturendosymbi3_FD_21664 | JGI IMG/M metagenome (IMG submission 21664)
CAATCGGTGGAGGAGCTAGGGCGTTGGTAAGGCAACCGAAAACTGCTGTTTTTTAGGCCGAAATCCAAGTACGAATATACTGTAGACCGGCTCTCAAGGAGTTAACCAGAAACGCTAGAAAGTTGATCAAAGGTGGGATCAACTTTCCCGCTGCGGTGGGAGTAAGCAAGCTGTTTTTTTTTCAAAGACAATTGGCACTGCATATTTCAGCATTATAAACACTGCAGTCTGGAGGTACTGATTTTTTGTTAGATTATGTTACAACACCACCATAACCCAAAGTGACTAAATTGTAAACGAATGTTGATGCTTGTCAAAGAACTTTTTTAACATCATATTTATTCTGAATTTTGATACATCTCGCAAAGATATGCCTTAATCCTTACTGGAAATATTGTTCCATTGAAGGAACAATGGTAAAAAAATTGTTTTGAAGTCAAAATGTATTTACTGCAAAAGATTGTTATTACAGTTTTGCCCTTTTCATGCAAGTATCAACGAAGTTGGTTTCTTTGCTGCCAAAGCATTTTGCTTGTTTGTCTCACAGTTGTATCAAAACTTGCTGTAACAGTGTTCATCATTAGCCTTTATTTTCAGACATTCTGACTGAAATGACTTGATGTTTTTTTGGTCATTTTTAAAACATTTTTCTTCAATGACCGAAAAAAAACCTGGCAACGAATGATAATGTATCATACTAATCTAGTGTTTTATTTGTTACATATGCACTTAGCTGAAATTGACATGCTGTTGATAGCTAGCCGGCATGCCACATTTTTGCAAATGCTGAAATTATGGATTAATCCTGGGCATTGCAGACTTTGTTGATGAAAGTAGTGGCTGCTAATGTTGTATCCTTGGACTTGTCAAATGTTTGATTGATCAGTAAGAGGTGCTTGTATATTTTTAAAGCAGTTTAGTGATTATAAGTTATTCTTAAAAGGAGTTTGGTTATTAGTAACTGGTTAATAACATTGTTTTTACACAAATATGGCTGAAAACAATCCCACTGCTACCGAGCCTGTGGCTGAAGAAAACAATACAACCAATGACTCAGTTAATGCTTCTGATCAAGCTTCTACTGATACAAAACCCTCTCTCACCAGTGATTATGTGAAGCTTCTGGAGCATGGGTTGGGAGTCCAAGTTGCAACAGCGATGGACAAACTATTTCAGGAAGGTACTAAGTGTTTGATAGATGAGAGCTTAGTAGCAATGCTTCTTACTTTATAATGCAAACAGGGAAACCTTAATTCATTGGCCATTACATCACTTTTACAGAAAAATCACTTCTCTTTAGCAATTATTTGCTATCGTGAAAATTTAAACAAACAAACCTGTGGAAAATCTGCAAAATGTTATATGAATAAACTTTTCCACTTCTACATTCAAGTTGCATGGTGCTCAAATCAATAACTTTTTTCAAGGAAGGTTGACTGCTATTGATACAACATGTAAACATATAATGCAAATTTTATTTTAACTAATGTTTTGTGGTGTAAAATTGATGTAGTGTGTAACATAATCCAGGGTTCCTACGCAGTCGTGAAATGGAAAAAATTGTCTTAGTCTAGAAAAGTATAAAAAAATAATTTTTTTGTCTGTTAGATTGTTTGGCATACATTTTTACAATATTTTATTCAAGATTGACATAATTTTACTTATATCGTGTTAAATTTTACAGTGCCTGTGTTTGACCAGGCTTGGTCATATGGAAATGTTAGGTCTTGAAAGATTTGGAAAATTCAATTTAAAATTGCGTATGAACCCTGCATAATCTGATGTTAAAAAAATCTGATGACAGCTTTGCAGGATGTTCTTTGCCTTGTGTACCATGAGTAAAATTTTGGAAAAATTAAGATTAGTAATGTTACTGAAGTTTTTTAATTTACCATCGAAAAGATATTGAAAAAAGTCAGGGGAATGTTTTTTTAGAATATGTAGGAACCCTGCAAGCTATTGTAATTATCAGCTGTTTTAGAATGTTACAGATAAAGCAGGTGATTGTCAATCTTAATTTGTTTGATATTTCATGTGATTATCCAATATCTGCATTTAAATTGCTCTGGATAAAAGTTTATTGTGAATAGACGATGTAGTTACAAGTATCATCTCATGTTCAAAGTGGATCACCATTGTCTGAAATATATAGAACTGTGACCGCAAATATTTACAATTCTTTTAAAAGACAACACAGTGCATTCTACTAATTGCTTCAATAGCACAACTTAAAATTTATACATCTTTCTAATTCGGAGACGCCAGGACTTTGATAAACAAACTTTAATCAGGCTCTACTGGTGCTAAAAACACGTTAAAAACTTGCCAACGTTTTGACAGTTGATACAACTGTCTTCATCAGGGCTAAAAAACGAAATGCCATGACATGCGAGCACAGATGTTATAAAATGTGTGCGCTCCAAGTGGCGCCGTGCTGATAAGAACCCGGGAGGCGGGGAACGTTGATTAAACAGTAAAAACGACAGAATGATGAACCAAGCGGTGGATAGTTACCAACAAATCAGATACTGTGACAGACTTTGCTACACAATTTACCATACCACATAGTTGGAAATTAGCATTGCTTTATTAACTGTGTATACTGTACGTATGCTTGAGCATAATTTACCCAGGTACCTTAGAAAATTTAAGGCAAATACAGTCTACTCTACATAGAATGAGGCACATCAATAATTGTTAGACCCCATTTATTTAGTCGTAGTTCTGTTTAAAGCCACAGGTGATTGTTTTATTTAGTCATAGTTCTGTTTAAAGCCACAGATGATTGTTTTATTTAGTCATAGTTCTGTTTAAAGCCACAGATGATCTGTTTAAAGCCAAAGACTAGGCATACTGACTGAACTATCACATAATTGCGCTTCTGGTTTCAATTCAATTTTTTGTTTGTTTCATGAAACTTGTATGAGTTACGACATTACACTGATGTGTGTTTCTTTATGCAGGGTTGGTAAGCCTTACTGACTTTGATCAGAGAGCAATGGATGCCTTAAAGGAGTTTGATGAAGAAGGGGCACTAGCTGTATTAAAACAATTTAATGAATGCAATTTGACAGTAAGTTTCTGTGAACTGTGAAAAAATGTTTTAATCACTTCCAAAGCCTTTTATTTTATTTGGTTAATAAATGGTGTCTTCATCTTATCCTATGAACGTAGTTACCATTTGTAATGTGAAAGTCATTGGATAAGAAACTTGGATCAAAAGTGTTGCTGGTGCACATAACAATTAACATTCAAAATAAGTATAGCATATATAATGATCAAAATTTGATTTGAAAGCATCTTTAGTGGAGAGGGATAAACATTTAGTATTTAGCTAAGCTTATTTATTGATGTATTGATGCATATTAATGAAATTCCCCTTATCCAAAGTTCTGCAAATCCTGATACAAACAGGTATTTACCATGCTGTGGTTTGGCCTGTTGAAGCAACACTTTAATTACTTGACTGGTTTTACCGTGATATGTATTTTATTTTTGGTGAAGTTTACTCCATTTCATTTACAGTTCCTATAACATTAAAATTATTGGAAAAGAAGAATTTGCAAATACAAACCCCAAAATGATTACCGGTACAACAATATTTACTTAGATGAACTTGCAGCAGCATGGCAATAGTTCCCTTTGCAAACAAAGATGTCTGTACGAAATTTTGGTAAAGATCTTATATGCAGGAAAACGCCTACTAAATACTGGAGATCAACCTATACGGCTTTTTTGGGGCTGATAACGATATATCGGCCATTCATGGACTGTTGATAGCTGATACGGACAACCGATATTTCCAAAATTTTGAAATCTTGTTTTCTGCTCCATTATCAAAAATATAATGTATTATATGCCTTACCTTTTTTTCAATAACTTCAAAAATCAGGATTTATGAGCTAAAATTTTTCAAAAGCAGCAATTTCAATATTTTGATTTTTTAATTTGATTAATGATGATGCTTTTGTTTCAGCTGTGATGGCTGATGCGTGCTCCATGGTCCTTGTCTGCTCGTTTATATAAATGCACATGTTAGTGTTGCTGCAAGATAAATATCTTGACTTGGTTTGTTGTATTTCTTGTGCAAGTTGTCTGTATGCACAAGGAATATAACAGTGTTTTGTGAACACCTACTGAGGCTGATATGGCTGATACCAATATATCGGTAAAACCCAAATATCGGTCTATAATATCAGTCTATCTCTGCTACATACATCTGTGAACACTGTTTTTTAAAGTTTGTTTTAGCTAAAATATATCTGCATTTCTATCTGGCATAACAAATTGATCTGTTAATGCTTGTTTATGTTTGTTAACACAGCAAGTCCAAAATAAATCTGCATTTCTTTGTGGCATAATGAAAATTCAACGACAAAGAGTCAAAGCAGAGCAAGAAGGATTGATCAATGGCAATGAAACACAAAAAAATGGGCCAGATGCAGAAAAAGTAAAGGTAATTATGTGTTTACTTAATTACGTGCTTATTTTTTAGTTGGTTGTTTTTTTGAAATCTGGATTCTTTCCCCGTTTTATATAATATTTAAAAGTCTAGTGCAGTTCTTTTCAACCTTTTTGCTTGCTCCCGCAAAACCTTGCGCAAATGCTTGTGTTGCTCATGGAACCCTACGCAATGATCCAATTNTCTATAGCTGCAAGAACTGGTTGCAAATTTCCTCCCAGGAAATTTCAGTCTGTTTCGGTGGAACCCCTGGCAGCCACTCGCGAAACCCTAAGATTCCACGAAAACTGGTCTGGTGGATAGATTTCACTGACTAAAAGTTTTTCCAGGGGTGTGTAAAAAAGGATGAGTGGTAGGGATGAAAAACGTTCTCATTATCTTCACCACAAATTAATTAGCTAACCCTCTAGGGATTCATTAGGGAATTAATTACTGTTTTTTGGCCATAACTTGCCAACCACAAACGCTAGAAGGCCAATGAAGGGCTCTAAAGATACAGATTTAATTTTTTAAATAAAAAACTAAGAAATGCTCCCTAAACATTTTTCCCAGGCCCCAATGATGTCATCCTAAAACCTTTTGATCCCCACCCACTCATTCATGATGTCACCCAAAAATACCTGGACTTTAAAAAACTGAAACCACAAGACTGGTTTTTAAAGGTTTAACCAGCTCTCTAGCTCTATCAGCTGGAGGTATGGCTAGAAGTCTGGGTTTCTGTGTTAAAGGGTATACAAGCCAGTATCAGGGAACAGTTGTTGATGGTTGTTGATACTGCAGGAATCTATATTGAGACCTTTCTGTTTTTAGTTTATATGACTGGCTTTGGCGAGTGAATTCATTGTTCGCATGTTTGCTGATGACACCAGCTTAACCATTGTTTCTGACAAATATGTCTCTACAAATGAAATGAATTGTGAAATTCAAACAGTTGATGATTGGTTGAAGTTAGATAAATGTTCTCTAACTTACAGCAAATCTGAATACAATGGTAGTCAGTACAAAGAAAGAATAATATGCAACTTCCATATAAAAGTCAGCGGACTTGAGTGTATCATGTATTTAGAGGAGTTAGTTCAGCTTAATTTTAAAAACGCTTCAAGGACTTCATGAGCCAAATCGAAGTATCATAAATAATTCAAATAGAATGATTTGAATCTCATTCTTATATTGTCATTCTCAGACTGGTGATACATGAAATCGGTTACCTATTTTAACAGGCCCATAGCCACAAAGGAACATTCAGGGGCAGTGCCCCCCAAAATTTTTGTGCACAGAAAAATGTTGTTTTAAAAACACATCTTTCTCCCCTAAAATGTATTTCCCCCCGTCAAACCTTAAAATCTGGCTACGGGACTGTATTTAAACAAACAATCTTTCTGATGGATTCAAACCCGTTGCTTTTGTAGAGAATGTTTACTTGAATACAGGTATGTGCAAGTGTGAATCATCACAGACAGTAGAGCCCTGTCAGCTGATTCCTCGAAAGCTTACAGTAAACCTAAAGCTTCTAATTGTTGTGTTTGTAATTCAGCAGAAGTTCAGTTTAATGATAAAAAGAGTTGAGTTCAAGTCCTGGTTTGTGTTAGCTTAACTGCATTTTGTGTCTAATGGAAATTCTCACTTGTAGGAATTGCTGGATCGTACTAAATACCCGATGAGTATTAGCACTGGCCAGAGAAAATATGGTGGTCCTCCTCCTGCTGAAGTGTATGAAGGTGATCCTCCTGGCAATGGCTGTCAGGTAAGCAATCTTAAAATATTTTTGCAGCAACAATGGTTTAGAATTGCATGACTGCATTGCAAACTACATAAGAATGTGTGTCAGTGTCTTTTGTCTGGTCTTAGTATTTTACAGGTTTTCTCTTAAATTTCATACATTATGTTGTCGTTTTTGTGTATCAAATATGCAGGGTTCCTACGCAATCTGGAAAAGTATGGAGAAATTTTTGTCAATTTCCAGTCTCGAAAAAAAAATTTTTTGAGTCTGTTAGCCATGGAAAAAGCATAATTTTCCAGACTTGATCTTCTGTCATACATTAGATTGAATTAATTTTATATCATGTTAAATATTATAGAGCCTATATTTGACCTGGGTCAGCCATACGGAAATGTTGGGTCTAGAACAGTGCTCTTCAACCTTTTTCGTTACGGTGCACCCTTTAAGATGTTTTGACGAACTCATGCACCCTATTTACTTAAACGATGAAACTCATGCACCCTGTTTACTGACACTTCCCCCGTTTCCCCCACCTAATTGCACCTATGCCTGTAAGTACCCGGGTCTAAATAAGCAAGTACCCTAATTCACTAACTCCGCTACACAATTAAATTGATAATGGCTCATAGTCTGTTGCTTATGAATCACAAAATAATCTAGACACAACAATTAGCTTGATGTGGTGTGATGCCTATGCACCACACTTTAGAATGTGCGAAGTCTTGGTTAAATCCTGAAAGTCATTGGTTGGTTAATGGTGCCTTTTGGCTATCAGAAAGTTTTTGTAAAAATTATCTGTTTAGTGTGACAAGCTTGTGATGCACCTTTGTGAACCCTTATTGGTGCACCGTGCACACCAGTTGAAGAGCTGGTCTAGAAAAGGTCTTGAAAAAATCTAGCAGTTTATATTCAGAATTACATAGGAACCCTGAGTATGTGAAGTTGGTTGTAAAGTTTTACACTTAACTGATGCTTTGTGGAAAGTTGAATAATCTGTATTTGAGATTACTCCCTCAATACCCTCATCTACCTGCTCCTTGGCAGAGGACAATTAATAACAAGGTACGTCTGTTCAAACGTGATTTTGTTCAAGATTGTTGCAAAATGACTCTTTGTTGTTTAACAGGTGTTTGTGGGAAAAATCCCCAGGACAGTTTTTGAAGACCAGCTGGTGCCTTTACTGGAAAAGGCTGGAACTGTGTGGGATTTTCGGCTAATGATGGATCCCTTGACTGGGTTAAACAAAGGATATGGATTTGCATCATTCACCAAAAGAGAATTCGCAGAGGAGTGTGTGAAGCAGGTTGGATAAATTCTTCATATACATGAGCATCCATGTAACCGACTTAGCTACCTTGAGTGAGAAGCTTTCTGATAAACCCAGCAACTTGCTGTTGCAGTGGGACAGGCTTCACTACTAGCCTTAGTTGACACTCATGTGAAAGAGACGTCTATGTTGTAGTGCTTTGATTTTTCTATTTTCACATTTTTTGGGCAGCATCCACAGTTGTGCATAGGTGATCGGATGGCGAAGGTAACTTTTCCATGTCTTGCAGATGGACAACTACGAAATCCTTCCAGGTAAATATTTGGGAGTTTGCGTTTCGCAGTCAAACAATCGCTTGTTTGTGGGGTCCATTCCCAAAACGAAGACGAAAGATGAAATATTTGAAGAGTTCAACAGCCTCACTGGTGAGATTTCACACACATTTTCATAAACAACACGTGTAATTTGAAGACATCGCAAAGGTGGTTTGTGGTATTGCAACAGTGTTTCAATTTGACCAAATTCGACCAAATATCATGTGTCTTTATTCTGATCTTGTGAATTTCTATTTTAAGAGACCTGGTACAATGCCACAACAAATGCTGGGAGCAGTGATCAGCGTTCATGGTGACTCACAACGTTCGTAATTAGTAAATTATAATAGTATCCAGAAGTCTGCCATTAAGCAGCAAGCACCTCGTTGAATACCCTCAATTTCTCCGTTCGTACCTTCTGACTGATGTGACGATGTGTTTAGCCACTGTTGCTTATTAGTTCCTTGTGCACTTAAGACATGTGTCGCTTGTGCTGATCCTTAAAGTAGAAACTACGTAACAGGCAAACGGTGCGCTGGACGCAAACCTTGTGTTCTACAGAATACTGAAAATGCTGAAACAATATATAACTGCAAAGACTGCACTTAATTCATTGCTGTTATTCTGGTTCTAACAGTGGCACAGGGTGAATATTTGTAGATCAAAACTACACTCCACACTTTGGGCAAGAACACCGATTTGATCATTCGTTCAGTTGCTCTGTACTGTCGGTGAATGATCATATGTGGCTTGAGCAATGCATGCGCGAGTGGTTGCTGTTTACAGTGCATGTCACAAAAGAATAAAAATGCCGTCTGAATGGTAAAGTTGTCATTGCTCTCGTGTGGCAACGCTAAAGGCTAGGGAAACAAAATGCAGCATCTTGTTTTGTGTTTCGCGATCTTTGACAGGAATGGGCAGATCCTGTTCAAAACATGAAATGTCATTGAATTAGGTGTGCAAATTATTTTTATGCAGACGGTTTGAAAGAGGTCATCATTTACACTCAGACAGAAGACAAGACCAAAAACCGAGGCTTCTGCTTTCTGGAATTTATCGACCATAAAATGGCTTCGCAGGTTGCTATTTTTACAGTCGTTGGCCTCTATTCAATTTTGTGTTGATGATAACAGTGCATTGTGATTTCCTATCGTGTTGTTTTACTACAGGCCCGGCGCTATTTAAGCAATCCTAAAGTAAAGGCTTTCAACAAAGTCATATCCGTGGACTGGGCAGATCCGCAGGAGGATCCTCCTGAGGAAGTGATGGCGAAGGTGGGTGCTTGCGTTCTCGAACGTGCTGTCACTGGTGGTGGTGGTGGTGAACTTCCCAACACATGGATCGTATGTTTCAGGTGAAAGTGCTATACGTCAAAAATCTGGCGACCAAAGCGACCGAGGAGATCATCAAAACCACGTTCAGTACGTATGGCGAAGTGGAAAGTGTGAAAAAGATCAAAGATTATGCTTTTGTTCATTTCAAGGAAAGGGAGGAGGCGATGAAGGTTTGCACGACAAGTTCACAATCCTACAAAGGCTTTGTAGTAAACTAGTAATCTACGTAAGGATAGATTTTTGATGGAATGCCAGTGTCCTTATCATCAGTAGTGTTTTCTAACCGCACAGCTGAACAATTGAATTTCGTTTTTTTCAGGCAATGGAAGAATTGCAAGGCTTGAGTTTGGAGGGCGACGCGATTGAGATTTGTCTCGCAAAGCCGGTCGATAAGAAGAGAAGGGGGAAACAGATGGAGCGGAAAATGAACAGAATGTAAAGAAATTGTTGTTCTCTGCTTTTGCAAATTAAAAAGTCACTTTGTTAAAGTATCGATACAAAATTTTAACTTGCAGGGGCGGTGGTGGAGGCATGGGCTCCCAGTATGGTGGCCCAGGAATGGGTCCACAGCGGGGTCGAGGGCGTGGTGGATTCGGTGGCCCCATGGGCGGGTATGGCTACGATGGTGGTTACGGTTACGGGGGAGGTTACGGTGACGAGTATTTTGATTGGGGATACGGCGGTTACGAAGGATATGGAGGAGGTTACGACAACTACTATTCAATGCCCAGAGGTGGATTCAGGAACCAGATGGGAGGACGCGGGTAACTATCACGTCCCGTTGCTTATTTATACTCTATCGCTAGAAGTTGTTGTGTGGCTGAACCTGTGCGAGCTTTCATACCGCCTGCCTTGATTGACAGCAAATGACATTGCGTTGCACAGAGGGCAATANATTTTAGCGTTTGCCCTTGTAATTGCTGTCGCGCTTNCACGCAGTTTCATCTTTCGATTTGAGTCGGTGGTTGGCTTGGTCCTTTCGTTGTTGCACCCAACAAACACTGACTTCTGAAAGCATTAAAATTCCCCGCTGTTGGCGCAACTTTTGCACCGATCAGGCTGCGTAAAAAATATCACAAACGTTTTCTTCGTAACTGACGAAACGCATTCGCTGCCTGATCCGTTAAAAGGCAAGGTTGTGGAGCCGGAACTCACATTTCTAGCTCCAGGTACGTATATTTTTTGGCTCCGGCTCTGGAATGATTTGGTCCATTTAAAACTAAAAACCATTGTAATATTTGTACAACTCGTTTGCCCCAGAAACTGTCCGTGGAACTGGAACCCAAATTGCAGGCTCCGTCTCCACCATCTTTAAGTTTTTGGCTCCGGCCATCTAAAATCACTTGGGCTCCGGCTCGACAGGCCCTGCTCAAAGGAACGTTTGTGTTTGGCAGGATGTTCGGTGGTGGACGTGGGAATTTCGGCAGAGGGAGCAGGGGCAGAGGACGGGGCGCCCAAGGAGGAATGGGAGATTTCCGAAGAGGCCGCGCCGGCAAACGTAAGGCCAGTTTTGGGGCGTCAGGCGGTGCTAAACGACAGAACATGGGCGGGGGTCAGTCCTGGGGCAAGGAACCCATTGCCCAGCAGCCCCTCGGTGGGGGTGACGAGTGGTACCAAGATAGCGTTGAGGAACAATGGTAAAACTTTCTCGCACCATTCGTGCACAACAAGCTGCCAAAACTTCGAACTGTGGACGAGACACCAACACGATTTTGCTGCTCTTGTTGCCGCCTTGTAAGAGGTGGGCGCTGGTGAAACTGGTACTGAGCCCGGCGCGTCAACAAGCAGTGTACATATTTCGGTCACACCCACGAAGCGTTCGCAAATATGACATTTGAAAATTCCCGATCGTCCCCCGTCTATGCGAGTGGCGGGTGAGGTGTTGTCCATAGAACTACACCAGTCGTGGAACAGACCTGGTTCTGTGTAGATTGGCTCTTCTCGAGAGATGTCTTCAGTGTTACGTAACATTTCTTGATGGTTTGACAGTAAAAGTAGTGAAGTCCGACACTAAACTTTGCTTTTTTCGCGTTGAAATGGCACCTGTTTGGAACATTGCTTGTATTTGTGGCAATTTACAGTTGCAAATTTTTTTTATCAAACTGGCGTTTTTATGTGAAAATGTGACAATGTCGTCATTTCGGTTGAATACAAACGCGGTATCCAAAATTGTCTGGATGGGTTTGCACGAAATTTCCTGTGACGACATTTCCGGTCGGTGTTCAAAAGTCATCAAAATTCATTGAAGTGAAACGATTTCATCAATTCATGAAATTCTCTTCTGGCAGCTAATCGGACAAAAAAGACGGTATGACATTTTGCAAATTTCGTTTGGTATATTTTTTTGGCATTTGAGTCACACTGGTTCTGTGTAGATTGGCTCTTCTCGAGAGATGTCTTCAGTGTTACGTAACATTTTTTTATTGTTAGGTCACAATGTTCGGTTTTATTGTTAAGTCGCAGTTTTATTGTTAAGTCACAATGTTCTGTTACGTGTGGTGCTTGTTCTTCGGCTTGCATAAATGGTTAGATGTTGTTGGTGTTGAGAGCATTTTCAAGTGAGCCTGGCTAAACTGTATGCATTCCAAGTATGATTTAGCATAGTGAGGGTAGTGGCAAGTGATTGCCTGTTTCTTACTCATAAGTTCAATGTTTCAGGTGGAAGGTTTGGGTCAAGATGACTTGGAGGAAGAAAACAACCTTTGCTGAGGGGCTAAGTATCAAACGACTGCGTGTGTTGGCGTCTTGCACATAAACTTGTTGCTTTCTTAGATTTTTTACCAACACAGGCGATGCAGCGAGACGTTAGCAAGCAGCAATGGCTGCTACAGATGACGTGGCTCACGTGTTGTCCTACTTGTCTGGAGCCGCGGGTCTATGAAGCGGGGGTGCTTGCGTCATCAACTGCGATGTACGTTGCGTCCGCGCCGCGAAAATTGATTTGCCTGCGGAGCCCGACTCGAATGGTGCGGGTAGGAAGTGGGGTGGGTCGAGTCTTAACTGGTCGCGTGATGTAATTGACAAAACGCGCAGTTTACCTGGCGCGTGTTTGAAATGCACCGGTTGTATCAAACCCTCACTGCTTAATTGTTGAATGATAAACATGCCATCAACTGCTGCAGAACGATATCCAAGTGTAAAAAAATTCATCTTTACTGACAAGCAACAGTGCGCTTGAAAACTTGCTCGAATAAGTTTTTCTGGAATATGTTTTGTGCGTTGGCTAAAATATATTTTGCCACAGTTAAATTTTTTATCCGATACAGTATCATAACCACAGTTTAAACGAAGTCAGTGAAGACCTTTATATTGCAGGTTACTCAACAACATAGCGTCCACACTCCTGCAAGCAGTTTTTACCTCGTTAGAGCAGTCCACAGCGGTAAGTCCAGTGTTGACTCTGAGATAAAAATCATCAGTTTTGATCCTTCTGCTTGTAAATCGATCTTTGTGAGAAATAAAACCTTTACTTGGCCAATATGTCCGAAGCGAAGTAACCACTGTAATGCACAGCCCGTTGAAAAGTTGGCGTAGATGTTGAGCACACCTTTTAGCAGAGTGCGTTGAGGGGCGTCGCATGTGATATTGTTTTTACTCCTGTTGAGTGACTTTGCCGCTTTGTGCTGAAACGTACGTGATAACACAAAACAACTCGTGCTACGGTCATTGCGTTACGAGGCAAAGTTGTGTTTCTACGAGGGCCCTTAGTATCTCCACTTAAACAATAGTCGGCTGTCGTCAGGGTTAAAAGTTGAGGTAACGTTTAGGACCGTGATGGAGTAAATTGCATTTAATTAAGTGGTTGATTGCGCTTCGGCAGTGTAATCGCATTTGCGTTTTTTTTAAAATCGAGTAATGGTATATTGAGGTTGCTGTAATGGATGCTGTTCACTGTTAACCCATTTTTATAGAGTTTTAGAGCAAGCAGACCGTGATCTGTGACTTGGGCGCCCAGTGTGAGCAGCGAAATGTGAATTTCCGGAAACAAACGTTGCCTCAGATGTATTCAAGCATCGTGTTTTTTTGTTTAGTCGATTAGCTTCAGACCCATTGAATACGTGGNGAGTCTAATTACCGCCAGGACCTCNAAGAGAAATTTCATTAGGGGGTACGAAGACCGNTACTGGAGCCCTTGTCGAAACTTTTATAGCTTGTTAATTGTTCAGATGGCAATTAGGGTACAGGTTGAACAGCTACCATGCTAAGATTTAGTGATATAGGAATTTTTATACTGGCTTCCACTTGGGGTTGATTACAGGAGAACTTAACGTGCCTACTCTCACCCTCCCGGGTACGATGCACCTCTTGTAACCCCCTCTAGTAGGCCCTGATACCCCGTGTGGACTTAAATTTTCTGTGCAAAGGGGTACCAGCCCTATATTTGAAGATACTAGGAATAATAAACTAGTCACCCGCAATTGAAGCGAGTCAGCATACTCGTGAACAATGTGCTCCGTGAATAAACATTTCAAAACCCGTTGCCAACATTTCATGCTTTTTAAAAATTTAGTTTGCAATCGGCCACAGGAGTTGCGCGGAACAACCCACAAATAAAAGTTTTGACGTGAAAATGAATTTGAGCGCTTACATAACCTAAGCCAGTGTTTCTTGACGTTTTTACTCGCGTGGCCCAGAAAACGTTTGGTAAGAATTGCGTGGCCCACTACCTTGTTAGCATAGCTTTCACACGCATGAACAAACTACTCAACAAGTTGCACTTGTTGTCCGCGACAGTCCAGATCGGTTGTTCTCCGGATAGTGTCCGCAGACACCGGAACATCAGTTGCTTTACCAGCACCTGACCGTAGTGGTTTCGTGCAAAGTGATGTTTAACTCTTGTCAGCGACACATCGCTCAGTGCTGCAATGGTAATGGCGTCTCAGAGACGGCAGTGTCTGGAAAATTTTGAAATGAATTTGTCAGCTCGACTGGACTCTGTGAGAGCTTACTGCACGAAACTGAATCTTGTGTTTTTGTGTCCAGCAGAAAATACAGTACCTGTCAACGGATTGTGGATTGGCCAATGCGACGCTGGTTGCTTTCCTGGGTGACTCCCCCGACTTCACCTCCGTGCAACGTTGTGGATCTGGAGTTGGTGGTATTGGAACATTTGTAGATTTTAAAAACAAATAAAATACATGTTTATTACCAATTGTCCGTGTTGGATATTACGAGGCAGTGCCATTGTTGAGGCTAGTGAAAGCGACGTTCCATTTGGAGTTACCGTTGCAGAGAAATGTGGGACTTGTAGCATCAGACAGTTGAAGTGGGTGATAACAAAGTTGGATGAAGGACATAGCACAGTTCGGAGCCAGTGGTGTGTATTTACGCCACAATTCTCAGGCACGCGTTAGGAATACCTGCAGCAGAGCGCTGAGGAAAAGACGTTGAAGCGATTTCACTTGCTTCTGATTGACATCAGTGAAGTAGAAAGTTATATACGAAGGTATTTCATTAAATACCTTCGTATATTACTTGGATGGTATCTCCTTCACTAAACTTTACCAAAAGGTCTTATCAGGTAAACGACTTGCATCACAGACGGATTGTAGTATTTCATGGGAGACTCCACCGACTGTTTTGCTAAAATTAAGTAGTTTCGTCACTTTGTGTGCTAATTGTCAAAAGGCGTTAAAGACCACTGGCCCTGGGGTCAGAGACACAGAAATCAGTAAACAGGTGATCCACCCAGTGGTGGATTGGGTTTGGGGGGCCGAGGCAAGGTTGAAAAGGGTTCTCTGTTGACGTCATGCTCAGTCAACCGTGATAAGACCTTTTGGTAAGGTTTAGGGAAGGAGATGCCATCCAAGGACACGTTCCTGAGACTACGGCATGACTGACAACAAATAATGCAAAAGGATATTCATGATGCAACCACAAAGACACTGAAAGTTGGACAGCAACGCTTATCGTTTGTAGCTCAAGGAAGTGACTGTTTTTGCTGGCCGAACTGCGATCTGTAGGGTATATCAGTTCATAACGCTTTATCACATCAATCCACAAATAACATTTGAAGCGTCTGCCGGAAGATTGGCCTCGTCTTTCACAAGTTACACATTAACTGAGAACACTGCTGGTGCCCAAACAGTCTTTTTCATCTACGAAACAAAAGTATTTAAAAGATATAGCTTACCCTAGAGCATACTGCGCATTAGTGTTTGACAGTTTTGGCTCTCTGTAGATCAGAAAAAATAATGTGTGGAACGTGATCAGAAAAAATGATGTGTGGAACGTATTTGCAATCGTTCTTGAACTTGGAAGTGGCGACTCAATTTCCACGGCAGGAGGTTAATAAATAGCCAAATGGCGATCACGTTTCCGAACAAAACTTGTCACTGACAATTCAAGAAAAAAAGCATGATGAATAAAAAGCATTTGCTGACATCACTCCTGCGGTCGGCAGCTCTGCTGGATATAGTGAAAAATAATCTCACACTTGCATGACAGATTTACTCTAGGTGTAAAAGCATATCTCCCGAAATACATTAATGCCACTCATAAAGGGAGAATTTCAATCAAGATCTTTTATAGCGTCACACAATCACATATTTCGACACTGGACTGCTGATATGAAGAAAGCGTCCATGTTATGAAAAAAGTGACATTGTTCAACAGAAGTGGGGGCTGGCGGGCTGAGCCCTCGAAATTCACAATTAATACCTCCAAGCTCTAGTCTCCCCCTGTAACGTTATTTTCAATTCATTTTATACTACTGGTGAGCTCCCACAATGCTGTTCATCTGGTGATGGATCTGCTTATTTTCAGGCTAGCAAACACAAATGAGTATCAGTCAATTTAGAACCACGAATATCCGCCAACACCACAGCCACCAGAGGAAAAGTTGAGATTTAAACCAGAAGATTGTTTTTCTGCTCAAATTTATGTGATGGAAGTGGAATGATCTAACCAATTTATTTTAATATATTTGTTTATGAGCAGACACGAAGTCGTAAGTATGAATAAGCTAAGCATTTTGGTGTCGGTTGCAGGTTTCGCTAACCATGGCAAATTTGTCTTTTCGTGGCCGGTATTAGCTGTCCACGTGTTTGCAATTGCAATAGAAGGATCAAAGCCACATGGCCATTAGTCAATGTTGCCAGGCGCGTAGACTCTTGGCCAGGGGCGGAGCCAGACATTTTCATTTGGGGGGGCCACTGGAGGGGCCAGTTTTGCAACAAGGGGAGCTGTCAATGGCCTGTGTAGGACTTTCAGAAAGAGACCTACTCCAGTGGCATGACGTCACGCGGAAAATTTTGGGGGGCCACTGGGGGGCAGTGGGCCCCCTG
>JGI24158J21664_10005642_pt1 | contig 16382 bp, 11 predicted proteins | sample Ectturendosymbi3_FD_21664 | JGI IMG/M metagenome (IMG submission 21664)
CATTGACTGCATTCAGTAAATCGCTTGCGTGCCATATTTCAACCTCTGGCGGGATACATTTGGCCCGTGGGCCGTGTGTTGTGCATCCATGCACCAGTAGATGCCCCACTTTGCGCCCGTTATGCATATTAGGAGGGGAACAGGGGCAGTGCAGGCGTGGATTTACCATTAGGCTAAAAAGACTTAAGCCTAGGGCCCCGATTCGGGGGAAACAAAATTTTTGCAGAAGGGGCTAAGGACAATTTCCAGCATTTCTGTAAGCATTTATATTTGTATTCTTGTTTTGGTTCATCGCACCTTTGTTGACTATGCCGCTAACAAAAGATCTCTATAGAAGAATGAGCGCGACAGATTGAAGTGAATGAGGATGAGCATTCTCTTTTCATGGCGTTGAGAATTGGTTAGTGTTGCGTATGATGTGTGGAGCAAAACGCCTGCATTCATTTTTCAGATTACACGAGGCCAGTGAGGTACTCCAAAAATATGTGATGTGAATGTGGTCAGATAACTTTACCGCTGCCTTTTTCGTTAGTATCGTTGTGATTGATTTTGTTCCTGATATCGAGGGAAATCAGAATAAAGCACTGTAATATGTTTATGAATTGGAAAGCTTGTTGAGTGAATGTAACGAACACTTGTAGTGCTAATTTGTATGACATCAGACGTCACAAACCTTCCAGAAGGGTCTCCAATTTAAAATAGCCTAGGGCCCCGAAAATGAAAATTCGCCTCTCGGGCAGTGCAGAGTGCTTCTACTGAAAGTGACTTGAAGGCCACACATACAATACATCTTACCATTGGTTAGTGATTAGACATAATGTCACTCACAGGGAAGAGCATCAACTGGTTAAAAAAGCAAAACGATATTTCCTGAATAGTGCTGGCGTCTCTGCGACTAAGTGTTGCGCTCTAATACTACGGAGTTGCGCGATAAATGGAAACTCTCCTACATCCCGGCATTGAGCCAAAAAGTTTACTCAGGCTTGAGTGGGAATACTTATAAGTGCTCATGCTGCGTGCCCAGCTGCAACTGTTGTACAACAGCCCACTGTCCATCAGGGCCGGCCTAAAGCCGATGCAACCGATGCAGCTGCATTGGGTCCCGCGCCATGGTGTTTGGGAAGGTTGTTCATTTTTTCTAGATACTCCCTGAGCTTTCAGTAGAAACTGCTTATAAATCTCATTGTTAGCAAACAATTATCTCGTCTGAACGAACGATGAATTTCTTCTGCTGAACATTTTTATCAAACGTGCTCAATTCTCATGCTATACAAGGCGTTATATCTGCGCTCCATCATGTCCCACTCTTTATGGGTGGAGCTTGGTTGTTACAGGTGGCAGTTAAGACTGCAGTAGCTCTACAGCTATTGCAAACAAAGTATGTAGTGATTCAACTCGCAATGATCAGGTCAAGACGAGTGTCTGTTTTATTAAATTTGACGGCAGTTCTGCCAACGCAACGTTGTTCAGTTCTGGAAAGATTTTTCTGTTTTGCTAAGTTTTTGGTTGGCTGCGGCAGAGTTGTTAGTCGGGCCGGGCTTTTTGGATGTGGGCCAGGTTTGGGAGTAAGTTTGTCAGAATGTTTCGGGCCGATATCGTGCCTGCATACAATTTTTTTGCAAACGACGGACAGGCAACCGAGTTGATTAAATCTTGATTAAAAATGATTAACTGTGAATATAGTTTAGTCATGTTTACTTTGCTACGCTACCGATCCCCCGCGGTTGCGCACATCTTGACTCACTCGGTAAATTTATCTTTCGGCCCTAAATCGGACTTTAAACATAAATGTCAGGTTCGGGCTTCTGGTTTCGGGTTCAGGCTTCAAATTGAGGCCCCTTTACAACTCTGGGTTGCCGTTCATCTGCATTTTGACAAAGGCTTGTAGTCTTGCTTCCTGTCATACTTTAACATAGATTACGTATTTTATTATTTTGTCAAAATAAAATGAATTCTACAACATTGAAGCAAATGACAAAAGATGAGATATTGAACCGGTGGAAGGCAAAAATCTGATGCAAACCAGCGCAAAATTTTGTGAAGTGTTTGCACTTAAAATTTCTTTCCGTTGTCCACAAACTTGTTCCGCGTTGTTTGTCGGTCGTGCAAGTACTTTTATCATTTTCCGCCACAACAATTTTTTTGTTTGCATATTTGCGAGCGAAAGTAGGCAGAAAAACCACGACTTCAAACTCCAGGTTCACGAGCGTAAAGGACACTCAAAGCTGCACTGCAGTTTAACTAGGTACGGCAAATATTGTGAATGTCATCCAGCACACTCGTTCCAGTTTATCATTATAATGGGCGACTGTAGGANTCTATTGCATCAATCANCTATGCCCATTATATATTGCGTTTGGTGTTTCCACATCTGTGACGTGGTAGTTGTAAAATCTTTGTACATTGCATTTCTAGTTCATAAAGAACAGTTTGCATTCCCAGTCCATGCGTTAAGAATAACTATAAAATTTGATTTTTGGGGAACTTTGGGCGGGTTCCTCTTGTGAAATCTGGTTCTTTCCATGTATTGCGTCATAAAGCAGATAGCTGATCGTGAGTCCAGACTTTACCAAAACGCGTTTGCGCTTATGGTTACCACAAGTGACAAAGTAATCAATTCATGTTAGCAATATTCCCCAAGTCAGTTGCTCTTCGAACGAAAGTGCCGTTTTAACAAGAGTGAAGTAATTGCTTTGCAAGTTCAATTCGCTTGTCAGTTCGGTTTGATTGACGTCACTTTGCATTTGCACTCTCCGCTCGGATCAACAATGTACAATTTTCGGCTTAATTACGAGGGGTACTGGTACAGCGATACACTGTCTAATGTCCACCACAGTAGTATGCTGTTTATTGTCAACTTTTTGATATTCATATAATTATTCTACTAAAACATGNACATAAAAAGTCTGTACCACGGTTGAATGAACACAATGACGTCATAACACCACTTNTCAGAGGGGCCCCGCGCCTTGGTTTTGCATTGGGCCTGGCACTTGCTGGGGCCAGNCTTGCGTGTCCATCATGAACACTTTTTTCCCTAAAGAAACATTTTGTAACTACACCTGGCACAAAGATTCGTTAGGTTAAAGGTCACTAAAATGATTTCTGTGTTGTTCCAGCTGACGTCTTCGAATCAGCGTTGGAAGATCGTGTAAGAAAGGGTACATAACCGTCGACCGACCATACGTAGTTGTCTGCACCTTACATCTGGAAAACCAACAGGGCTTACAAAAACGTGCAGAACTAAGAGAATTTTGGGCATAATCTAGATCAGGGTTCCAACCACTTTACTGCTGCACACCTAAAATAATTTGCTCTGACCTTGCACACCCTACACTTTATTCAAGAACTAGCTTTCAAACGTTTGAAAAGAAATTAAAATTTTTTAATATGTAAAGAAAATCAAACATGTGTAATATGTAAAGAAAATCCCTTGTGTTCCTGCTCAAAAGTTTGTTGGCTGCGTGTTCTGGGCTCTGCAGTGTGTGCTGTTACCACTCTCTTTCGTAGTAGGTATGAATTGGATAGATAGTCATAGCCGTTTCGACAAGGGTGTCACTGTTGGAAGCTGCAAATCAACCTTTTGTTCTTTGCGCACGATTTGGTGCTGCTAATCATCTGAACAAGGCCTGCAGCATGCATTTTAATGTTTTGCACTTATGTGTCACCAAGAATAAAATTTAGTACTATAAACACTGAGGTATTCCGTTTCTCTAGAAATCCAAGCCAATGTAATCCGCAAGTAAGCGGCGAAACACTGCATCCAATCAAAAAGTTCAGGTATCTTAGGTTGGTAGTTACGAATGACGAAAGGCAGAACAAAGAGATTGATACAGGGTTTGAAAAAGCAAGCGCAGTTCTGCGTGAGCGTTAACGCTCGGCTCTGTGGTCACGAAACGGTAGCTTTCAAACAGCGCAAAGCTTTCAGTTTTTGAATCGCTTTTTTCCGATCCTCACATGTGGTCATGAAACTTGAGTAATGACCGCAGAAGTGCTTCCTCAAGTACAAGCAGTAGAGATGAGATTTTTTCGAAGAGTTCACGTCGTAACACAAGGGTGGGGATCTATTTGCCATCACGGGCCGCATAAATTGTGAATAATCGGTTGTGGGCGTCAAACACAATTAATTTTATCCTATTGTTTTATTTTTTATCCAAATAATTAAAATTTATCCAATTAATTTTATGGTGTACATTTATCTAACTATGAGGGACAGACTTACTGTCTAAGTATCTGCTTATCATGGCTTTACTGTCTAAGTATCTGCTTAGCATGGATCTTCGTTTTGACGCGATGTTGTACTCTAACTTGGGTAACGAAAATTCTGATGCAGGCCATATCAAATGTTCACGCGGGCTGCATTTGGCCCACTGGCCACAGACGCCTCACTCCTCTCGTAACGCTTTGCCACCTGTGAATCTTGTAAAACCTAGAATGTTGAGCCGATTTTCCAAATAGAGAAATGCCGGCAATCATGGTGCGGCCACATGACCAGAATGCCTCAAGAAAAGTTGGCGATGCGAGTCTTACGCCCACGGAAAGCAATCTAGAGGCCGGCCATGGACCAGGTTGTGCGATTACATGGCGCATCTATGTGGAGCCATCAGAGTTTGTTGAAAAGCCTGAGTTTTGAAACACGTCATTTGGCTGCTGCTCCCGCAATCCTCCCGAGGAAAAAAGGTTTTGAAAAAAGTGAACGAAGTAGGGTGTCCTCCCTACAAGTGATTTGTCAGCTAATTGCCACAAAGTAATACACAAGTAAAACTGTACCATCGAATTATCTCATGGTTACGTTACATAGAGCATAAAAGATTTCCTCACCATACTGTCAAGTTTAAAATCGATGTTGCAATCTCTCAGGCTGCGATTGCTCTTTACATGCATATTTTATCTTGTGCTCATGAATGTCGTTTGATTGTTTCTTTGGCTGTTTTTTATTTGATATTACTTGACGGCATGCCGAAGTCTGATATTAACTTCTTGTCGTGTCGGTTGATATGAACACCCTTGCCCCCACAGCGCTACAACTGTTCTCTCCGTGGGTCGAACACACAACTTTGCAAATCGGTAGGTGGACATCCTACCACTGAGCTATCCCTCGCCGTTGCACAGTAGCCGGCTGATAGGTTTAGCAGAAAGTCACCCTTTCTGAATGCGCACCCGACGCTACATTTATATAGGGGGCAAGATATAGCATAAGAGCGTTTGAACTTACAGTAGGTGCAGCAGAAAAAGATTTATTACTTTTCCAACACACAGAGTGTTGCAAAATCTTACAGACAGTCTAAACACGCCGAAAAACAGTTTTGACACTGGTACTCCAAGTTCCTAAGATCGACAAGCCGTAAATACAAATTGCGAAGATGTTGAAATTTAATGCACTTTAGCGCGCAAATCCACTTTCTATGTTGTTGGTTCTTCGACAAAAAAGCAATTCCGCATTTGATGATGTTGAAACGTACAGCGACGCTGATTGATCAAGCGTTTGAAGGCAGACCACCCTATCCCAGACATTGGGTGCTTTATTACTTATCTAAAACTGAATCGTAACTTAGGATTCAGTGGAACAACAAAAGAGTCATTCGGTCCAACATGTAACAGCGTTGTGTTATAAAACAGACAGTTTGTTTTAATAGCGATCATGAAACGCAGAGTAAAAAAGTCTTCAAATACGGTACCACAGTGAAATGCATGGCTTTTTTTGCAGAAAACCACTTACGTCAGGAATGAAAGCAACACCAAAATCAAGTTGCATTCTTTTTCCGGAATATCTGACTCATTCCCTGGGAACTTCCTGAAAATGGCAGAGAAAACCTTGCTTTCTTGCTGGATACGCGTTGTTGCATATAGTTGAATGCCACGTCAGTAATCTCGTTTGTGGCAAAACTTCCTTTGTGCCAGCCAACTGCGGCGGGTACTTCAGTTTTAACTTGAACTCAACGACAGCTCAAAGGCACAGAATGACAAAAGGTATGCAAATCAAGAGTTGAAGCAGAAGCGGATCCAGACTTGGCATTTGGGGCAGACAGTCGAAAATTCGCTAAAATACACTATCAAATTTGAAGGTTTTTCAACACTGCAGTAGTTATGCATTCAGTTACTCGATTTCCAAACACAACTGTTGTATGACTGGAACACTGGAGCACAACAGCTTCAAATAATAATTCGTTATTAGGAAGGAAAGTGAAAGGGTTCATCCGTTTGGATTCAGAACACAGTGATATAGAAAAACACCAGCGACACCCTGTTCGTCCTGATTTCGGCACCTGTGATAGTGCTGCAACTGACCTTGCTTTCATGACATATGCTCTTTAAGGGCGAAGGGGTGCATTACTATGTGAGTGTTACTCAGCAGGGAGTCCTGATGCTTTTTGGGGTGGAAAAGCACCTGCACCTCACCCTCTGGATCCGCCACTACAGCGTGAAAACTCACTTAGAAAAGTTGACAACAAGAATGCTTTAATTCCAAGTCACTGAACGCTGGATAACAGCGCTCTTACGATAACTGTGCATTTCCGCAAGTCATGTACACCAGTCTCGCAAAAAGAGCTTTAATTTTTTCTTCCTTCCATGTCGTACGCCGTTCCGCCGCCGCTGCTCGACTTGGCGCCCTTTGACCTGCGCCGAGGGCTTGACTTTCCCCCGCTGCCATTGTTTCTTCGCGGCGTCGCACGTGAACTGTCTTCAGGCGCAGGTGATCGACCTGCAGGCTCGTCTTCAGCTTCGGAAGGCAGCGTTGGTGCCGGTGCGGCAGCTGGATCTTGACGGATAACGAAACAATAAGTTGCCGATTTGCAGGTACGACTTTTGTTAAAATGTGATTGAAACAAAACATTTCTCAGAAGTTAAGCATTCCTGCGATAAGCGCTTGTGCATTAGGATAAGAGTTGACTGTGGCACAACTGAGATCAAATATGAAACCGAAAGAATAGTCCGAAAACACATTTCAGTCCAGATTGCTCAAAAATTGGATACAAAATTTTGGGTTCCGGTCTTATTCGCAGTTTTCTACGTTGTTGCAAGCGCTGATCTATCTTAAACTTTGCCTTCGCGAACAGACTGCTTTCGAAACACCTAAATAGCAACCTGCTTTCACTGTTGTGCCACAAGCGTACAATGAATTGATTTTCAGAGAAAAAGCTTAACGGAGAGTTTGTTTTTTCCAAATGAAATAAAAAGTGCCACGAAGTTTTTATTCATGCCACCGAACCATATATCTCTGGCCCTGGACATCCATTATACAACGCACAACGATCGGTCAAGGACCTTAGAGTTTTATCAGTAAGCCGATAAATTCGCTGACCAGCGAAAAACCACATTCGAAACGTCTCTTTCGAAACAGAGGTGTACTTTGTGCATTACATGACACCGTGTGACGCCAAATAACGATCAACGTTGCTACCTTGAACAACCGGTTTGTTTTCACTTTCGTCATCAGCTTGATCTGCCACGTCGACAGGTCGTCTTCCGGTCGGCGAAGGTTCGCCGTCATCTTCATCCGTAAAAATGCCGTCACCATCATTTGGCTCATCGCCACCCAAACCGACCTTTTCTTCGTTGTACCACGCTGGACGAGGCTCAGTGTCCGGTTTTGCGGAGGGTTGATCATCTTCTGACAGGTCTCCTACAACGTCATCGGGATCGAGGACGTCGTCGTCGGGCGTCTGTCTCCCGCGTGCTTCAAACTGCGCCCGGTCACCTTCTTCTGCCAACCGCAGTTCAGCTTCCTAGACACAGGGGCATGGAAAGCTTAGCTGAAGAAAGCGAATCTGCGCTCCACAGCCACAACACTGTTACACACTCATAAGTTTCTATAAGCAATTCGAAAACTGACAACGAACTGCAGAAAATGTCCTCAAGTTTCTAATTTTCAAAATGGCCTAATGCTTTCTTTTCTATCGATTTGCTTGCTTAGGCTTGCGACAAAAAGCCCATGTGTTGTAAGTGTTTGAGCAACAGAATAGTTGTCCACGTCACAAGAGTGACGACCTCACCAGCAGAAGGTAAGATCGTATTCAGTCCAACACTAAGAGACCACTCGCCGTTCGTTGACAAACAAAGAATAACTCGTAAAGACAGGATACGCACTGATCCGGACAAATTCTCGTCGTTTTCTCCTGTCGATCGATGAAGTGGTGGTCGAGGTGTTGGACCGATGCTGCTGCTTCGAGCACTGGCCATCGGGCTGTCGGCGGCGTGTGCCGGCGAAGCAGGAGCGCGGTGCGAAGTCTCTTCGAATTCCCTTCGCCGCCTTTCTTTCGCTCGGTCGAGCAAGCGAAGCCATCTCATCTTGACATCGTACCATCTGAAAAGAAACAAAAAAGGCGATACTGGATTTGTGAAGTTTGGCGAAGCGTTGGCTCCCATTAGAGCGAAACATTACAATGTTGACGAAAAGGTATTGCTCTGAAAATTTAGCAATGACCACGTGTTATTCGTTGGTTTCCTATTTTCGTGAAACTGCTGCGTGTAGGGCCGAAATAATCGCAGTAAACTGTTTTCACACTTTAAGTTGCCTTTGGTCATCGCACAAAACAACATGTCGCTTTCAACAGTAAAACAATGACTGGCATTGAAAACGGAATCCTCACCTTGCACACTGGTATATACCCCATTCATTCAACGAGGAGGAAGTTTTCTTGACAAAGGTACGGAGCACGTTTTGCTGCTGCCAGAGCAGAGGCTGCATATCGACGCGCAGACGCGCGACATCGCGTTTGATATGACTTGTCTCTTCGAGTCTCATCTTCGTTTCGGAATTGATTCGTATGCTGAGAGTGGCGCGAGCGTCGTTCAGAAAACGCTCGACCTTATCGAGAAACGCAGCATGAGATTTTTTCGGCGACTCTTTGAACGGCCTCAAGCAAACAGAGTTGAAAGGTCAAACAGGTTAAAAAGCATTAACGAATCACGCCTACAAATACACAAACGCAGCCCAACAGGTACACGCGTCTTGGTTTCTCACGGCTGTTTTTAACGCTTCGCTTGCACAACAGTTGAGTAGGATGTTGAAGTTCACCTGCGCTAACGTTCCCTGAGCAGCTATCAAATCGCGGCTCAGACTTTCAAAGCGGGTTCTGTCCCCGATCGCCGCCTGACCGAGCTCCTCTATGCGATGACTTATTTGCCGAAATTGCTTTTTCGACGCGTCAGCTTCTTTCAAGCGCGATTCGGTGTCCAGGTTGGACTTCGTTTCGACGTCGGACTTGAGGAGATCTAATCGCTCTTGGGTTTCTCGAAGTTCTTGAGGTAGTTCTGAGAAGCGGCAATAGACGTGATGCCAATGACAAATTGTGATGGAAGACAGAGCGAATGGCACTTTTTATGAACACACGTTGATCGGGATTCAAGCGAACTTCGAATCAGCACAAATGTGTTATTAGGGGAAAATAGTCGCGAATAGATGAAAGATTGGTGTATAGCTGAATGCTTGGCTCAACTTTGCCATTAGCTTTGTGAATTCAAATTCAGGTTTAACTAATTTCATCGAGATCAGCCTGACATGACGTAAAAGAAAAAACAGCACCAGTATTAGTAAACTCATTAATTACTGAAAACCGCAAGAAATCATGTAAAGGTAGTCACAAAATAATCGACGCGCTTTGCGATACAAACTAAACTAGCCCATAACGATGTGGTAAAGTTGGAGTTCAGTTTCATTCATACTCGCTTTTGTACTCTTTTCGGAGTGTCACAAGTGGTCTGCGGGGTCCATCTCCGCTTGCTTGCACCGTGGGCAGTTACTTTCGTAATGAATGCTGCATTGATGGCGAGTTTCCTTTAACTACCGCTTGTGCCACTTTTTTTGTAGAACTTTACACCAACATAACTCGCCAACCAATTGATCTAGAGGGCTGTTCAAACCATCTACGGATTCGGCAAGTCTTCTAGTTCAGAATAAAAAAAGAAATTTTTTTCGTTTTGAGTGGGGAGTTCTCTGTAGGTGATGTCATAATGGAGGGATGTTTTTAACTGAGGTTACCTGGCCCTGGACGCCAACCCAATGAGTCATTTTTTGGCTGAATTTTTTTTGAATCTAGGCTATTATCCGAGTCTTTAGAGCCACTGACTGCCTTTCTAGCATATATGGAGCCAAAATTATGGCTCAAAACCAAAAACTGGTAAAAGTTCTACTCGCACAAATGCTGACCCCCTACTATACCAGGAGTGTGCAACCCGTGGCCCGGGAGCTGAAGTTTTGTGGCCCGCGGAAAGGTCTAGATTTTAAATGGAGTGTGGTCCGCGGGTCAAAATCCTAAAAATATATTACGAGAAAAATAGTTCGTTGTTTACTTTCCCATATGACCACACCAGCTCACCCGCACCTAGTATACGCTTTGTCCACACCCCTTTGCTCCACAAGCAAGCATTAGAGTTTTCAAAGGGCATTGCCAATCTTCCGTGGTTGGCCGGCGAGTTGTCAAACACAGGACTTCTCAAACTTTTGTTCTGCGGCCCCATTTAGAATAAGATTTTTGCGACCCTTGATGGTAGCCTAGATATTTGCAAGGGGCATTTTTGTCTATTGCGAAATCATACAAATGCACACAATCCACGATAGTAATTCTACAGTAATGCGAAAAAAAATTAACAAAGAAACAATTCAGTTTATAGAAGTTATCAAGCACAGCTAATGGGATGGATGCACATGACAATTTTTACACAGATCATCCATTCGTAGATTGATACATGACAACGCAGGACGAAGGACATTTCAGTATTTTTCAAAAAGGATCGGCTTTTGGACTTGATGATTATATTTTGAGAATTCCGCTTCACACAAATATGTTGTGCAAATAGCTAAAAATTTATGAATGGCTAGATTAGAAATGGCTGTGTATTTATTTCTTGTTCTTAATAAAAAATCGCATGAACTCTGTTTTGAAAATTCCAGTTGCAAACTTTCGTTGTTTAATAACTCTGCAAATTCATCCTGGGCTTATAATGGCAGGTGTGTGGCCTCCTTTCAATTGTGTATTGTTTGCGGATCCTAACTTTCTTTTCCTGAATCAAATTCCAAAGCACTTTTAAAACCGTGTATGAAGCTTTTCACTTCAGTCTGAAACTATTCAATGTGCACTCAAAGCAGTTAGTCTAGCCCTTAGACTAGACCTAGAGTTCTAAACAGCATGCCTTCGCGTCGGAATGAATACATCAAGGTCAATATTGGAAAATACGTTAAAACAATCATGACGTAACAACCCATTACTTGTTACGCTTGGTCAATTAATTATTATCTTTTGATAGCTCAGGCAGACATCATAGTAAACAACTCACAGCATGAAACACGTTGTTGCCCTAAAAAATGCAGCAGAAATAGACTCACGGAAGACCTGCTTTGAATTTTCTTGTAAAGTTTGCAAAAACTTTTATCTGATTTCCCAAGCCAGCTTGTTTCGCGACCCCAAACTTACATTTCACGACCCCATTTGGGGTCGAGACCCATAGTTTGAGAAGCCCTGGCTAACCCACAGAGCTTGACACATGCAGTTGTGGCCCTTGGACCAATTTGGTTACGTGCATTTGGCCCGGCAGTGCTGCATGGTTGCACAATGCACACCCCTGTACTATACCAATAGCCATAACTCGCCAGCCGATTGAGCCAGAGAGCTGTTCAAACCCTCTTAAGACTCGTGAAGCCTTGTACCTAGCTTAGAATTAAAAAAAAGTTTTTAAGTTTTAGATGTCGGGTTTTTTGTTGATGGACAAGATGTGGGTATGTTTATGCATATTTGTTTACATTTAGATGACGTCATCAGGCCCTGGAAGCCAACGTCATGAGCCATTTTTTCTGAACCGAGTTTCTATTGGATTCTAGGCGATCATACGAGTCTTTAGAGGTATTGATTTTCTGGCGTTTCTGGTTCCAAAATTATGGCCAAACTTCAGGAAAATAATTAGGGAAATCCCCGCTAATCCCCTAGGAAATTCCTGAAATATTTGGAATTCTTTTGGCATAACTTTTGAACCAGAAATGGTAGAAAGACGATCAAGGGCTCAAAAGACTTGTATTACAGCCTAGAATCCATAAAAACTTATGAGCCACCAATTCGGCTCATTGGATCGGCCGATGACGTCACGAAAATAACCGACAAACTGATTCCAGTCATGACGTCACAGAAAAAAAAACCCAAACTTATATTTTTTAAAATTCTAATCTACAAGACTTCACGAGTCTTTAGAGAGTCTGAACAGCTCTCTAGCTCAATCTGCTGCCAAGTTATGGCTGGCCAATGCTAGACCTGAGAGCGCAAATAATACCTTTTGTGAAACTTCTTGATTTTTGTCAAAAGCTGAGTTTTTGAGCCATAATTTTTGCCGCAGATATGCTAGAAAGTCAATCAAAGACTCCAATGACTGAGATGATAGCCTAGTTTCCAAAAAAGCTTGAGCCAAGAAAATGGCTCATTGGGTTGGCGCCCAGGGCCAGGTAAACTCAGCCAAAAAGGCGAAAACATCCACCCATTATGACGTTACGCTCAGAAGACCCCAAACCCAAAACAAAAAAAAAATTAATTTTTTAATCTGAACTACAAGACTTGCTGAATCCGTAGAGGGTTCGAACAGCTCTCTAGCTCAATCGGTTGGCGAGGTATGGTGTTGCACAGCTTTACAAAAAAAGTGGCGCAAGCGTTACTTAGGGTTGACAGTACTGCGCGTGAACCTCTTCTTTGCACTGACCGATTTTAACGCTGAGCACGAGGCGGGACAGGCCGCAAGTAACGTTTTCTCAGGTCTTCAGTATGACCTGGCCGGAAATGCAACCCCGCAGCTTACGATGCTCAACCAACTGTACTACTTAGTCGGTCTGTGGCAAAGCTCTTCAAAATGTGTCAGCAAAACAAATAACAGTTTAATGGACAAGCCTTGAGCGAGGTAATCGTTGAAACTATTAGACGTAAGTTTAAGAAAAGATGTGATTGCTTGCTAGTGGCAATTTATTGTATTGAACAGGTCAAAATCTACTTCCCTATGAAAACTTTTAACTCATCCTTTCGACTACAAGCACGTGACATTTACCTTTTACCACAGGTCATTTTCTGATAAAATCTTATGATACTTAATGATAAACAAAGTCATCAAAAGCGTGCCTTGAAAAATTAAACATTGTTCACGATGTCAACAATCGCTCTTGTTACAATATGACGTTAATCTCAGAAACGCCAAAGGAAAAGTTATTCTCACTGCTTTTTCTAGTAAAGCAAAGTGGTGGCAACGTCCTTAGAACAATTGCCGGAACGTGGCAAAAGATATACAGGTATACAAAGTTTCACAGTGTTATTTTGTTTGTTATCGAAGATATGCTCTATCTCGGCTAGTGTAGCTCGTACGATTTAATTTACCGGTTTGTCTCCCCACAGTTCAAGCGTCCTTCTTCAACTTCAGCAAATGCTAGGGGCCCATGCTCTGAAGTTTTCACGCGTAGCATCCCTTTTTACTCAGATGATTGCAAACCACAATCTTCTTAAGTTTTAACGTCTATGCAGAATGCCAAGAACTTCTGAAGCTACAGAGGGTAAAGTGGTGACTTCTGAAAAGTGCACCCGGGAATATCTTTTCCTTTACTACTCTACAAAAATTTTTGGGAAATGCATGCATGGGTTAAGTGATTAAGTAAACGATGCAAGACTGCGACCTGAACCAATAGGCAAAATTGAACAGTTGTTTCTGACGGGTTTTCGAAACGCAAGCAAAGCATAGATCTTCGTTCAATTCAATCTGCCCCGGTCAGTATGCGGAAATATACGATGACGAGAGAAGCAATACCTTTGAGAGCATCTTGCAGAAGAGTGATATCTTTGTGCGTTGTCTCTTGCCAGTCCGCTGTGTTGCGAACGAGTTGGTTGTGCTCATCTCGAATCGTCGAACGAATCTCGCTCATTTTGGCTTCATATGTTTCTTCCTACAACAAAAACGACCACCGATGTTAATTGAAATCAACTTCTGCAAGCAAAGAAACAGAGCTATAAAGAATCTTTTATCTATTTGCACTTATTTGTAGTAGCAATTTTTTCAGGAATTGCTCGCATGTTAGTGTTGCAGCCTCTCCGCTGGCGTTGCGCTGAATGCGCGGTTCACCACGAACGGAATGTGCGCGAAGAATAATACAATATATATGTAGCGCGAACAAGCAATATTCCTCATGTTAAACAACAACACGACTGGAAAATATATTGCTATCAAGATACCAAAGAGCTTCAATTGCAAAAGCTCATAACGCTCGAAATGTTGGACTCTTCGCAAAACTGCCAGTAAAACTATTTTCTAAAACCTACTGCTTCGACAGTTGCAGAAATTTCACGTCCAGTGTCTACTGATTATAGAACAATCAAAATAATTTGCAATGCAATGATGATGCTAACAGGAGTTATCGAAACGTTTACAATATGTGGTTGATATCGCAATCAAAATAATCATTAAAGAAACACAAAACAAGCCCTCATAAAAATTTCAAGCGTATGTAAAACCATCAACATTTAACTTACATGTTGTGTCAGTCGCGCAGTCACAGCACCCACACGAGAATCTGTGTCAGAGAGGGCACGAGAAAATTTTTTCTCTTCTTCAGAAAATCTTTCTTTCACCTGAAATCAAGTCAAACGAATCCTGGCTTCAGATTTTTAATAGAAAAGTGAAAAAATAAGAGAACGTTTGTTTACAGATGCCTTAAGTAGAGTTTGATGGCAGCGGTTAAAAATAAACAGCTTGAAGATAGATGTGCGCATTAGAAAAAATACTACAGATTTTATAATTTGCACAGTAAGACTACTGGAGTTGGTATAGGAACAAGATCATGCAAGTGAAGTAGGGCACTTTCTTTTCAGACCACTACATCGTAACCAACGAGATGATACAAGGGCGAGTTCTGAGTCCAAGTCTATTCGCCAATTATCTTGATGAGCTTTCAAGTACATCTGGGCACAGGCAAAGCAGGATTTACTGTGGGAAATATGGTCGCCAATTACCTACTATATGCTGATGATGTGTGTGTTTGGTCCCAGTATCAGTGATTTTCAACGCCTTCGGTTGTGCTTGTACTGCTGAACACAAAATTGTTTCAACTGCAACAGCACAGTCGGATGTGGCGGATTTACGCATAGGTCAAATAGGCCATGGCCCATGGCCCCGCGCAACTCCTTCACTATGACAACTTGTTACCAACTTAAAATTTGAAACTGCGCAAAGGCATAACTTCACAATTTACTTTGAAACGAGCGAAAATGCAAATGTCTAGACTCTTATCTGCACAGTAACAACACGATAATATTGTTTGCTACGCAATACAAGAATGACAATACTACTTTTCATCGGAGTTGTGCAATGTCTGATTGTCTTGCCTTGTTGCGAGCTTTTTGTCAGTGGAAAATTGCTGGTGTGAAAGGCTTGATACTGAGCAACATGGCTCGGCGCGGGAGAGATGTGGGCCGTCTGTATCGAGGTGGTTACGAGAAAGGAATGGAAAAGAAAGAACAAGAAATACGAAATGCACTGAATTTGCAAAAAAACAAAAAAAATCAGTGAAGATTTTGCATAAAATAAGCTCGATTCTCTGTCCGTAGTAGATAGCAGTGCTTTGGCAATGCTTGATGTGTGTCGCGAGGAGAGTAATCTCTTCCAGCAAGATGTGTGCGAAAGAAAAACATGAGGGAGAACAGAAGATAGCAAATGTTAATAGTATGAAGCTTGGAGGTGGTAAAGATTTTCAGCACGACGTTAATCTGGAAGGAATAATTGCAGAGGGCCATGAATGGAATTCTTCCGCTGTTGGGGACTTGGCTTCATTTCCTGAGCATCCAGCTGATGGGAAAAGCGTTAGTGCAGACTTACGCAGGCATTTTGCGGAGAAAAAGCTTTAACAAGATTTAGACTTACTGCATCTTAGAACCTCGGTCAGGACCTGCGATGATGGCAGGACAGGATGCATAATTCAATTTTTCTTAGAACACTTGTCAATGGGGAAGGGGTGGGGCGAAAGTGGCTTATTTATTCTGAGTCGACCGGGTTAGTGTTTTGCTATGTTTGTAACCTTTTTTCCTCCTGTCATGTGTCGTTAACGATCGGATTCAACGATTGGAAAGATATCCAACGTCCGTCTGAGCAAGAAGGGAGCACTACGCACAAATAATGCATCTCCGCATTGTGCGTGTTCGGTCGTTAAACTGACCGACTTGATTGATAAAAGTTTAGCTGCCCAGATAGAAAATGAACAAGATTACCGGAGAAATGTATCGCGCAGAGTTGTTTCAGTTGTAAAATTTTTAGCTTCGCGGGCTTGCCTTTCCGAGGACGAGATGAAAAAAATGGTTCTAACCATAATGGAAACTTCCTCGGAATAATTGAATTGCTGGAGCAATTCAACGCTTTTCTAGCAGATCATCTGC
>JGI24158J21664_10005643_pt1 | contig 16381 bp, 9 predicted proteins | sample Ectturendosymbi3_FD_21664 | JGI IMG/M metagenome (IMG submission 21664)
TGAATTTCCTCCTCTGGCAGTGCCGGCTCTAATGCTGTCAGAATCTCATACACTGCCACGCACACGCAGGAGCTGTTTTGTAATATTTCGCTTCATGGCGAGAGGACAGTTTCCAATCACGATCGTGTCGTTTTGCAGATTCGGGCTAATTTTATCTGCTGTTTACACCTACTAGGTTATGACAAAATTAAGTACGTTTAGGCCTTCCTCAACGTCACGCCAAGTAACGTGAGTTCGTTTTCACTGAAACTATATTTTTATAAACAACTTCTCATATTGAAAGTCTCGACAGCTAGCCTCAAAATTGTGTCCGCATTATCTGAACAAAATATCAGTCAAGCGCCGTATCGCGAAAATAGCCTTTTTAGAATTAAGCAGTTGACGATGTTGTTTGCTGCGCACGAAGTCCTATATTGATTTCGAGTAATTCACTTTTACATTACGGTACAAAGTAATCAGAGCAATTGGAATTCCATCGTTCTTCTACGCATTGATTTTGTAAGTATATTTATAACACCGCCATCTTGATAGACGCGCTCCACGGACGCAGTTGTGCAGCTGGTTGTCGGCATCGATTTTGTACGTGTATGTAAGTTTGGATAAACAGCTCTCATTGCTGTACGATTGTGACAAGTGCTAGACCGAATCTTGCGCCTACACGCTTCACAACGGCAGTGCGAACTTTTGCACTTTGGTGACATTCCAAGGGAAAATACATTTCAAATTTCATCGCCGAAACGTCCATCGCCGAAACAGCGGCGCCGAACTGTCCCATTCCGGTTATACTGACATAAGTTAATGCGTGACCCTGAAACTAAAAGATTTTTGTAGAGACTAGTTTATATTGGGAAGTTTGATCTAGAGTAAGGTATCACTGAAAGTCAAGGTGTAACAACTACTGTAATTATATTACAGTGCTTCTGAACTGGAGAAGTACAGTGGTTTTGTTAGCGTTTTATGACGTAAAGCTCATTTAATACTTTCAGTTGTGATATGTTTCAATGTTAATTGTCTTGAAACCAGTGCAAAATTTATAAATCGTGAAGTGCCGACATGGAAAATTTATCAAGAAGGACAGATACGAAAATTATATGTGAAACTTATGGAAATGTGTAAGCTATTTGTTTGGTGATATATTTCGCCATGATGTTTCCAGTTGGTTTGTCTGTGGAGATTAAAAGTCTGTTTCTCAGCAGCCAAGCACGATTTCCACAACTGCCTGTCACTAACGCTTTTGCGTCGCAGTCAGCATCAAACGCAATGATTGTGCGGCACTCTAGTAAGGATTTAGACATTTTTATTGAGCGTACTTGGAATGAATCCATAACCTCGCTTTCGACATTGTGTAAATTGATTAACGCTTTTCTATTTACCACAATTCGTAACAGTGTGAGAGGGTGGCTTCACAATTGGATTAGCCTAGCTAGGGCCTCGCATCAGCTAAATCTGGCCCTGCTTGTACAACCACTTATTATCATTAACCGCAAGTAAAAACAAGTAGTAACGCTTTTCACATCTGTTTCTGGTGCATAAGCTTGGTATATCCCACCTAAAGGTGATGCAAGCTTAATTTCAAGACCATCGCAAAAATTCTTCTCTGATAACTCTGGCGCAGGGATGTAGTAGGACGGCAATGCGTGGGAACGGGGTTCCACACTTTTTTCATGTTTTTATTTATGGTGTAATGAAAGTGAATACTCCAATACATATTGAGTTTAAAGTACTGTTGAAAATTGCTAGTTTTTTGGGTGCGTTCTCACACTTCTTTTATAGCACCACACCCGGGGGTATAACTGCAAAATATTACCAAAAATTGAAGGCGGGGTACGAAATGCTTTATTTAACCATACAAAGTATCTATTCAAACTCAGAATATACTGTAGTTTGTACTTGATTTTCTGAACTGTATTGCAAAAATATGAGCACAGCTGTTTAGCTTAGACACAGCTTTTGACTTGTTTCGTTACCAACTTGTTGCGGATTACCAGGACCTCAGAGAAATTTTACCAGTCGGTGCGAAGACCGAAACCGGACCCCCAAGCTTCTGGAACCCTTGTCGAAATTTGTGTAGCTCGTTTGTATAGCAATCAGAATTTAAACAAAACGGATGATACGCTAAGATTTAGAAATAGATTAATCGTTATGCTGGCAACTGGCTTGCGCTAGTAACTTTAGTCTGATACAGAAAAACTTAGCATGCGTGCCTTTTATCCTCCAGGATAGATCCGCAGCCAAGATTTAAGGTTTGGTGCAGCAAAATAGATTTTAGGCAGGAAAGATTTTTTTTTTTATGTATAACAACTTCAACATACATTTTTCTGGGAAAAAATGTAAGGCACAAAATTATTGGGGGCACTGCCCCGAATTTACCCCCGTGGCTACCGATCTGCTACCGGATCCCAGTAACTGCCGCGCCCGGGCACAATGTTTCTCTTGTAACCCTTGTCGTATGCCCTGCTGGGTATTACTTTCATTGGTAAAACGCTGGTGCTATGACAGAGAGCCCTGTGAATTTAAAATTCCACCGCAGACCAAATCTTTACTGTTTCTTGTTTTTCTGCAAATATTCAGGATCATGGACAATGGGTATGAAAGCTTGATCAGCGACAAATCATTTTGATGTAGGGGCATATACCTAATTGCTTATCGGCAAATCAGACTCAACGCAAAGTATGCACAACACCTCACCCATGGTTTGAAGCAAGGCTTATCATTCAAATATTCACAACGTTGTAACAAGTTAAGAAGTCTGAAAATTCAGATGTGCAAACAATAAGAAAGAAAACTAGTGCTCCACATTTATATGAGTTTCTTAGCTGCTGATATTACAACTAAAGAGGCCGAAGTTAGGTTTGTTGCCGAAAACACCGGATTTCCACAAATATGTTTGGTTTCAACAAACTGCTTTCATTGCATTTATACACAAAAAAGCGGAGCTTTTATTAAAATTTCTTGATATCTGTCTAGTCTAGAAAGATGACTTGAACGCAGCAACCCAGCCTTTCCGATACTCGAAATTGATAAAAAAATTCAACAAGTTGAGAATGTAGGTTTCTCTTGTACAGAATCAGGGATGCACATGTTTTCGACCAAATTCGGGAAGCATAACATATTTAAACGTTGAAGGCAAGTTCAGTCAAAAAGATCTTTGAATTTCAATTTTTCACTTTTGATTTCGGACATATTTTTGACCAGTTATTAATTCAAAACACGGAAAAAATTATCGACGTTTACTTTTGCAGAAAATGAACACGCAGAGCTTTAAAATTTTAGTTCACTTGCAAATCGCTGCAAAAATTGCCATTTATAAACGAAGTAAACTGATCCGAAAATTCGGCGAAAAAATTCAAATGGAGTTGGTGGGCCATAAACATTCTGTGACCATTTGAAGGCTGCATGCATGCCTCACGCAGCAGTTTAAAAGACCTTAAGCTGATTGCATTAGGTACCTCGTTGAATCTAATTAGATTCAACGAGGTAACCTACAGTGCTCCGTTTTTAATGGGCGAGCGCAACCGTGCTAAGCTTATTGTTTCTGGCCTACATATTGCCTTTTTATTGATCGATTCGTTTTCGCAGGAAAGCTTTTACAATTCGATGACATCAACACAGCAAGTTTCGTGACGCCCTGGTGCGTTGTATATCGTAACGTCGAAATAGCGTCTTCATGCAAGAAGATGTTTGCAACGGAACGCCTCGATGCAAATCCTAAACACGCATACTTTCTTCCAGGGATATCTAGAACTCCTAGACGTCCTTGCTTTCTTCGTGGAGTTCAAGATATCTCTCCTGTATTCATCGCTGCCAACAATATCAATTAAACCTGATCCTGATGACTTGGACATAGTACGTTTTACGAATTTTTGCACTGCAAAACTTTGCCAAACTTAAAAAATTTACTTTGCAGTAAAGTAATGACTAAATTCGATAAGAACTGTAAGAAAACAGTTTTTTAATTTTTCAACAGGCAAATGATCAGATGCTGAGAGCTGTATTGTACTATATTTCAGGTTCATTATACTCGCTTTTTTGTACTTTTGGAGTGTCATGAGTGGTCTGCGGCGCGCGGTTCCAGTACAACAGCCACCTGTCACCTAGGACAATAGCCACCTGTCACCTAGGACAATAGCCACCTGTCACCTAGTACAATAGCCACCTGTCACCTAGGACAACAGTCAACTGTCACCTAGGACAATAGCCACCTGTCACCTAGGACAATAGCCACCTGTCACCTAGGACAATAGCCACTCGCGAAACTGGCACCTAAAACATATTGAATTTTCTGCGCTTATTGCCATTAAAAGCCATTTGAATACAAGGCGATGGTGCATAACAAGTTTCTTCATCCTATGACCAGTAAGAACCTTACCCTTCAACTTTGATACTTTTGGGTGGGAAATGTCGCATCCATGTCATTACCTTTTCATAAATATTCTTAGGTCAGTACAAACCTTAACGTTTTTACGAGTCTTTCCAAGTTTTTCACCGCCTAAGTCTCTCGTGCGCATTTTGCATCGTATTCATCAAACCTGTTCACTTCCGTGCATTTCAAATTCAGTACATTCTTTCACCCTAGCTTTTGACTTGTGAGGCACATGGCAGCAACAACAATGTTGCAACTCACTTTTGCTGCGCTATGTTGAAGTAATAACACCGTATTACTTCAACATATCCCCAAGAGGCTCAATTAATTAATTTGTTGTTATATGTGCTTATTACTTTCAAAAAATGAAGGCCCCAGGCAAGGTCTTCGCTCTAGACCAGAGATGAGCAAACATTTTCTACGGAGGCCACATTGAAAACTTTATTGCTACAGGAGCCCCATATACTACATTTGTCTACTTCAGTTATGCAGCATGTACTGCATGTACATACTATCTATGTACGTATGGCTGCCCTGCAGGCCGCACAAAATTCCCTCACGGGCCGTAGTTTACCCACTCTTGCTCTAGACTGGTAACCCTGCTTAGTGTCTGGTATACACAACGTTTTGTCGCCACAGACATGCAGTTAGAATTTTGCAAAAAACATGTGGCAGTGTTAATGATTTTATTGCCCGACAGAGGTCAAAAGTGCATTGCGTCAGCTGTAACCAGTGGCGTAGGAGGCGGGGGGGGCGCGGCAGCCCCCCCCGGCTTGAAAAATTCAGAGCAAACTCGCAAGTTGTTCAAAATTCTGAATATTAAAAAATATACATTCAATACAGTGAATTCAGGGCACACTCTGTCTTTCAGGGCAAGCACAAGTTGCACAAAAATCCTGAATGTAAATAGTATATTCAATACAGTGAAAATTTTCAAGGCAAACTCGGTTTTCAGAGCCAGCACAAAGTTGCTAAAATATCCTGTGAATGGTAAAAAATATGTCCAATGCAGTGACAATTTTCAGGGCAAACTCTCTTTTTCAGTGCAAGCACTAGTTGTTCAAAATTCTGAATGGTAAAAACTATATGTTCAACACAAATTTAGTGAACACTCTGTTTTTCAGGGCAAGCACAAGTTGCTCAAAATTCCTGAATATAAATATATTCAATAGAGTGAAAAATTTCAAGGCACACTCTGTTTTTCAGGGCAAGCACAAAGTTGCTCAAATATCCTGTGAATGGTAAAAAATATGTCTAATGCAGTGCAAAATATCAGGGCAAAGTCTGTTTTTCAGGGCAAGCGCAAGTTGCTCAAAAATCCTGAACAGCGAAAATATTTTCAATACAGTGTATTCAGTGTATATTCACTTGGGAGCAATCCGTGTAATTTGGGCTAGTGTAGTGTGTAGTATAGACCAAAGTCGTAACTNGTTATAATGACTTTGATCTGGACCAAGTCCCTGTTTTTTTAATGCAGGTTTTTCGTGCTTTTTTAGAACTCTTCTGTTATCTGTTNCAGCATTGGTCTTAACATAAAATTTTAGCTAACTGGCTGAGGTAGGAAAATTTTGAAGTTAGTTTCGTGAATGCAGTGTGTAATTTGGACCAACCCTGGTGGCGGTTTGTGCAATATGGGCCAGTGTCACAAATGACAATACTTGTATAAAGTACTTGGAAAGTGTTTTACAGGCTACATTTATAGGAACATCGTACAGTACATGCTACAATCATAGTATACGAATACGATACAATTCGTATAGGCACACTAGCACATGCATTTTGAGTGCGCGTTTCATTTTCCGAGGTGCAGAGCCGCACGGACGTGCAGATTGCTTGGCCCCTTGAGTGCGCCGTGCGCGTCTTTAAGTGCCATGCTCAAGCGCACAGCAACGATAACACAGGCAGGTGTAGGGAGTCAGACCCTTCGATCCGGAACCGTCGCTTATAACGTTTGCGTTGCGCCATTGAAGTCGCGTACATATTTGCATCAGTAAAGGCAATTACCGTAAAGTTTCTTGTCTGGGAGAACACAAAACGCAAGGAACTTCACTCCCTTGAGTTAACAAGCAAGGGAACTACAGAATTTGCCTATAAGGGCACCTCTAGGGGGATTGCATAGAGAAAGCTATTGCGGAATTGACGTTATAAGCGAATTGAAATACATGTAAAAGATGCCATCGGGACCGAACAAAATGTAACGCTATAGGCGAATTGACGTTACAGCCGAAGCCGTTATGAACGAATTCAACTGTATAGAACAGATTTACTAGAGGTTTCAGGCTCCATTCGAATTAAACTAAAAAAGTTAGTTTCAAGGCAAATTGTTATTTTCAGGGCAAATTTTTTCCGCCCCCCCAGTAAAATGCCTTCCCGTACGCCTATGGCTGCAACATTAGTGGTAAATGTGCGAAGACAACCCTTAAATGCACCATGACCAGGGAACAAAACACTATGATCAACTTTCATTACTTATACCAATTTTATTACAGGTCTTCATTCGTTTTAATTCAGTTTTCGCACTTTTCTCGATTTTGCGGAGCCCCACTGTCATTGATGCCTTAAACACGTTCAGTCTGATTTGTCGTTTATTCACTACTAGGACAAATGTTTCGCCCTTCCTATCATTACCGATGCTAAACAGCAAAGAAGGGCAGGTGTTGGACTGTAAACGCCGTTTGGAGATGCAACATCTGGCAACATATCCGAAGTAACAAAATACAAGAGAATTTGAAAAAACTGCTGCTTTTCTTACGTAGAGGAACACACGCGTAATTACAGAAAATAAGAGTGAAGCTGCAATTTCTTTGTAACAAGAATTCCTTTTAGGGCCTTGACATTCGATCTCTCAACTTAAAAAACTTTTCACAGCAGGGACTGTGTAGGGACATTTTGGGGACCTCTCTTCCAGAGGAAAACTCCTTTAAGACGCCATGTGGTTTCTGTCAACTGCGATATGTGCTAAGTATAGCACTGCTGGCTTGAGAGGGAAAGGCGATTGCATCCAATAGTCAGAAACCTATTTTTGGGTGCCTTCCGCTATATTATTGAGTCAATTACTTCCTTGCATGAACTGCAAGAAAAGATGATAAACAAATATTTGGGTGCGAACCTACATTTCCGTTCTCGCCGTTCACATTGCAATCTTTCATGGCGTACTTGTCTTGCAACCAGATCGACTGACTTTGAACGATCAAGGTTCTGTTAGCAACAAGCTTTGTTCACGAGTTTCTGTGTAATTTTCTTGATCACATTAGATTTTCGATACGAAAAAGCAGTTGTAGCGAAGACGTAAACAGGTCAATGAATGCGTTTTATGCGGTTGAACTTACATTCAAGATGAGTAGTTAAAACCTACTATGCTGTTTCGCTCATAATCCACTGTTTACAAGTTTTGCAACGTGAATATCTCCGTCAAAAATAACTCGACCGCTTAAAACAAAAAACAGCTTAATTTCTTCATTATTTTGGTTGAGGTACCGCATTCGAGAACAATTTAGAAAAAAACACATATAGCCGTTTATTTTCATTAAGCACAGAGCATGAACCTGGGACAGATGTGGAGGTTGTGCTTGAAATGGGAAAAGCAACTAAGTTGGAAAAAGAGGAAATAAGCTTATGCTCTATGACAGTAGTATAATCTACATCTCCTGGTGATTTTGTTGAAATTGATTATGCAGATCAGGCGTTTCAGCCACAAGAGTTTGAACGTGAAACAGGGTAACAGTGAATGATGATGCTTTATTGTTTTGCTTAATAAGACAACAATGTATTTCAGCGATTTTCTCAACAAAGGCTAGGTAATGTTTTAACCAAAGTTATCCATGACACCTTCGGAAAATCACTTGATGGCGGCGGCAGTGGGACCTGTGTCTGAAAACGGGGTGTGACTTGAAAAAACATACTCGTTTGTAGAAAAAAGTCGGAAAACAACCGGTTTCTGCTTACAAGTGTAAATTTAAGAAACCTATATCATGCCGGGAAAAAACAAAACTTGCTGCTGTAAACAACAGAAGTAACTAAAAGCCAAAACACATGAAAAATACCTCAGCAAAACGTAATGTGGTAATTTCATTATAAACAATTTTTAATAATATTTTTAATGCTTTACTTTTTTGACCAATAAAAATTTATATTTTAAAACAATATTAAATTTTTTTAGCATTGGAAGGAATTAAATCTAATGGGAATGCGATTGTGTTCTTCGTTAAGGGTTTTTTTGCTTTAGTTCGTTACGCCGTGAACACAGTAGTTCAGAGCATATCTGCAGCAACAGTCAAGAAAGAGCGAACAGCTATAATTCACATCTTTTGAAAACTGAAGAAAAAATGCCAGAGGAGGACGAAGTGTCGGAACCAGCGACGGTGCAGAGTCGGACGATCTTCAATCCTGCGCTTCAGCACTACAAGGCCGTTTTGTCTATGGTTGGAGTAAGAAAAGCTTTGGTATCGCAAAAGCAATAACCAATGGTTTTCACAAGTTTTCATTTTGGCAGTATTTTGATTTCTTTGTGGTGGCGGAATTTTTCAGACGTTGTCATACTGCACTTTCACCATAGAAAGTTCAAGGCATATCGGTTTAATGTGAAAGCCGACAAAGTTTTCATTTTAGAAATCTAAGCAAACGTATAGTACGTCAACCAGCTTTGTTACTGCATCATGCAACAGTTGGTAGATTCTAGTCGGCTGACAACCGCCTTTTGCAGCACGCTTTGAGATCTCCAAACTACGGTTTAAGACGCTGGCAATAAGAACATTATCAAGTTTCCAAGTGCTTCGCGCAAAAGTTTTCTTTCCGCCAATTGACTCTGCAATACTCCACGAACTGCAGCGACATCAAGTTGCACCTTTTTTTTATCAAGGAAGTGTTGCGGATGTTTTTGTCTCCATAGAAAGAAGTCTTTCAAGCAGCAACTGCTGAAAGTAACAAACTTTTAGAGAGCATGCGTTGCGTTATGATGTATGCAATACTTTCATGGCCCTCATGCTTTCGCCCTTGGCGCTAACAGCAATTGACATTGACGTTCCCTGAAAGTCTCTCATGATTTCCCTGAACCGCTAATGCAGGAGTCACCAACATTTTGAAACTGAGGGCTACTTCTTGGGTAGTGATTAATGCGAAGGACTACCAGTTTGATGCACACTTCGGAAATAAAAAATTGCCCAATTCACCTTTAATTGTGTTATTATTAATAATTGCTAATATTTATCTACGTCAGTGGTTCCCAACTAGGGATGCGAAACCATTACAGGGGGTGCAAGAAGCGTACGTTATAATGACAGGACACTGATCTATTTATTACTCTCTTGTAGATTTTTGTTCTCTTTTGCAATGGATTATACCCAGCCTTTCTTATTATTATCATGCACACATTCCAAGCAAGTGATTATTATTTTTGTACAGCAGAGTTTATTCAAATGTTAATCTGTGTCATCGTTTCTTGTCCATATGTTTGATTTTCTTTACATATTACAAATCATAAATTCTTTTCTAAACGTTTGAAAGCCACTTCTTGATTATGAATTGCAGGGTGTTCAAGGTCAGAACAAAACTGTTTGGGGGTGCAGGAGCAAAAAAGGTTGGAAACTCCTTATCTGTGTGAAGATATTGATCATGATCGTCAAAATATTGTTATTTTAGAACAGGCCCGAAGACCAACGACGTAGTTCTTGCGGGCGACCTGGTGCCCCCTAAGCCCGCGGGCACCATATTGGTGACCATTGCACTTAATGTGTCTCTTTACCTCTGTCCTGAGTGTCAATCGCCACTGGCCTGGAATTGTTTCGTGTGCCCTAAAAGTAATATGGGATGATTATGATATTTTCCACATCTCTGGAAAGCAGCTGTTCCCTTTCTCATGCGCGTATGTTTCCTAGCAACGAAAATAGCAGGTTTTATCTATCAACAGCAAAAACGTCTTAGCTGAAGTCTTGGGCTGTTTCTTCGTGAAAGTGAAACTATTTCATTAGAAAGCATTTGAACCAGTGAGGGATTTACGCATAGGCTAAATAGGCCATGGCCTAGGCCCCCGCACTTTTGGGGCCCCGCGGAACTCTTTCCTATGGCGACTCATTACTAACAGAAAATTAGGTAAAGTGCGCAGAGGCATGACTTCATAATTTACTTCAAAACGAGCGAAAATGCAAATGTGAAAGTTCTTATCAGTACAGTAACAACACGATATACGCAATAGACGAATTACAACACTGCTTTTAATTGCAGTTCTGCAGTGTCTGGCGGTCTTGCGATAGAACCTGATGTTAATTTAAGGCCATGCTAAATTGTCAAAAACTTATTGATAACTCCGTTTGCCTGAAGGCACGAAAAAAACTTTGTGATATACTGTTAGCTGTTGGATATGTTGGTGGCAAATGGTGTCAGTTGATGCAGATAATTATATATTTGCCTTCTTCTTCATGGATACAATTGCTTGTGCTAGTGAGGGCTGCCTGTAGTAACGGTTTCAAATGTGCTTTATAAAAAGGCTTAGAGCAGTAGTGTAGCCAGACATTTTGACTGGGGTGATAAAAAACATGGATACCTCGCTTTGTTCATGCATTGAAAGAAAAATTCATAAAAAGTGACGTGATGTTGCTACAATGGCCCATGTGTCCGCTAGGCCATCTTAGCTATTGGGATCCCACGCAGGTGTGACCTATTTAGCTATATCTTAAAATCTATCTTTTGTTGAACCGCCTTTGATTCTACGATTGCTTTAAAACTTCAACAGAGATTAAAGACTTTCCTACATTCTTCTCAAAAACAAATGGCCATGCGATCTTTTCTTGTAATTTATAGCTCTTTTGTGTAGTTCAGAAGTTCTCTTCGTTAAATTTACCGTGATTTCTAGCGTTTTTTGTGGGTTTATTTTTCGGATATATACATTTTCAAGCGGGACCATGTTGCGCCATCGAAAATATCGTCTTATCGATTTGATTAACTGTACGTAAACTCCTTCGTTACAGTAACCACATGTTTTATGGACCAAACATGCACAATCCATTCAGTGGACACAGGGTTTATTCATGCCGTTTTTAAGTTGTCATTTTCCAAGCAATACAAAATATAGTGTTTTAATCCTCTACGCCAGGGTTTCTCAAGTGGGGCCCTCGATCCCGCTTGGGGGTCACGGAGCGGTTCTCTGGGGGCCACGAGCAGATGCCTTTACTAGGTAGCTTTGCCGTAACATTGCATAACCCAAGTGTCACGATATATTAGTATTCGCCAGTTAAACTTAATTTGTTGTTTTCATTATGACGTCGTAGACCTCTCTTGTGACGTTCGGCGGCGCATTTTTCTGGAACGTTCTTGAATTATCCGGTGCTTCGTAGCTTTGTTTAAATTTGTAGCATTACATAACTAAAATGATAGTCTCTGTAAATAGTAATGGAATCTTGTGAAAGCAAGCTGCATATTGTGACGCATCGTGTTTACAACTTTGGCACGAACGTCTGAATTCGCTAGTCCGTATTAGTATTCTCTGCAATTATATTTATAACTAACTCCCTTTCTCACGTAATAGTGCGTCTGGTAATATCTGGCAAATTTTGCTCGCTTTATATGCATACCACCGAAATTTCATACTTCACTATTCAGAAGGGTTAGAGTCGAAACGTGCTATGGGAACTGACGGAAGGTCTGTAATGATGATTAGAGTTAACTCAAGGTCAGAGTTAGTTGCGGATAAAGACGGGAAATCCGCGCTATATCGTAGTAATTTGTTGTTGTGACGACAGGTTATTGTCGAAAGTTGTAATCTGTGGCAAGCGCGTAGCCAGAAATTTTGATAGGGGGGACAAACAATAAGCAAGTCTCAACATTCAAATATAAAATAGCCCTTGTTTCAAAGCATCATCCATAAAACGTGCCTTTTTCTGGTACTTCTTTTTCTGAATAATTCTGTTCAGATTTCTGCCGACAAATAGAAAGCCTGCTTTCATTGACATGACAAGTTTTAAACGTTTTTAGTAAATTTTCAAGTTTCTACTTTGAAAGAAAGCCCCAATTTGCTCGTAAAACTTTCTTGCGAAAGCGTTCGTGAAAATCATGATGCTATAAGTGCGAGATCTAGAGTATGTTCTTTTCAGCTAACAGTGCAGTTGATCAAGAAGTCATCGTGGTCGCCATGGTGATCGCGCTTTTTTATTTACACGCTTCTGATGAACACCAACACAATCGAAGCCGAGTGCGACTGCGTTAAGACACCCATTCCAGAAGTAGGTCTACAAAACTCGCGCGCATGTAAAACTTGCGTATGGAACTTGTCCAGTTCTTAGCGACTGGTTGACGTATGCAGTCTATAATGTAAATGCTAGAGCCCCTCAGCGCGTTTGAAAAATGTTTGGATTTTATGTCATTAAACGCTTTGAAATGTGACTGTGGTAGCATTTTTGTACGCTTCTTGCACTAAGCCTGCTTCACATAAACGATCAGGTATTATCCATCTAGCTTTTCAGAATTAACAATAAAATTCACTGATATTATAAAGACAATTTTTTAATTGGGGAAAGTTATATATGCCCACTAAACAAAGCTGCCTAAATCTGACCCACTCAATCTACGCAAAGTGCGAAAGCGGTTATATATTTGCGAAAACGAAGTCACAATCGATTTAATAACACGGCTTTACAACAAGTTAAGAAATAGGCCTACTTGTCGCCGCAGCTAAGACAACGGTTGGTTAGTTGATCTAACCCAGTTGTTCCCAAAGTATGGATCAAAACCCAATGAAGGGTGGAGAAGGGTCAAAAAATGGGTCGCGCAGAGGCGATCCAAACCTGCGATGTATATTTTCANCGTTACCACTGCTTGTCTGTGTCTGCTAACATTAGAAACGAACTTAGCCACTTGCCGCAAAAATAATCCATAAAATCATTGTTTTTTCATACGCTGTTTGAGGGTTGGATCACGAGGTGTTCAACAAACTCAGAGTTGGGTCATGCTCAAAAACGTTTGGGAACTAAGCGGTCGAAAGTCTTTCTATAAATCCATTAGTGTTTAAAATAACAAAATCCAATCGACTAGAAAAAAATTTAATTTAGTTTCATTTCGGTCACATACGCTTAACCGAGAAAACAGAATGCAAGCTATCTGTATGTAAATGGCAGTGTCAACACTTACAAAATAAAAAGCATCTTTCTACTTTCGTTACATTTTTCTACTGACTCGTCGTGTTGCAGCTGAATGCTTTAAAATTTACCGTAGGATAGGGTGGCAATTAACAGCAGATGAAAGTTGAAACAGTTTCAGACTATGCACAGGTCGGACTCTGATTATTGACAAAATTGTTTTTTTACTTGCCGGCAAGCTAATGGGAGATCATTGATGAAACCGTTAAGACTACATATTTGTGACTGAACCGTCAGAGCAGGTCTACATGCCATCACGATTAAATATCTAGAACAAATGTTATTGGTGCTGAAGAGTGTCTATGGTCTAATTGCGTAATAAAAAAAGACATTGAAACGGAATTGCTTCTTAGCCAAGGCTTCAGCTTCAAGGCATACAATGTGTACATCATGTCACCGCCATATTCACGCATTTAGTTGCAAAACTGTACAAAAACAAAAATCTGCGATGTTCATTTAAAGTTACGGCTGATGCTGTAGTCAAGGGCAAAATATACGGTATTTGTAGCATGCCAGCTTGATCAGAGAGGAATTTTGCGATGGTCTTGAAATGAAGTTTACATTACCATTAGGTGTGATACAGCAAGTTGGTGCGCCAGAAATAGCTGCGAAAAATGTTACTCCTTATTTTTTTACTTTCGGTTAGTGATTACAAGCGCGTATATACAAGTTTGTATTTCATTATCGCCAACTTTCACACGGAGCTAAAACCTTAAGGTCAGCCATCGCATGAATTTTCCAGCATTTTCTCTCTATGCACAATGTTTGATTGATCATGGGCAATTAGTAAACCATACTGCTTTGATCAGGTTCGCCTAAAAGTTGAAGTAGAATAAAAGTTGAAGTTCTTTTGCTTACACATCAAGAGGTTGATCACCCTGAAAATTGTTAGTGCTACTTTCGGAAATGGGTGGGGGCAATTGCCCACGTTGCCCCCCCTGGCTACGCGCCTGATTTGTGGTTATACGGTTTTTAAATCTGAGAAGCATCAACTGTTGTAAAAGTGGTTGTAATTAGTGAAGAGAGTTTGGTGCGTCCTGCCCTAGAAAACATAAAGTTTCTGAATTACGAAGATACTGAGTTTTTGTCTTGGGAAAATATAGTTCTAAAAAATTGATGGAAAGCCGTTAAAAACAAAACTAGGTATTTTTAGTGATGAGCAGGGGGCCACAAGTGTTGAGAATCTTTTGAAGCGGGCCACGGCTCATGAAAGTGTAAGAACCACTGCTCTATGCTATGATAGGCTGATGATAAACAGCATGAAGACATGTTTTTCACAGCAAACAGTACTGTTGCAACACCCTTAACTAACCATATGATGTAAGCCCAATGTAGACACGTTTTTCCAAGTAAAACTCGCAAGAAACTGTTTTATCTGATTTAACTAACATCCACATCTAAAGCTTCAGCAAGCAAGCTCTGTTTGCGGGCAATCTAGTTGGTAACAACCCAACATAGCAGTAGTGACAATATTGTTTTTCAACGGAGTTCTGCAGTGTCAGGCCGTCTTACGTTGTTGCGAACTTTGTGTTCGTGGAAGATTGGACATCAAGTAGCCTTCTTTCTTTTTCATTCTTTTCTTGTAACCAAAGGCGTAGCCATGAAGGGCCAAAGGGGCCACGTCCCTTCCAAATTTCTAGCATATCTTGTCACTTTGTGTTTTGACAGGCAGTGTCTCGAACAGAATCCTCTTGTTTGCTTGAAGTCAAAGTATTTGATTCCCCCAAAATTTTTGCGCTGGCTGGTTACGCTACCGCTTGTAATCACTTTCATTCAGACAGCCTGCATCTCTCTCGCGGCCAACCGTGTTCCTCCATATTAAGCCTTTCACACGGAACTTTCTTACTTGGTGTTCAATCTTCCACTGACAAAAAGTTCGCAACAAAGCAAGACCGCCAGACACTGCAAAAATCCCATGAAAAGCAGCATTGTCATTCTCATACTGCGTAGCAAACAATATTATCGTGTTTTTACTGCACTGATAAGAGTCTAGGCGTCTGCATTTCGCTCGTTTCAAAGTAAATTTTGAAGTTATGCCTCTGCGCAGTTTCGCAAATTTTAAGTTGATGACGATTCGTCTTTGGAGGGAGTCGCGCGGGGCTCTGAAAACGCGGAGCCCCAGGCCATGGCCTACTTGGCCTATGCGTAAATCCGTCACTGTTCACGCGGACTACAGAGCTCATCCTGCTTCTGATGCCCTGGCTACGCCCTTCCCTGTCACTCTAGGGAATGCGAAGTTTAGTTTACTGATTACGGAGAGAATCACTGATTGCAACCATTGCCTGGGCCATTTGCTTCAGAATTTTCTCGAAGAGATCACCTATTCTTGTGTAGGTTCCTCAAAATAACATCATATCGACCGACATTCATCTTGAAGTTTAACGAAACGCTTTTATTTGAGTGTTTCTTTTTTGTAAAAACACATATTTTCAAAAAAACGCAAATGTTCAAGCTTGACTCCAACGACTGTACATCCAAATGTAGTTAACTGTGAGTTTCTGCGGTTCCGCACAAAAACTAATCAGTTGTTCAGTCAAATACCTGATATGTCACACGTTTGAAACTTCTGTGGATTGTTGCTAATACTCTGTTTTTGCTATGCTCTTGCGGAGAACATGGCCGAGGTCCCTTGGCCTTGTGCAGTGTTATTTTATGGAAAATGTTAGGTACCCGGTACGGACCTGTAGGGACCCGATTTCTCTGATTCGAGGGACCCGATTTTCTCTGATTCTAGGAACCCGTTGATAATTTGCAGATTCTAGGAACCCGTTGATAATTTGACGGCCGACGCTCCCCGCGGACCTAAAAATGCCCTAGCTCAAACCCCTTGTCCACGAAGAACTCAGATGTGCAAACAAGTTACCGTAACGCTTTAGGTTTTTAGCGTTAATAT